>WBZS01001667.1_pt1 | contig 16608 bp, 11 predicted proteins | sample 5204201 | NCBI WGS metagenome assembly WBZS01 (sample SAMN12344357, study PRJNA552823) | activated sludge metagenome | biome: Activated sludge suspended growth; feature: Nitrification reactor; material: Wastewater; isolation source: activated sludge from nitrification reactor of wastewater...
TCTGCGCGCGGCGCCGCGACGCGACACATCATGCGCCGTCCGCCGCTGCAGGCCTTTCCCGACGAAGCGTCGCTGGAGATCGCGGTGCGCGGTGGCGCGCCGCGGCGCCGGCGCGAGCAGGCGACGGTGCCGCAGGTGCGCCTGGTGATGCGCCATGGTGATCTGCGCTACGCGCGCAACCCGCTGGTGGTCGGGCACTACTTCGGCGACGGCATTGTCAGCGCCGAGAAGGCGCTCGACCGGTTTCTCGACCATCGCCTGAGCGCGCGCCTGCAAGTCGGGCTCTACCCGGGGCTGCGCAATACCGCCGAGGTCTTTATCAACCCGGATGCGGCCGGGCCGAGTGCGATCGTCATCGGGCTGGGCGCGGTTGGCGAATTGACGGTTGGCGCGCTCGCCGAGTGTTTTGCCTCCGGCCTGCTGCGCTACGCGGTGCAGCGGGCGGAAGGGATCTCCGGCGCCCAGGGCGAGCCGGTCTGCGTGGCGGCGCTGCTGATCGGCACCGGTGGCGGCGGACTGGGCATCGACGACTCGCTGACCGGCCTGCTGCGCGGCATGCGGCGGGCGGTCGAGGCGCTGGCAGGCGGTCCCTATGCCGGCCGGGTGAGCTTCGCCGAACTCGAACTGATCGAACTCTACGAAGATCGTGCGATCGCCGCGGTACATGCGCTGCGGCGGCTGACCGGCCAGGCAGAATTTCGCGACCGCTTCGCTGCGCCAACGCGGCTCGATGCACGCAAGGGCGGGCTGCGCCGCGCCATGTTCGACGAGCCGCCGGGCTGGTGGCAGCGGCTGCTGATTTCACCCAGCGAAGACGGCGGCCTGCGCTTCGTCTCGCTGACCCAGCGTGCGCGGGCCGAGGCGCGCTTGCAGGCATTGCAACGGCCGCTGGTCGATCGCTTTCTCGAACAGGCGCGCGCCGGCACGGCGACCGACGAGAGTCTCGGCGTCACCCTGTTCGAACTGCTGCTGCCCAACGAACTAAAGCAGTTCGCACCCGATCAGGGCGACCTGGTGTTGATCGTCGACGAGGCGTCGGCGCGTTACCCGTGGGAACTGCTGCGCGATCGCACCAGCCGCGAAGAAGCGCCGATGGTGGTCGAACGGGGCGTGCTGCGGCAACTGCAGACCAACGAGTATCGGCGTAATCCCGACAACTGCCGCAACAACCGCGCGCTGGTGATCGGCGATCCGTTATCGAAGTATCCGGAGCTTCCCGGCGCCCAGCGCGAGGCCGAAGCGGTTACCGCCGCGCTGCAGGCGGGCGAAGGCACGGCGCGTTTCGACGTGACATGCGTGCTGCGCGAGAACGCGCGCACGATTCTGCGCGAGTTGATGGATCATGACTATCGCATCGTCCATCTGGCCGGCCACGGCGTGTTCGAATTCCCGCTCGACGACGATCTGGCCGACCCGCGCTGCGAAGGCGGCAAGCGCAAGCCGCGGACCATCAGCGGCATGGTGATCGGAGACAACATCTTCCTCACCCCGGTCGAAGTGCGGCAGATGCGCCAGGTGCCGGAACTGGTGTTCATCAATTGCTGCCATCTCGGCCGCGTCGAGCCGGACAGCACGCCGAACAACTGGTTCGTGCCGCACCGGCTCGCGGCGAATCTGGCGGTGGAGTTCATCCGCATGGGCGTGCGCGCGGTGATCGCCGCCGGCTGGGAGGTGGACGACCAGGCCGGGCGGGTGTTCGCCGAGACCTTCTATCGGCAGATGCTTGCCGGCGAGCGCTTCGGCACGGCGGTCCAGCAGGCGCGGCGCGAAACCTGGGAGATGCACCGCCAGGTCAATACCTGGGGCGCCTACCAATGCTATGGCGACCCCGACTATCGCTTCGGCGGGCCGGGCAGTGCGGAGCGCGGCGCCGCCGAGTCGCTGCCCTACGTCGCCGCCGCCGAGGCTGAGGTCGATCTGCACAATCTGGCCCGCGCAATCGAATCGGCCGATCCCGGCTGCCGCGACGAATTCGCGGAGCGGATCGCCGCCGTCGAGCGGCGTTTGTCCGACGAACTCGGCGGCGACGGCGCGCTGCGCGCACGCCTGGCCGGCAACTATTTCGACAGCGGCGATTTCGCCAGTGCGCTGCGCTGCTATCGGCTGGTGCCGCGCAGCGAACTGTTGCCGCAAGACATCGAGCGCTATGCCAATGCCGCCGCGCGCCGCGCCGGACAACTGGCCGCGAACGCAGCGCTGGCCGAGCCGGGCAAATCCCGGCCAAAACGCCGGCGGCGGCAGGATGCGGACGACCCGTCGGCCCTGGCCGCGATGGCGGTCGAGCTGCTCGACGGTCTGCTGGCGTTCGCGCCGACCGTCGAGCGCCACAACATCATGGGCAGCGCGCAGAAGCGCCTCGCGCTGCTGGCGTGCGATGTGGCCGGGCGGCGCGAGGCGCTGAGCCGCATGGCGTTGGCCTACGCGCGCGCGGCGACGCTGCAGCAGGCGCCATCCGCCGCGCCGGACGGCCATGCCGCGATCAACGCGTGGACCGCGCAGATCGTACTCGCATGGCATGGCGGCCGGACGGCGAAGGAGCAGCCCAAGCTACCGCCGATGGCAGTCGGGCTGCCGCAGTTCGAGGCGCTAGCCGCCGATTCGCTGCGCAGCGAGGATTTCTGGGCGCGGGCGCTGGCCGGCGACTGCGCGCTGCTGCGGCTGATCGCCAAGGCAGCGCCGGCAGCGGCGGACATCGATGCCGTGGTGCGCGCCTATCGCTCCGCGGCCAAGCTCGGCGTGGGTCCGCGCGAGTGGAATTCGGTGCTCTCGCAAGTCGAGATTCTGAAGGAACTGGCCGGATCGTCGGCCCAGGCGAAGATCGCCGCCGCGCTGCGGACGCTCCATTCCCGCTTGCAGGGCGCGGCGTGAAACCGGCGCCGATTGCCGCACGCGACCTGCTGCACCTGGCCGGGCAGGGCGCGCTCGGCACACTGCTCGCCGATGCGCAGGGTCAGCCATTCGTCTCGGCGATCGAATGTGCGCCGGACGAGGACAACGCGCCGATCTTCCTCATCAGCCGGCTCGCCGAGCACACCAGAAATCTCGAACGCGACCCGCGCGCCAGCCTGCTGCTCACCGCGCCGGCGCAGGACGGCGGCGTACTCGCGCAGGCGCGCATGACGCTGGTCGGCGAGGCGCGGCGCTTCGATCCTGAGCCGGCTACGGTGGCGCGCTATCTGCGCTACTGTCCGGCGGCGCAGAACTATCTTGCGCTGGGCGACTTCGCTTTTTTCCGCCTGGAGACCGCCCGGCTGCGGCTGATCGGCGGCTTCGGCAGCATGGGCTGGCTCGCCGCGTCGGCGCTTGCCCCGCCACTGCGGCTGAGTCCGCAACGCGAGGCCGAACTGCTGCAATCGGCGGACGCCGCGCTGTCGCCCCGGCTGCTCGGCGTCGATGCCGAGGGCATCGACCTGGCGGAGGATGGACGCCGCCGGCGCCTGCATTTCGCCGCAGCCTTCGATCCGGATCGCGGCGAAGCGATGCTTGCCGCGTTGCTTCGCGGCCTGGCGTGAGCAACGGCCCCGATCGCTTTTTCCCGTGATAGGCTGCCCTGGAAGCCCCACCGGCTGGACGTTCTGGAGTGCCGACTGCCAGAAGCCGCACCAATAGGCGCTCGCAGGGCAGATGGCTTGTAGAGCGCCTATCCATGCGCCTTCCAGAGCACCGCCAACGCTTCTCGCCGGAGCGGGACGGGCCAAGCCGCCGCCGGACCGACGGCGGACAATATCTCAGAAAGCGTAGCTGGCGTTCAGGCCGACCAGGTAATTGCGTTCCGGCGCCGGGGCGTAGTAGCGGCCGTTCTGATCGTTCACGTAGATCGCACCGATGTACTTTTTGTCGAACAGGTTGTCGATGCGGACGAACTCGCTCAACTTGAGGTTGCCGAGTTTCTGCTCGAAGCCGGCGCGCAGGCCGGCGACGAAGTAGGCCGCGACCGGATCGGCCGGCGCGTCGGCGCGCACCGTGCGATTGGCATCGTTGACTTCGGCCTTGCCGTTCCAGCGGCCTTCGAGCGCGGTACTGAAGCCGAGCGGCTGGTAGGCCCAGGTCAGCTCACCGTAGATCGAGAAGCGCGGAATGCCGGGAATCGTGTTGCCGGAATTCACCGCGATCTGGCTCGCCGCATTGCACGGCGGCGTGACCCCGCCACAGCTCGAAAAACCGTCACGGAACTTGGCGTCGATCCAGGTTGCCGCGAACGTGCCGTTGAAGCCGGCACCGAGCGGGCCGTCGATCGCCAGTTCGATGCCGCGCCGTTCGGTGTCGCCGGCGTTCTGGTAAGTGGCGCGTCCGCCGGCATTGGTGTTGATGACGATCTCGTTGCGGGTGTCGATCTTGAACAGCGCCAGATTCGCCTTGATGTCGTTGGTCAGGTAAGCCTTGAGGCCGACTTCATACTGGTTGCTGCGCGAGGGCTGCAGCGCGAAATGCAGGCCGCTTGCCGGCGCCGGCTGGTAGGCCAGTTCGATGAAGGTCGGCGTCTCAAAGCTGCGCCCGGCGTTGGCGTAGAGGTTGAGGGTCGGCGTGAGTTTGAAGACCGCGCCGATGGTCGGCGTCCATGCCGAATGCTTGGCCTTGCCGCTGTCGTCGGGGTTGGTCGCGTTGATGAAGTGGTCTTCCGAGCTGAAGCCGACGCGGGTGTAGCGCAAGCCGCCGGAAAGGCTCAGGGTTTTGCTCACGTCCCACTGCGCCTGCGCATAGGCGCCGGCCTGGTAGACGGTGTTGATCTCGTCGCGCGACAGGGCGCCCTTGGTGCCGCCGCTGTTGGCAAAGCCCTGGCGAAGGTCCTGCGCGCGTTCGTAATCGCCGCCGGCGGTCAGGGTCAGCGCGCCGGCGCGGTGGGTCCAGCGCAGGCCGGTGCCCTGGAAATCGCGATCGAAGGCGCTGACGCCGTTGGCTGCCAGCGCAAGGTACTGCTCGTTGCTGCGCTTGCCGCCATAGACGATCGCGCGCAGCGAATCGGCATCGCTCAGGGCGGTGTCGAAGACCACGCCGGCCTGCATGTTGTCCAGGTTGCGCCGGGTCTGGAAGGTCAGCGCGGCCGGCTGGGCCTGCCGGCGATCCGCCGATACCTGCGCGGCGGTCAGGCCGAGCGGGTCCTGGTTGTTGCGCTGGTCGAGGTAATTGCCGATCAGCGTGACCGTCGATTTCTCGCCGGCACGGATGCGCAGCTTGACGTTGGCCTGGTCCTTGGTCGCCTCGCTCCACTGGCGGTAGCCGTCGGTTTCAAGCCGCGAAACGCTGCCGACATAATTGACGATGCCTGCATCGCCGCCGAACTTGAGCGTCTCGCGGCGCGTGCCGTAGCTGCCGGCGGCAAGCGACAAGCCGAGCGTCGGTTGCGCCGGCCCGTCTTCGGTAAACACCTGCACCACGCCGCCCGAGTGGTTGCCGTACAGCGCGCTGAACGCGCCGCGCAGCACCTCGATGCGCTTGGCGGTGGCCAGATCGAACAGGCCGGTGCCGCCCTGGCCGTCGGGTGTGCTGGCGGGTATGCCATCGGCAATCAGCTTGACGCCCCGCACGCCGAACTGAGAGCGCGCGCCGAAGCCGCGGATCACCAGGCTCTGTTCCTGCGAATAGGTTTCGCGGTTCTGTACCACGGTGCCGGGCACCCGGTTGAGCGACTCGGAGATATTCACGCCGAGCCGCTGCTCGCGCAATTGCGCGGCATCGACCGAGTCGATCGACACCGGCAGATCGAAGCTCGATTGCTCGACGCGCGTGGCGGTGACCACCACCGGCGCAAGACTGGTCTGGGCCGACGCGGGAGGCGATCCGAAAGCGGCTGCGAGGCAAAGGGCAAGCGGTGTGACTCGCACGGCAGGGTGCGGATTGTTTTTCTGAGTGGTCATGTCGAAGTGTCTTGCTGGATGGAAAATCGGAGCGCGGCAGCAGGCCGCGGTGACGGGTTTCACAGGAGGCGGAATTCCACTGGCACCCTCAATTCGAAACCGTGATCGCGCAAAGCCTCGGGCAGGGCCGGCAGTTGGGCGGTTTTGACCATGTCGCGTGCGGTGTCGTCGAGCAGATCGACGCCGCTCGACCGGGCGATGCTGACATCGCCGAGCCGGCCGCCCGGCAGCACCTTCACCAGCACCGTGGCCGTGCCCTGCCAGCCGCGCGCCTGGGCGACGCGCGGATAGCGGCGGTTCTTGTCGACCGCCGCCTTGAAGCCGCTGCCGTACGCGGCGATCAGGCCATCATTGGGCAACGCGGCGGCCGGCGCCGGGCGCTGCGGTTCGGGGGCGACCTGCTTCGATGCTTCCGGCATTGGCGCCGGTTCGCTGGTGCGCACCGGTTCCGCCGGTGCCGGGGCGGGCGAGGCGATGGCCGCCTCGGCAAGCGCCGGCTCGGGGCTGACGACGCGTTGTGCCGGCCTGTTCGGCGCCGGCGGGCGCGTGTCGACCCGGCGCTTCGCCAGGGGCCGATCGACTGGCTGCAGAGACGCGCGCGGCTGCGGTTCCGCTGCCGCGGCCGGCAACGGTGGCGCAACTGCCGCCCGTGGCATCAGCAGCACGTCGAGCCGCTCGGGCAGCGGCAGCCGCGGCAGAGCCTGCCGGAATCCCGGCACGAAGGCGATCAGCATGGCGTGGATGACCAGCGAACCGATTACTGCGCGGGCGAACGCGGTACCACGCAGGCGCGGAAACCATTCGCGCAGCGGTGCCGCCCTGCTGTCGATTGCCGGGGCAAATGACCGGGTGAAAGTCGGCGGCAAAGTAAGGCGGTTCATGGTTATCGACGGTTCGCCGGTGCGCGAAACGAATGCACGGGCCGAGTCTGCCCGCATTTACAGCGATGATAGGGGCACCGCAGTGGGCGGTACATAGTGAAAATCTTGAACGCGCTGCGGTGGCGCACAAATGCAGGCGGCCGCCGGGCGGCGGCCGCGTGGGCGGGGGACGAAGGAGAGCGGCTCAGTCGCGCTCGGCGCGCGCCGTCTTGTCGCGATCGAAGGTGTAGCGCAAGCCGAGCCAGATGCCGCGCGGTGCGCCCAGGCCGCGGAATTGCTCTCGCAGCGGGTCGACGCCGGAGAGCGGGCCGAAGCTGCGATCAGGGCCGGTAAAGAAGTTTTCGCCGATCACGCCGAAATTGGCGTAGCGCCGGTCGAAAAGGTTATTGACGCGGGCGAACAGTTCGAGCCCCGGACCGAATCGGTAGCGGCCATCGAGGTTGACGACGGCATAACCGGGAACGCGCCCGTTGCTGTCGCGATTGTTCTCGTCGCCGCGGGCGAAGACATTGCTGCTCAGTACCAGATTGGCGCCAAGGTTCCACTGGTCGTTCGGCGCATAGTCGAGGCGGAGCTTGGCGTTGTGCTTGGGGATGCCCGGAATGCGGTTTCCCGGCCGGACTTCGATGTCGCCGTTGGCGTCGGCCGACGAGTTGTTCGGGCTGTTTTCGACAAAGCCGGTGCGGAACGTCGCGTCGATGTAGCTGTAGCGGGCCGAGAGGCGCAGGCCGGCCCATTTCGTTCCGGCGCCGAGTTCGACGCCCTGACGGCGGGTGTCGCCGATGTTGGCGAAATAGCCGGCATTGATTGCGCCATTGCTGCTGATGAACTGGATGTCGTCCTTCGACTCGGTGCGATAGAGGGCCGCGCTCCAGGTCGAATCGGTGCCCCACTTGCCGCGTGCGCCGGCCTCGATCGTTTTGGCGACGACCTTCTTCAGCGGCGGATCGGCGAGAAAGTTGTTCGGCAGCTTGCACGGAGCGGCAGGGTCGGCGCAGGTCAGCTCGATCGGCGTCGGGGCGCGCATGCCCTCGTTGTACGAGGCGTAGGCGGTGAGCCGGTCGGTCGGGTTGAACGCGATACCGATGGCCGGGTTGAAGCGCGTGAAGGTGTGATCGCCATTGAGTTCCGGCGCGCTGCCCGAGCGATCGTCGATCTTCACCTGGGCGCGGTTGTAGCGTCCCGACACGGTGAGCGCCCAGTGCCGGTCGAGGCTCAGCGTGTCGGTAAAGAAAACGCCGTAGTAGCGGTTGCGGGTGTCGGCGTCGGTGTCGGCGACGAACTCGCCGAGCCCCTGCGCAGCGCGCGACGCGGTGAATTCCGCTTCCTGCTCGAACTGCTTGAAACGCGCCCTGCCGAAGTCACCGCTGGCGCCGAGTGTGAACTGGTTGTCTCGGCCGGCGAGCTTGCCGAGCAGGGTGAGCTGCAAGCCGAGGCCGTAGCTGTTCTGATCGATGGTCGAGCGATCGTTGGTGGCCTGCACCGCGTCGACCTCGCCGGTTGCCGGATCGACTTCGCCGAACTCGTTGTTGACGTTGCTGCTCAGGTTCTCGTTCTTGTATTTGCGGTAGTAGAGATTGCCGCCGAGCAGCACCTTGTCGCTCAGAAAATGGCTGCCCTTGACGTTGAGGAACGTCATCTTGTTGGTATTGAGGTCGGGGAAGGTGTAGGCCTGCCGCGTATTGTCGAAGAACGACAGGGGCAGCGTCTGCGTCCCTTCGAGCTTGTTGTCGGCCAGGCTCAGGCTGACATCGATATCGGTGGTGTCGTTCTGCCAGCCGACCTTGCCGAACAGTTGCTTGACGGTGCTGGCGTTATGCTCGGCCCAGCCGTCGTCGGTGAAATAGTTGCCGGTGAGGAACAGGTCGATGTTGTCGAACTGCCGACCGTACTCGAATTCGGCGGTGCGGCGGCCAAACGATCCGCCGGAAACCTCGATCGACCCGCCCGGGTACTGGCTGCCGCTCTTGGTGTAGATGGCCAGCGCACCGCCGAGCGTGTTGAGCCCGTAGGCCGGGTTCGAGCCGGGAATGATCTGGATGCTGGAGATCGCCGACTGGGGCAACAGATCCCAGTTCACTACGTCGCCGAACGGCTCGTTGATGCGCACCCCGTCCTGGAATACCGACAGCCCCTGCGGCGTGCCGAGCAACGGCGACGCGGCGAATCCGCGAAAATTGATGTCCGGCTGATGCGGATTGCCCTGCGCAGCGTTGACGGTGACGCTGGTCGGGTTCTGCTCGAGGAAATCGGTGAGATTGCTCTGGCGCTGGCGCGATAGATCGTCGCTGGTCTGGATTTGCACGTTTGCCGGCACATCCTTTATCGGCGTGCCCAGGCCGGGCAGCGGCGTGGTGCCGACGACCGTGACCGATCGCAGTTCGAGCACTTCGGCCGGATTGCCGGCTGCCAATGCGCTGCCAGTCAATGCTGCGAGCGGCAGGGTGGCGCACAGCGTTGCGCCGAGGCGGCGGCCGGCGGCCGCGGTACTCGCTTGTGTCACTGATGTCTCCTCCGGTGATGCGTGAATAGTTGTTTTGTGCTTTGCGCGGTTCCAACCGTGCGGCCGGCGCGAGCGCAGGCATTCTAGCCGCCCGGCCGGGCAGCCCAACGGGAAAAACTCCCGAAATGCCGGCGCACAACAGGTCGGCTTGCGCTTGAACGACTATCGCTGCGAGGCACCGACCCAGCCGCCTTGAAAGCGGGCGGCCACGGCGCGCCGTCCGAATGTCGAGCGTTTTGCCCTGTTTTCCAAAGCGCGCTTGGCTGCGCCAGCACATCGCGCGCGGCGGAAAAGCGACAGGGCGATGGCATAACCCGGTGTACCTGATACTATGTCGCGATGCACGGGGGCGAGCCGCTTTTAGGCTCGGTAGGTTGGGGCGGGATCGGCCGGTTTCGTTGGACGGCCCGGTATCACGCTTGGCTAGAACGGGAGAAGCAGCGATGAACGACAGCATCACGAAAATGACCCAGGATGTGCAGGACCGAATTCGCGACGTGGCCTATCTGATGTGGGAGGCGGCGGGGCGCCAGCAGGAAATGGCGATGCAGTACTGGCTCGCCGCCGAGAAGGAAGTGCTCGCCGCGATGGGGGCCGCAGCCATGAAGATGACGCCCAAGCCGGACGCCGCCGCTGCCCCTGCGCAAAAGGAGGCGGCGCCGCGCGCTGCGAAGAAGGCGAAGTAGCCCGGCCGGCGCAACGGCCGGCGTCAGGCGCGGCGGTTGCACATGCAAAAGAGCGGGCGCCGAGGCACGGCTGGCGGCAGAAGCGCGGGGTCGCGCGGGCCGGGTGCCCGATTGCGCCGGCCTGTTCGATCCTCGGCAGGTTCTGCTATGGACGACGGGGTCGCATGGCGACCCAGCTTGGCGTTTTGATGTCGATCGGAGAGAGGTGAATCGTATGTCCAAGTCCAGGGATACGAAGAAGGATCAAAAGAAGGCGCCCCTGAAGACGGCCAAGGAAAAGAAGCAGGCCAAGCGCGACAAGCAGCACAATCCTTCGCCTGTCCTCGGAAAGACGACCGGCAGCTGACGGGATGTGCGGCCGATCGGCAATCGCAGATCGGCCGTGGAGCATCGGAAGAGCGGGGTCTTGCTCGACCATTCTTCTGGCCGGATCGAAACGCCGGTCGGTCCGACATCGCGATGCCGCCTAGCGCAACTGACTGAAGTTCGACCCCGTTTGCCGTGCCGGGCTGCAGGCCGCATGGATAGGCGATCTTCAGGCATATCAAGCCACGAGCGCCATTCCACGCGGTTCGCAGGGCAGTTGTTCGCCGCAACGCCGGGCGAAGTGTTCGACTACAGCGAAGCCAGCGACAATCTTGAAGCCCGCTTCATCGCCTGCAACCAGAAGCAGCAGACGACTTTCGCAGCCACAGCGATCATTTTGAGTCCGTGCTAACCGCTTCGCGCGGAACGCTCGAAGCGCTGGGCGATGCGGCCGTCGATCACCTCTTTCAGATCGAGAACGAACAGCCCCAGATCGATGTCGCGCGACGCGGCCCGCGGCGGTCGGGATAGCGCGCAGAGCTTTTTCGCGCCGATCTTCCGGTAGAGCCCGACCAGATACGCGTCCGCGACGTCGACCAGAACGGTCGCAAATTGGGCGCCTCGGGCGCGATAGTGCTGGGCGGCGCTCGAGTAGAGGCGCGCGAAGTGGCGCGAACTCCGTCGATGCCTCCGCTCGAGGAAAACCGATTCGACGTGCATCATCCGTTCGGGTCCGCAAAATGCACCCAGATCGCAAGTGTCGCCCCAGGGACTTCTTGCGTAGCTGCCGCATGTCGTCGCATAGCAAAACACTTCCATGAATCCGGCCAACTGGCCCTCGACGAAGAGCCCGAGGTAGTCCGCCAATGGCGGCGCTTTCAAACACGCGGCTTCGTCGACGCTGATACCCCACATCTCGGCCTTGGCCCGCGCGACGAAGTGCGCCAACGCCGGATCGTCTCGATGCACGGGTTCGATGAACATGCCTTTCTGTCCTTTCATGGGGATCGCGAGAAAAAAGGGGTGGGCGAAACGAGCGCGACAGGGCGAGCCGGCGATGCGCGCCGCAGCCCGGTAACTGGACCTGCCCCGGGAGCGACACTCGAACCGTCTCGGGCTCGCTCCCGGAAAGCCTTACCACCAATACGGATACGACATGCTGGGCGTAGCCATGGGACTTCTCCTTCGCTCGAAAGTTGATGTTGCCGCCGGAAGCGCTCGCGCGCTCCCACCTGTTCGCGGAGCCGACTTGCCACCGGGCTCGCTCGGCGCTCGACCGGTTGACACCGACTGCCGCACCGGCCTAAGCGCAAGCGGCGTGCCGAGTCAACGAATCTCGTAAAAAGCGCCTTGAATCAGAAGTTTGCGTAGCTGCCGATCGCTCCGTTGCAAAGCGGGCCCCTGCGCTGCAGATTGACAGGGCGACGAGCGCTTGCGACGAACATTGCTGCGATTGCAGATGGGATCGGAAATGCGGCCGTGGCCTGGGATAGAAAAGAGGCCGTGGTCGAGTTTGCTGGATCAGCGCGGCTCGAACCGACCTTGGGGCGCTGCGCTTTGCGCCTGTCACGCTGCACCGCCTTACGGCAGACCAGGCCGCAGCCCGCATGGATAGGCGATCTTCAGGCACATCGAGCCACGAGCGCCAATCCACGCTGCCCACAGAGCAGGCATGCCGCAGAGGTCCAGCCGGTGTGGCTCGCAGGCTACGCGTCTAATCGACCTTAGCTGCGCCCCGGCGGCGGCAACCTGATCACCGAGGGCGACACCGTGCAACCGGGCGACTTCATGCAGGCGGCGGGCTTGCGGTTGGGCGCGCAACGCATTGACTCGCGCTCGGGCGGGTTTCGCGTCACCGGCCGCGACGAAACGGCCACGATTGTTACCAGCCGAGCTTTTGCTTCGGATATCGACGACCCGATCACGCCCGATAAGGTGCCAACTCTGCTGGCATGCGGCAAGGAAAAGCGGGTCGGCGAAAAACGCCGACCCGCGAGGGAGGAGCCAGTCAACCGCCGATGTGTCGGCCCGGTGCTGCGAATGGCGCAGCGATTGGTGCAGTTAATGGGGCCGCGACCCATGGCGGCGCGGGTCACATCGGCATGCTCACCTTACGTGCGAATTGCCGCCTCGGCCCGGGAAATTCTCCCGCTGCGCGACGCTGTGGGCAGCGCGCCGGTTTCAGTTGCCGGACGAGGAGATCACGCCGTTGCGGATCGCCAGATGAACCATGGCGGCCGAGGTGGAGACGCCGAGTTTTTCCTTGATCTGCGTCTGGTAGTTGGAGAGGGTCTTGGGGCTGAGATTGAGCGTCTCGGCGCACTCGGCCAGCGAATGGCCCTGCGCCAGCAGGCGAAAGATCTCGAACTCGCGCGTGGTCAGCGAGTCGAGCTGGCCGGCCTCAAAGCGGGTGTCGCGTTCGAGCAGGGCGGGCGACAGGTCGTCGCTCAGATAGCGTTGCCCGCCATGCACCGCCCGCACTGCCTCGATCAGGCTCTCCGGCGCGCTGCTCTTGGAAAGAAAGCCGCGCGCGCCGGCATCGAGGGCGCGGCGCACCAGCAATGGGCTCTCATGCATGCTGAATACCAGCACGCGGGCGGCCGCATCGCGCGCGAGGATGCGGCGTATCAGTTCCAGGCCGCCGCTGCCCGGCATCGACAGGTCGGTGACGGTGACATCGGGTTGGTGGGCCACGAACGCTGCGTAAGCGGGATCGACCCGCGCAGCCTGCGCGACCACCGCAATGTCGCCCGCCTGTTCGAGCAGGCGCTGGTAGCCGGTGCGCACCACCGGATGGTCATCGACGAGCAGGAGCCGGATCATGGTCGGTGCAGATCATCGTCCGGCGCAGGCTCGGCAGCCAGGCGCGGTTTGCTCGCCAGCTGGACCGTCAGCCGGGTGCCTGCGCCGGGCCGGCTGTCGATGTCGAACTGCCCGCCGAGCGCCGCAACGCGTTCCGCAGCGCCGAGCAGGCCGAGGCCGCGGTGCGCGGCGTCGACATCCATGCCGATTCCGTCGTCCTGAACCGTCAGTTGCACCCGACCGTCCGCCATTGCGGCCAGGGAGATGCGCACACTTGCGGCGCGCGCATGGCGCATCACGTTGGACAATGCTTCCTGCGCCACGCGGTAGAGCGTGATGTCGGCCGCATCGCCGAGATCGTCGAGCGCACCGTCCGGATGGAACACGCAGGCAATCCCGCTGCGTTCCTCCCAGGCTTCGCAAAGCTCCTGCAGCGCGGCGACCAGACCGAGTTCGTCGAGGTTGGCCGGGCGCAGCCGGCGCAGCATGCCGCGCACCATCTCGTACAGCGACTCGGCGACCGTCGCCACACGGGTGGCGGCCGCGACCATGCCGGCGTGATCGTCGGCCCGGCAGCGCTGGATGTACGCCGCCTCGACACGGATCGCGTTGCAGCTCTGGCCCAGTTCGTCGTGCAGTTCGCGCGCCAGGGCGCGGCGCTCGCTCTCCTGCAGCGCGATCAGTTGCTGGGACAACTCGCGGTTGTGCGAAAGGAGTTCGCCGACACGCGCTTCGGCTGCGACCCGCATGGCCAGTTCCGCGCGTGCCTCGCGCCAGCGCCTGAAGGCATACCAGGACAGCCCGGCGCCGAGGATCAACAGCGCGAAGGGCACCTCGTCCGCCTGATAGCGCTCGAACGGCGAAATCCAGCGCGAGAAGGCTTCGTAGAGTTCCAGCCACGCAGCCAGCAAGAACACCACGGCGGCGCTGAACGCGACCAGCAGCAAGTCGGCCAGGGCTTTGGGCATCGACGAGGCAGCGTGCTTCGCGTCGACAGCCTGGGTGGCGGTGGATGCGGCAAGCGCCGACGCGTTACGCGTGACGCTTGCGCCATTCGGCTGATCTGGCTTGTTGCGATCCATGACAGGGCTGGTACCACGCTCGTTTCGAGATTGGGAAAAAAACCGCCGGGCTTGCCTCACGTTGCGTAGCCGGCGGATGCCCGATTGAAGCGTTGATATTACCGCTGCCGGCCGAAAGGACGTGCGGCGGGCCGCAGCGAACATGGCAAGATGCCGGGACCGATACTTCGCTTCCACGCCCATGTCCGAAAGCGATTCGAGATTCCCCGCGGCATCCGCTCCAACCGTTGAACGCTGGCTGGTTGCCTGCTTGTGCGCGCAATGGTGCGACACCTGCCGCGCGTTTCGGGCGACCTTCGATGCCCTTTCAGCGCGCCACGCCGAGGTGCGGTTTCGCTGGGTCGATATCGAGGACGAGGCGGATCTTGTCGACGACATCGAGGTCGAGAACTTTCCGACCATCCTGATCCAGCGCGGCCGCGACGTTCTCTTTCTCGGCACGACGTTGCCGAACGGTGCAATCATCGAGCGCCAGCTGGCCGCCCTGCGGGCAAACGCCGCCGCAACGCCGATCGACGGCGCACCGGATCTGCTCGCCCAGTTAGAGGGCTGAGCCGCGTCCCGCGCCCGCATACCGGCGCACGCACTGCGCATCGCCCGACTCGGCTGCGGCCGGCTGGCTACGAGGTTGTTCGCGTCCGGGTGGCGCGGGCGCCGGCAACGCCCGTCAGTTTGGCCAGGAATGCGGTGCGGGTATGGACGTCGAGCCGCTCGTAGACATCCGCGACGTACTCCTTGGCGGTGTTGACCGAGATCCCGCAGGTTCTGGCGATTTCCTTCAAGCCCTTGCCGAATACCAGAAGCAGGGCCACCTGCGCCAGGCGCGGCGTCAGCCCGAATCCGGAAAGCTGGTTGCGCGCGCCATCGGCGCCTTCGATCGGTTCCAGAACAACGAGAACCCGCTGACGCCGATCGTCGGGCGAAATGAACACCCTGTTGTCGGCCAATTCCTGCGCCGTATTGAAGTTGAGCCGTGCGGAGGCGGGCACACTCCACAGACTCTTCGGATCGAGATCAGCGCTTCGTACTGCATATGCATGTCCGTCGGATAGCAGCAGGCAGGTACGGTAGGGTTCGGGCGGAAGCGCGAATCCCGTACCTTCCGGCATCGCGGCGAGCACTGCGCGCGCCTCGTCGGTCAGAGCCAGAATGCGCCGTTCGGCAAGATCTACGACCATCGTCGCGGCTTCCGGGTGTTGCAGGCGCGCAAGCAGATGACGGCAGTCCATTGCCCGCGCGGCATGGGACACATACCAACGAAAGAGCGCTCGCTCCTTCTCGTCGAAGTCCCGCTGACGGCGCGGCCGATGCACAGCGACGCCACCCAGCGGCACGCCACGGACAAATGGCACCATCGCCATGGCGTGATAGTAGTCGAGCAGGCGCATGGCATCGCCGAATTCGGTCTGGCTCAGTTGCCCGACATCGACGAAATCCGACATGCGAACCACTTCGTCCGGGCGCTTCAGGTTCGCCAGGTGAACCCGATACGGATCTAGCAGGTAGTAGTGTTCGGCATACGCCTGCATGAGCGCTTCGTCGATGTTATGCGTGTAGGGCACGGATATCGTCCAGTCGGCAGGATCGAACCGGACGAACAGACCGCTCGCGAATGAGAACTGCCGGATTAACGCCGCGAATAGAGGGTCCAGCACGCCCAGCGGATCGGCGCCCGCCGACTCGCCGTAGACCTCGTCGATGAAGTTTCGCAGGTGGCGTTGTGCGTTCGACGTAGCCATTTCCCCTCCCTGCCGCTCCAGCGCGGCGAATCTGCCTGAAGGGGAGTGATCCCCCCACATCCGGGGGGTACACGAACGTGATCTCTATGCATATATTGTAGATGATTCGACGGCAAAATGCGGGCGGCGGCCGTGGCCGAATAGTCTCGCGAGATTGTTCAGGCGTGCGCCGGAAAGCAAATGTCCTACTACCGGGTCAGTGCCTGTCGGCCGATCGAACCGGCAGCGATGCCAACTTCCGCAGAGAAGGTGGGGGCGCCTTGATTGTCGCGTTCAAATTCGCGAGCAACGGCGTCAACCAATGATTTGAAGATGTTTCAACCTGGAGGTTATCGTGAAGTCACGTTTTGCAGCACTGTCCATCCCTTGCATCACACCGAGCATCGATACTCGGCAAAACCCGGCTCCAACTGTTCAAGCATCCAAACATCCGTTGCATAGGTCCTGCTCGCCTCACCTCGTCGCCCTGCTGCTGGCCGCTTCGATCGGCATGCTGGGCTCGGCAAATCCAGCGTCCGCCGATGCCGGTACGCATGGGCGGACTCTGTACTCGGCTGGCTTCGAGCAGCCGAAGTTTCTCGGCGGAGAGCAACTGGAGGGGTTGGACGGGTGGTCCACTCCGCCACGGAGTCTGGATTTCCCACCAAACCTCAATCCGATGGCTGCGAAGATCACCGGAGCGGCGGGGCGGCGCGGTGAGCAGTCCATCGAAGTTCGCGGCGCGGAGCTTCTGCCTCTTGGGGTCGACAATCCG
>WBZS01001668.1_pt1 | contig 16604 bp, 13 predicted proteins | sample 5204201 | NCBI WGS metagenome assembly WBZS01 (sample SAMN12344357, study PRJNA552823) | activated sludge metagenome | biome: Activated sludge suspended growth; feature: Nitrification reactor; material: Wastewater; isolation source: activated sludge from nitrification reactor of wastewater...
GTGAGGTGGCCGACCTCAAGCAGCACCGACAGGTGACGCCGGACGGCCGCCGGCGTCAGGTGCAGCCGCTCGGCCAACTCGGCCGCCGTGGACAGACCGTGCTCGAGGATCGAGCGGGCCACGCGGTCGCGCGTGGACGCGTCCTCGGCACTCTGCTGGGCGGCCGCACCGCCGGCGTCCGCCGCGTACCTCTCCTCCGCCTCGTTTTTCACAACGCCATTCTTGCATAAAGCCCGGCAGAGACCAGGGCCTGGCCAGCCGGGGTGGCTTCCCCGAGGTGGTTCCCCGGGGCAGGTTGCCGGGCGGGCGGCGTCTTGAGACCGCCTGAACCGAAAGGGGACGGTTCCCAAAGGTGTCTCGATGCCGTGACTCTCGAACACTTCATTTTCTCAACTCACGGCAATGAGCCGCACCGACCAAAACTCAGGTCTAGGGTGACCTGCTGACGGCTGCTCTGCCGTCCCCCGTCCGACAAGGAACACAGGTGTCCACGCAGCGCGACAGCAGTAGGTCCAGCAGTACGACCAGCCGTAGTACCACGAGCCCGAGCCCAGCCGGAGCCAGGGCGTCCGGGCCCAGCGCGTCCGGTCGCCGCACCCGTACCGCCCGCCTGGCTCTGCCGGGGCTGGCGGGTACCACGGCCCTCCTCCTCGCCGGGTGCTCCTCCCCTGCCACGCCCGCATCGGGCGGCCACGGCGGCGGGGAGGCGAACATCCAGCTCCCCGACCTGTCCTCGGCGACGTTCCTCGGCGGCGTCAGCGGGACGGCGCTGCTCGCGCTGGGCCTGCTCGTCTGCCTGGCGGGCCTCGGGTTCGGCCTGGCCAGCTACATGCAGCTCAAGCGCCTGCCGGTGCACTCGTCCATGCGCGAGATCTCCGAGCTGATCTACGAGACCTGCAAGGCGTACCTCGTCCAGCAGGGACGGTTCCTGATGATCCTGTGGGCGTTCATCGCCGCGGTCATCTTCGTGTACTTCAAGTTCCTCGCCGGCGCCGGCTGGGGCCAGGTGTTCATCATCTTGGCGTTCAGCCTCATCGGCATGGGGGGCAGCTACGCCATCGCCTGGTACGGCATCCGGGTGAACACGTTCGCCAACGGGCGCACGGCGTTCGCGTCCCTGCGCGGCCGGCCCTTCCCGGTGCACAACATCCCGCTGCGCTCGGGCATGAGCGTGGGCATGGTGCTGATCTCGGTCGAGCTGTTCATGATGCTCGTGATCATGCTGTTCCTGCCCAAGGAGATCGCCGGGTCGTGCTTCATCGGGTTCGCGATCGGCGAGTCGCTCGGCGCCTCGGCGCTGCGCATCGCGGGCGGCATCTTCACCAAGATTGCCGACGTGGGCTCCGACCTCATGAAGATCGTGTTCAAGATCAAGGAGGACGACGCCCGCAACCCCGGCGTCATCGCCGACTGCACGGGCGACAACGCCGGCGACTCGGTCGGACCGAGCGCGGACGGGTTCGAGACCTACGGCGTCACCGGCGTGGCGCTGGTGACCTACATCATGCTGGCCATCCCGGCGTCCCAGTCGGTGCTGCAGGCCACGCTGCTGGTGTGGATCTTCTTCATCCGGGCGATCATGGTGATCGCGTCCGGGGCGTCGTACGCGCTGAACTCGCTGATCAGCAAGCGGCGCTACGAGCACGCCGAGGTCATGGACTTCGAGGCGCCCCTGACCTGGCTCGTGTGGATCACGTCCGCGGTGTCGATCCTGCTCACGTTCGCCACGTCGGCGCTGTTGATCCCCGACCTGGGCGACGGCAGCACGTGGTGGAGGCTCTCGATCATCGTGTCCTGCGGCACGCTGGCCGGGGCGCTGATCCCCGAGCTGGTCAAGGTGTTCACGTCCGTGAAGAGCCGGCACACCCAGGAGGTCGTCAAGTCGGCCAACCAGGGCGGGGCGTCGCTGGACATCCTCTCCGGGCTCGTAGCGGGCAACTTCTCCGGGTACTGGCTGGGCATGGCGATCGTCGGCCTGATGGGTGTGGCGTACGGCATCTCGACGACGCTGGGCTTCGGCGACACCATGAAGGTGCCGGCGGTGTTCGCGTTCGGCCTGGTCGCGTTCGGGTTCTTGGGCATGGGGCCGGTCACGATCGCGGTCGACTCCTACGGCCCGGTCACCGACAACGCCCAATCGGTCTACGAGTTGTCGATGATCGAGGACATCCCCGGCGTGACCGAGGAGATCAAGCGCGACTTCGGCTTCGTGCCGAACTGGGACCGCGCCAAGCACCTCCTGGAGGAGAACGACGGCGCGGGCAACACGTTCAAGGCCACCGCGAAGCCGGTGCTCATCGGCACCGCGGTCGTCGGCGCCACGACGATGATCTTCTCGATCATCATGGGCCTGACCGCCGGCCTGGAGCAGAACCTCGACAAGCTGTCGCTCCTCCACGCCCCGTTCCTGCTGGGACTCATCTCCGGCGGCGCCATCATCTACTGGTTCACCGGGGCGTCCATCCAGGCGGTGACCACCGGGTCGTTCCGGGCCGTGGAGTTCATCAAGGACAACATCAAGCTGGACGCCTCCGCCAAGCGCGCCTCGACCGCCGACTCCAAGAAGGTCGTCGAGATCTGCACGCTGTACGCCCAGCGCGGAATGCTCAACATCTTCCTGGGCATCTTCTTCGCCACCTTGGCGTTCGCGTTCGTCGAGCCGTTCTTCTTCATCGGCTACCTGATCTCGATCGCCCTGTTCGGCCTCTACCAGGCCATCTTCATGGCCAACGCCGGCGGAGCCTGGGACAACGCCAAGAAGATCGTCGAGGTCGACCTCGCCGCCAAGGGCACCGACCTGCACGACGCGTCCATCGTCGGCGACACCGTCGGCGACCCGTTCAAGGACACCAGCTCGGTGGCGCTCAACCCGGTGATCAAGTTCACGACCCTGTTCGGGCTCTTGGCCGTCGAACTGGCCGTGTCGCTGACCGGATCGGGCAACGGCACGCTCGTCACCGCCCTGGCCGTGGTGTTCTTCCTGGCGTCGGTGTACTTCGTGTGGAGGTCGTTCTACAAGATGCGCATCGACGCCCCGATGCTCACCTCGCAGGAGTTCGCGATGCAGCAGGTGGATCGCCTCAACGCCTGAGCCTCTCGCCTCGGACCACCGGACGCCGTCCCGCACGGGGCGGCGTCCGCGTCTTTGGTCTGGCCCGGATCGGACGCCTCCCGCACGGCGGCTCGGACGCCTCCCGCACGGGCGGCGTCCCGGCGTGGTGATGCCCGAACCCATGGCTGCTGCGGTCGAGTAGGGGTCTGGGCCGCGCCTGACGGAGTTGCCCCTGAAGGTGACGTTTGCCCCCGTTCGGGTCGGATCTGCCTGGGGCAAACGGCCCATGCGGGGGCGAACGCTGCTGGGTCTGGGGGCTCGGGCCACGCGGGGCGTGATCCGGCTCTGCACGCTCGCCGCGCCCCCGGGCGTCCGGCTCTGCACGCTCGCCGCGCCCCCCCCGACCCGCGTCAGGTGGCACATCTGTGCGACAGATCCGGGGTGGGAGCCCCGGCGATGTCGCACAGAAACGTCGCAGGTGGGCTTCTCGGACGGGGCCGGGACGACTGCCGGACCGGCCCGGACCTGGCGGCGTCCGGACGGGTGAACTCCTCGGACGGGGCGGCGTCCGGTTGTCCGATACCGGGAGTTTCAGTTTCTTTGCGGCGCGGGGTTGCCGACACACCACCTGGTCCCCCTAGAGTGCTGGGAAGCGGCCCTCACCCGGTGCCGCCGGCTCAACGACGACGCACCGACAGGGATCTCGTGACTGCTGAACCCCTCCTCGACGGCCCACCGATCCGCCGTCGAATCCTGCCCCGGCGCACCGGCGTGCGCGCGCTCGGCCTCGGTCTCGCGCTGCCGCTGGCCCTCGCGGGCTGTGCGGCGTCCCCCGGTTCGGGCGGCGGACGCCCGGCCGGCGGCGAGGCAAACCTGCACCTGCCGGACCTCTCGAAGGCGGTGTTCTTCGGCGTGGTGGACGGCCGCACGCTGCTGATGTTCGGGCTCCTCGTCTGCCTCGTGGGCCTGAGCTTCGGGCTGGTGACGTTCCTGGGGCTGCGTCGGCTGCCGGTACACGCGGCCATGCTCGAGGTCTCGGAGCTCATCTACACCACGTGCCGGGCGTACCTGCGCGAGCAGGGGCGGTTCCTGCTGCTGCTGTGGGCGTTCACCGCGACCGTGATCTTCACGTACTTCAAGTTCCTGGTCGGCACGGGCTGGGGCCAGGTGCTCATCATCTTGGCGTTCAGCCTGCTGGGCATGGGCGGCAGCTACGGCATCGCGTGGTTCGGCATCCGCGTGAACACGTTCGCGAACTCGCGCACGGCGTTCGCGGCGCTGCGCGGGCGTCCGTACCCCGTGCATCACATCCCGCTGCGGGCCGGCATGAGCATCGGCACGGTGCTGATCTCGTTGGAGCTGTTCTTGTTGTTGGTGATCCTGCTCGCGGTGCCGGGCGAGATCGCGGGGTCGTGCTTCATCGGGTTCGCGATCGGCGAGTCGCTGGGCGCCTCGGCGCTGCGCATCGCGGGGGGCATCTTCACGAAGATCGCCGACATCGGGTCCGACCTGATGAAGATCGCGTTCAAGATCAAAGAGGACGACGCCCGCAACCCCGGCGTGATCGCCGACTGCACGGGCGACAACGCCGGCGACTCGGTCGGACCGTCCGCGGACGGCTTCGAGACCTACGGCGTCACGAGCGTGGCGCTGGTCACGTTCATCATGCTGGCCGTGGGCCCGGCCGTCCTGGCGCCGGACGCGGTGGAGTCCACGCAGGCGACCCTGCTGTGCTGGCTGTTCTTCGTCAGCGCGACGATGATCGTCACCTCGTTGGTGTCGTACGCGCTGAGCTCGGCCCGCAACAAGGCCGTGCACAACGACGCGGAGCACATCGACTTCGAGCGTCCTTTGACGGAGCTGGTGTGGATCACCTCGTGCGTGTCGATCGTGGCCACGTTCGCGGTGTCGTACCTGCTCATCGGCGACCTCGGCGACGGGACGCTGTGGTGGAAGCTGTCGGCGATCATGTCGTGCGGCACGCTGGCCGGGGCCCTGATTCCCGAGTTGGTCAAGGTATTCACCTCGGTGAAGAGCAGGCACGTGCAGGAGGTCGTGAAGACGTCTCACCGCGGCGGGGCGTCGCTCAACATCCTGTCCGGGCTGGTGGCCGGCAACTTCTCGGCGCTGTGGCTGGGACTCGCCATCGTCGGGCTCATGGCGGCGGCGTACCTGATGTCGCTGGGCGGGCTGGGGCAGCTGATGGTGGCCCCGGGCGTGTTCGCGTTCGGGCTGGTCGCGTTCGGGTTCCTGGCCATGGGGCCGGTGACGATCGCCGTCGACTCGTACGGCCCCGTCACCGACAACGCCCAGTCGATCTACGAGCTGTCGATGATCGAGGACCTGCCCGGGGTGACCGAGGAGATCAAGCGCGAGCACGGGTTCGACGTCCAATGGGACCGGGCCAAGCACCTCCTCGAGCTCAACGACGGCGCGGGCAACACGTTCAAGGCCACGGCCAAGCCCGTGCTCATCGGCACCGCGGTCGTCGGGGCCACCACGATGATCTTCTCGATCATGATGGGGCTCACGTCCGGGATGACGGCCAACATCGACAAGCTGTCGCTGCTGTACGCCCCGTTCTTGCTCGGGCTGATCACCGGCGGCGCGATCATCCACTGGTTCGCGGGGGCGTCCATTCAGGCGGTCACCACGGGCGCGTTCCGGGCGGTCGGGTTCATCGCCGACAACATCAAGCTGGACGGGGGCAAGGCGTCCGTCGAGGATTCGCGGCGCGTCGTCGAGATCTGCACCCAGTACGCCCAGAAGGGCATGTTCAACATCTTCCTGGGCGTGTTCTTCGCCACGCTGGCGTTCGCGTTCGCCGACCCCTACTTCTTCATCGGCTACCTGATCTCGATCGCGATCATCGGGCTCTACCAGGCGATCTTCATGGCGAACGCCGGCGGGGCTTGGGACAACGCCAAGAAGATCGTCGAGGTCGACCTCGCCGCGAAGGGGACGCCGTTGCACGACGCATCGGTGGTGGGCGATACCGTCGGCGACCCGTATAAGGACACCAGCTCCGTCGCCCTCAACCCGGTCATCAAGTTCACGACCCTGTTCGGATTGTTGGCCGTCGAGTTGGGGGTGTCGCTGCAGGCGTCGTCGGCACACGTCCTCGTCGCCGTGTTGGGGGCGGTGTCGTTCGCCATCGCGCTGTTCTTCATGTGGCGGTCGTTCTACCAGATGCGCATCGACGCGCCGATGCTGACCGCCGCCGACGTCGCCGCCGAACGGGACGCGGTCTAGTCGAGGTGGCGGGGCGTCCTTTGGTGGCGCTCCGCGTGTGGGTCGCAGCCCGGACGCGGCGGCGTCCGGGCTCCTCAAGAGCGTGACCTGCGCTTCAAGACCTGCCGTTTGAGCGCCATGGCACCCATTCGGCAGGCCTTGAAGCGCAGGTCAGCCAGTTCAAGCATTCGCGAAGGCGTCCAGAGCGCCGCCCAACTGCCCCAGGAGGCGTCCCCGCCCGTGGCGTCGGTTATCCCTGCCCCAGCCCGTGGCGCCGCGCCGCGGCGTCCGGTTATCCACAGTTTGCGGCCGAGGTGGCCACGGCGGGCCCGCGCGCGGGCAGGCTGGCCGCATGCATCGCGTCCCGGACCTGACCCCCGCGCCCTCCCGGTCGCGCGCGGAACGGGCGTCCGACGCGCAGGCCGAGCACAACCGCCGGCACCAAGTGGCCAGGGCCTTGGCGCAGCCGCACGACGGGGTGGTGACGCGGCGCATGCTCGCCGGCGCGGGGTTGACGCGGGGTCAGGTGCGCACTGAGGTCGAGTCCGGGGCGTGGCACGTGGCGGGCCGCCACACGCTGGCGGTGACGAGCGTCGCGCCCCAAGGGGCGGGGTTGTGGTGGCGGGCGCTGTGGGAGTCGGGGCAGCATTCCGTCCTCGACGGGCCGACGGCGCTACTGGCGGGCGGGCTGCGCGGTTGGACGGAGGAGCTCGTGCACGTGACGGTGCCCAACCGGGCGCGAGTCCGGGCGATCGAGGGCGTCCGGCATCGCCGGGTGCGCGATCGTGGCCCGATCATCGACGCGGGGCTCCGCCGGACTCGACCCGAGGTCGCCGCGCTCCGGGCCGCGATGTGGGCGGCGTCCGACCGGCAGGCGGCGACGGTGCTCGCGATGAGCATCCAGCAGCGGCTCGTCCCGGCGGACCGGGTGCTGCAGCGCTGGGGCGATGTCGCCGCCTCGCCGCGCCGGCGGTTCCTGGACGCGGTCATCCGCGACCTCTGCGACGGCGCCCACTCACTCGGCGAGCTGGACTTCGCCCGGTTCTGCCGCGAGCGCGGCATCGCGGAGCCGACGCGGCAGGCAGTGAGAACCGGGGCGCGCGGTCGCGTCTACCTCGACGCGTGGTGGGAGAACTCCGGCGTGCACGCCGAGATCAACGGAGCGCATCACCAACAGGGACTCGCCCCCGTCGACGACGCGTTGCGGGCCAACGATGTGGCGTTGAAGGGTCCGACGATCAGCCTGGTCATCCCCGTGCTGGGGTTGCGCACCGACCCAGAACGATTCCTGGACCAGGTCGCCCGCGCCCTCGACATCGGACGCCGCCGGCTCGCTGCCGGTTGACCCATCCCCCGCTCGGACGCGGGCGATGTCCGAGGCGGGCGGCATGCGGCGCGGGGCGGCGTCCGGGGCGAGCGTCCAGCTGAGCCGCGGTTACACTGACCCGGTGCTGCCGACACCCGCGCTTGAGCTCCGGGACGTGGTGGTGTCCCTCGGGGGCCGCCGCGTGCTGGACGGCCTGAGTCTCCGGGCCGAGAGGGGCCGAGTGACGGCGCTGCTGGGTCCCAACGGCGCGGGCAAGACCACGACGATCCGCTGCCTGACGGGCCTGATCACCCCCGACTCCGGGTCGATCGAGGTGCTCGGACTCCCCGCCGGACACCCCGACGCCCTCACACGCACGGGCCTCATGCCCCAGTCGACGGGCGCGTGGTCGGGGGTGCGTCCCGCCGAACTCCTGCGCTACCTGGCCAAGCTCTACGCGCACCCCCAGCCCGTCGCCGACCTGATCGAAGAGCTGGCCCTCACCGACTTCGCCGACACCCCGTATCGCCGCCTATCGGGCGGCCAACAGCAGGCGGTCAACCTCGCCGGCGCGCTGATCGGACGCCCCGAACTCGTGTTCCTCGACGAACCCACGTCCGGCATGGACCCCCACGCCCGCCGCCGCACCTGGCGCCTACTGCGCGCGCTGTCGGACGCCGGGGTGTCCGTCCTGCTCACCACGCACGCCATGGACGAGGCGTCCGAGCTGGCCGACCACGTCTGGATCATGGACGCCGGACGCATCGCCGTCGACGGCCCCGTCGACGCCCTGACCCGCGAGGCGTCGCTCGAAGACGTGTTCCTGCGCCACACCAAGGGCCACCCATGACCCTCGACCTCTCCCCCGCCCCCGGCGCGTCCCCCCGCACGGCGCGCCTCCTCGGCCACGCGCGCATCGAGGCATCGTTGCTGCTGCGTAACGGCGAGCAGCTGATCCTGGCCCTGGTCATCCCGGTCGCGCTGCTCGTCGGCGGGCTCACCCTCGGCGGACGCATGGGCCTCGACCCCACCGCCTTCCCGGCCTCGGTGCTGGCGCTCGCGCTGTGGTCGACCGCGTTCACGTCGCTGGCGATCGGCACCGGCTTCGAGCGCCGCTACGGCGTGCTCGAGCGGCTCGTGGCCACGCCGCTCACGCGCGGCGACCTCGTCGCGGGCAAGTCCCTGGCCACGGCGGCGATCGCCCTCGCCCAGCTCGCCGTCCTGGCCGCCATCGCGCTGGCCCTCGGTTGGCGTCCGACCCCGAACCCGGCGCAGACGCTGGTGGCGCTCATCGCCGTCCCGCTCGCGGTCCCCACCTTCGCCGCCTGGGCGCTCGCCCTGGCCGGACGCCTGCGCGCCGAGGCCACGCTCGCGTCCGCGAACCTGATCTACCTCGCCGTCGCGGCGCTCGGCGCGGTCGTCCTCCCCGTCGCCGCTTACCCGGACTGGGCACAACCGATACTCCGCCTCCTCCCCCCGGCGGCGCTCGCCGAGACCCTGCGCACGTGGGCGTCCGGCGGCCTGGACGCCGCCCCGCTCGCCGTGCTCGCCCCCTGGCTGGCCGTCAGCCTGCTCGTCGCCCGAAAGGCCTTCCGATGGACCTCCTGAACTCCCCCCGCGCCCTGCGCGGCTGGACCATCGCGTCCCTCATAGCCAACGCCATCATCATCTGGACGGGCGCCCTGGTGCGCCTGACGAAGTCCGGGCTCGGCTGCCCGACGTGGCCCCAGTGCGAGGGGGCGAGCTACACCCCGCTGCCCGCCGCGGGAATCCACGGCGCCATCGAATTCGGCAACCGCCTGCTGACGTTCGTGCTCGCCGCGATCGCGATCGGCACCGCGCTGGCCGCCTGGCGGGCCTGGCGCTCGGGACGCGCGCCGCGGCAACTCTTCTGGCTGGCCATCGGCGTCGGACTCGGCATCGTGGCCCAGGCCGTCATCGGCGGGCTGTCGGTGCTCGCCCAGCTCAACCCGTGGGTGGTGGGGCTGCACATGGTGGCGTCGGTGGCGCTGATGCTGATCTGCGTCCGCATGGTGCACCTGGCGTTCGGCCTGGCCCCCGCCTACGCGCCGCCCCGACTCGTCGCGCTCACCAACGTGGTGTTCGCCCTCGGGATGGTGGTCGTGCTGCTCGGCGTGGTCGTCACCGGCGCCGGACCTCACTCCGGCGACGGCGGCGCCCAACGCAACGGGCTCTCGACCGAGTGGACGGCCAAGGTGCACGCCTGGTCGGTGTGGGCGTTGGTGGCCCTGACCGTGCTGGGCCTCGCGCTGGCCTGGACGGACGCCCGCCTGCGCCGCCTCTGGCTGGGGCTGCTCGCGGTCGAGTTGGCCCAGGGAGTCGTCGGCTACGTCCAGTACTTCACCCACCTGCCCGTGGCGCTCGTGCTCGCGCACATGATGGGCACGACGCTGGTGGTGGCCGCCCTCGGGCACCTGGCGCTGCTGACGCGCGCCGCGCCTCAGAACAGCAGGGGATCGACGGCGGCCGCGATGAAGACGACCGCCAGGTAGCTGTTCGAGTAGTGGAACAGGCGCATCGGCGCCAGGGCGGCGTCCCGCAGGCCGGCCCGCGCGCGGCGTAGCAGCGCGACCGACTCCCAGACCAGCCAGGCGCCGGCCACCAGGGCGACGGCCGGGTACAGCCACCCCGTCCCGGCGGCCGGCCACAACAGCAGGCTGGTCGCCACGGTGAGCACCGAGTACATCACGATGCGGACCGCCACGAACGGCGCGTCGCGCACCACCGGCAGCATCGGCACGTCGACGGCGGCGTAGTCGTCGCGGTACCGCAGCCCCAGCGCCCAGGTGTGCGGCGGCGTCCAGAAGAAGACGACGAGGAACAGGATCAGCGGCGGCAGCGCGATCGAGCCGGTGACCGCCGTCCAGCCGATCAGCGGCGGGAAGCACCCGGCCACGCCGCCCCACACGATGTTCTGCGGGGTGCGGCGCTTGAGCCAGACCGTGTACACGAACACGTAGTACAGGATCGCCAGCACCGACAGCCCCGCCGACAGCCAGTTGGCGCCGAAGCCGAGCATGAGCGTGGAGATCACCCCGAGCACCACCCCGAACGTGTACGCCGCCCGCTCGCTCACCAGCGCCCGCACCATCGGACGCCGCCGCGTGCGGCGCATGTGCTCGTCGATGTCGCGATCGAGGATCGAGTTGAACACGTTCGCGGACGCCGCGGACAGCATGCCGCCGACGAACGTGATCAGCGCCACGCCGAGGGACGGGACACCGCCCGCAGCCAGGAACATCGCCGGGATCGTCGTCACCAGCAGCAACTCGATGATGCGCGGCTTGGTCAGGCCCACGTACGCACGCACCATTCCCAGCGGCCCCGCGGTCGGCGCGGCCCGAGCCTGGCCGGTCGCCTGGTGCATGAAGTCCCCCGGTTTCGGTCGGGTCGTGGGTCGTCGTCGAGCGTCGCTCCGGGGAGTCTACGCGACGCCCGGGTGCGAGGCGATTCTGCGCCGCCTGGGCTGCCCGGGCCGGGCAGCAGTCGACGCGGTAGCCGCGGGCGCGGCGGGGCCACCCGCTAGGATCGGCGCGTGTCCGAATCCGCGTACGTCAACCCGCTTCGCGACGCGCACGATCGCCGGCTCCCCCGGGTGGCGGGGCCGTGTGCCCTCGTCATGTTCGGGGTGACCGGCGACCTCGCCCGCAAGAAGCTGCTGCCCGCCATCTACGACCTCGCCAACCGGGGGCTGCTCCCGCCCGGCTTCGGCCTGGTCGGCCACGGGCGGCGTCCGTGGGACACCGAACAGTTCGCCGACTACGTGCTGGAGTCCATCAAGGCCAACGCGCGCACGCCGTTCCGCGAGGAGGTGTGGCGGCAGCTGGCCGAGGGCGTCCGGTTCGTGTCCGGCGGGTTCGGCGACGACGACTCGTTCGTCGCCCTCAAGGAGACGCTGCGCGAGCTCGACGAGACCCAGGGCACGCACGGCAACCACGCGTTCTACCTATCGATCCCGCCCGACGGGTTCGACGTCGTCATCGAGCAGCTGCGCCGTCACGAGCTGGTCGACCGGACGTCGTCCGACACCTGGAACCGGGTCGTGATCGAGAAGCCGTTCGGCCACGACCTGGCCAGCGCGCGCGACCTCGAACGCCGCGTCGCCAGCGTGTTCAACTCAGACTCGGTGTTCCGCATCGACCACTACCTGGGCAAGGAGACCGTCCAGAACATGCTGGCGCTGCGGTTCGCCAACCAGCTGTTCGAGCCCATGTGGAACCGCAACTACGTGTCCCACGTCCAGATCACGATGGCCGAGGACATCGGCATCGGCGGCCGCGCGGGCTACTACGACGGAATCGGCGCGGCCCGCGACGTGATCCAGAACCACCTGCTGCAGTTGCTGGCGCTCGTCGCCATGGAGGAGCCGACGTCGTTCGACGCCGGCAACCTGCGCGCCGAGAAGGAGAAGGTGCTCGCCGCCGCGCGCGCCCCGCGCAACCTGAAGAGCCACACCGCCCGCGGCCAGTACACGGCCGGCTGGGCCGGCGGCCAGAAGGTGAAGGGCTACCTCGAAGAGGACGGCATGGACCCGGCGTCCCAGACCGAGACGTACGCCGCGTTCCGGGTCGACATCGACAACCGCCGCTGGGCCGGCGTCCCGTTCTTCCTGCGCGCCGCCAAGCGCATGCCGCGCCGCGTCACCGAAATCGCGCTGATGATGCGCCCCGCGCCGCACCTGCCGTTCGCGCTCACCGACACCAAGGAGCTCGGCGTCAACGCGCTCGTGCTGCGCATCCAGCCGGACGAGGGCGTCACGCTGCGGTTCGGCGCGAAGGTGCCCGCGACGCAGATGGAGATCCGCGACGTCACGATGGACTTCAACTACGGCACCTCGTTCGCCGAGTCGAGCCCCGAGGCGTACGAGCGGCTGATCCTGGACGTCCTGCTCGGCGACCCGCCGCTGTTCCCCCAGCACTCGGAGGTGGAGCTGTCGTGGATGATCCTCGACCCGATCCTCGACTACTGGGCGGCCAAAGAGAACCAGCCCGAGGGGTATGCCGCCGGCACGTGGGGGCCGCCGTCCGGACGCGCGATGCTCGAGCGTGACGGCTTCGTCTGGCGTAGGCCGTAGGAGGACACCATGATCAAGACCCTCAAGGACACGACCTCGGCCAAGATCCAGGCCGCGATCTCGGACGGCCGCAACAACGTCGGAGCGGCGTCCGCCCTGGTGTTCACGATGTTGGTGGTGGCCGACACCAGCGACTACGACGCCGTGTTCGACGCCTGCGTCGAAGCCGGCCGCGAGCACCCCTCGCGCATCATCCTCGTCGCGGACGGGTCGTCGCGCGCCGACCGCCTGGACGCCGAGGTGCACCTCGGCGAGGGCGTGCCGGGCGAGATCCTGGCGTTGAAGTTCCACGGCGAGTTGGCCGAGCACAAGTATTCGACGCTGCTGCCGCTGCTGCTGCCCGACTCCCCCGTCATCGCCTGGTGGCCCGGCACGGCGCCGGTCTCGCTGGCCGAGGACCCGGTCGGACGCCTGGCCCGGCGCCGCATCAGCGACGCCATGGGCGCCCGGCGTCCGCTGGACGCGCTGATGATCCGGGCCAAGAACCTGACCCCGGGCGACACCGACCTCACCTGGACGCGGCTGACGCCCTGGCGGGCGCTGCTGGCCGCGGCGCTCGACCAGCACCCCGTCCGGGTGACGTCCGCCGAGGTGCAGGCCGCCGAGAACAACGCCGCGGGCCTGCTGCTGGCGGCCTGGCTGCGTTCGCGGCTGCAGGCGCCGGTCGCGTTCGTGCCGAGCGAGGGGCCGGGGATCACCCAGGTCTCGCTGTCCACCGAGGCCGGCGAGATCCGCATCGCCCGCACCGACGGCAAGATGGCCTCGTTCACCGCCCCCCGGACGCCGAGCCGCTCGGTCGCCCTGCGCCGCCGCGACATCTCCGCCCTGATCACCGAGGAGCTGCGCCGCCTGGACGCCGACGAGGTATTCTCCTCGGCGATGCGCTGCCTGGCCGCCGACTTCGAGGACGCCGCCGCCCAGCCCCGGGTCAGCGCCCTGCGCGGCTCGCGCACGAAGGCCGACGTCGAATGAACATCGTCCGCCGGTACGCCACCGGCCCGGACCTGGCCGACGGCGTCGCGCACCGCCTGCACGACCGCATCGTGGCGTTGCAGGCCGAGTTCGAACGCCCGGTGCAGCTCTGCCTCACCGGCGGGCGCATCGCGAACCGCATCTACCAGGCGTTCACCGACCTGATTCCCGGCTCGCAGCTCGATCCGGGCCGCCTGGAGCTGTGGTGGGGCGACGAGCGGTTCGTGCCCACGGAGGACCCGGAGCGCAACGCGGGGCACACGCTGGCCATCCTGGCGGGCAAGCTGCCGCTGGCCCCCGGCCTGACGCACCCGATGCCCGCCGCCGACGGCTTCCTCGACAACGCGGCGTCCGCGGCCGCCTACGCCAAGGAACTCGGCGACACGGTCTTCGACCTGTGCCTGCTCGGCATGGGCCCGGACGGGCACGTGGCCTGGCTCTTCCCGAACCACCCGTCGTTCGAGGACGCCGGCCACCGGGTCATCCCCGTGAACGACTCCCCGCGGGGGGCGGAGTCGGGCATCAGTCTGTCGCTGCCCACGCTGCGCTCAAGCCGCGAGGTCTGGTACCTCGTGGTCGGCGCCGACAAGGCGGACGCCGTGCGCCGCTCCTATGCGGGCGACCAGACGATTCCTGCGGGTGCGGTCCGGGGCACCGACCGGACGGTGTGGCTGGTCGACCGCGCCGCGGCGGCCGGCCTGCCGTATCACACGTGCAGCTTCTGAGGCCGCTGTTCGGGTTCGCCTGAACCGAAAGGGGACGGTTCTCTTTTCGTTCAGACCTGAACGAAAAGAGAACCGTCCCCTTACGGTTCAGGCGCCTCCGGTCCGTCAGTAGATGACTTCGCCCGCGGCCCGCCGGGCGCGCAGGGTCTGCAGGGCCTCGGCGAGGATCGCCTCCGCCTCGGCGTCCGAACGGCGCTCCTTCACGTACGCCAGGTGCGTCTTGTACGGGGTGATCTTGGGCGGAGGCGGGGGGTTCTCCGAGTCGAGGTTGGCCGGGAGGCCGCAGCGCGGGCAGTCCCACACCTCGGGCACCACGGCGTCGGCGGCGAAGGCCGGCCGCGTCTCGTGACCGTTGCTGCAGTAATAGGAGACGTAGAGCCGCGGCGCGGAGTCGCCCCGCTCGGCCTCGCCCATGGGCCCCGCACCGACACGGCTGCCGCGGATCGCGCTACCACCGACCACGTGTGTATCTCCTCAAACGACTGATTGTTGGGTGTGTTGACGGCCTTGGGCGGACGCTCAGGCGCCGAGCGTGCCGATCTCGGGGAACCACTTGTAGAGCACGAGCAGGCTCATGATGCAGGCGAACCACAGCAGGCCGATGACGATGGTGAGCCGATCGAGGTTGCGCTCGGCCACCGACGTGCCACCCATCGCCGCCGACATGCCCCCGCCGAACAGGTCGGACATGCCGCCGCCCCGGTTCTTGTGCAGCAGGATGAACAGCGCCAGGGCCACGCTCGTGATGGCGAGCAGGATCGACACGGTCAGAATCGGCCACGTCATAAGGGGAAGCAAGGTCACCCGCGCATTCTAACCCAGCGCCGGGAGCGCCGTGACCAACGGCCACGGGCACCCCCGGCGTCCGGGACACCCCCGGCGGTTGGCTGAAACCCGCCTCAGCGGGCGTAGAACGTGACGATCTTGGCGAACTCCTCGGCGTCCAGGCTGGCGCCGCCGACCAGCGCGCCGTCGACATCGGCCTCAGCCATGATGTCGACGATGTTGCTGGCCTTCACCGAGCCGCCGTACTGAATGCGGACGCCTTCGGCGGCCTCGTCGCCCAGCAACTCGGCGACGCGCCCACGGATGGCCCCGCACACCTCCTGGGCGTCAGCCGGGGTGGCCACCTCGCCGGTGCCGATGGCCCAGACGGGCTCGTATGCGATGACCAGGCCGGCGACCTGCTCGGCGGTGAGGCCGGCCAGCACCTTGTCGACCTGGGCCAGGACGTAAGGCACCTGGCGGCCCTCGGAGCGGACGTCCAGCTTCTCGCCCACGCAGATGATCGGGGTCATACCCGCGGCGAGCACGACCCGAGCCTTCTCGTTGATCAGCTCGTCGGTCTCGGCGTGGTAGTCACGGCGCTCGGAGTGCCCCACCACGACGTAGCGGCACTTGAGCTTGGCCAGCATCGCGGCCGAGATCTCACCGGTGTAGGCGCCCTTGGCGTGCACCGACACGTCCTGGGCGCCGTACGCGAGCGGCAGCTTGTCGCCCTCGACGAGCACCTGGACGGTGCGCAGGTCAGTGAACGGCACGATGACCGCCGCCTCCGACTTGGACTCGTCGTACTTGGCGTCCGCCAGCGTCCAGGCGAGCTTCTGCACGAGCCCGGTCGCCTCGACGTGGTCGGAGTTCATCTTCCAGTTGCCCGCCATCAGCGGGGTGCGCTGTGCCATGGTTCAGTTCCCTTCGAGGACGGCGAGCCCGGGGAGCTCCTTGCCCTCCAGGTATTCCAGGGACGCCCCGCCGCCGGTGGAGATGTGGTCGAACGCCTCGTCGGCGAAGCCCAGCTGGCGGACGGCCGCGGCCGAGTCGCCGCCACCGACGACCGTGAAGCCCTCGGTCTCGGCGAGCGCGGTGGCCACGGCCAGCGTGCCCTTGCTGAAGGCCTCCATCTCGAACACGCCCATGGGGCCGTTCCAGAACACGGTCTTGGCGCCGCGGATCGCGTCGGCGAACAGCTCGGCTGTCTTCGGGCCGATGTCGAGGCCCATCTGGTCGGCGGGAATGGCGTCCGCGTCGACGGTTTGGATGGGCCCGGCCTCGCCGAACTCGGGCGACACCACCGTGTCGACGGGCACGAGGATCTTCTTGCCGGCGGCCTCGGCGTCGCGGACGTAGCCGGCGCAGGCGTCGACCTTGTCGGCGTCCAGGATCGACGTGCCGACCTCGTAGCCTTGGGCCTTGAGGAAGGTGTAGCCCATGCCCCCGCCGATG
>WBZS01001669.1_pt1 | contig 16602 bp, 5 predicted proteins | sample 5204201 | NCBI WGS metagenome assembly WBZS01 (sample SAMN12344357, study PRJNA552823) | activated sludge metagenome | biome: Activated sludge suspended growth; feature: Nitrification reactor; material: Wastewater; isolation source: activated sludge from nitrification reactor of wastewater treatment...
CTGGGAGCCGTCGTCGAGGATGACCTCAACCTCGATGGTGGGGTTGCCGCGCGAATCGAGAATTTCGCGGGCGTCGACGAATTCGATGCTTGCCACGATGCAGTGCCTTTCGGGTGGTGGAAACGTCGTCACTCACCCTAGCGGTCAACACGCCGCAGCGGACCGGGGAAGACGAGGAACGAACCACCTATCTCCAACCCGATCCAATCGACATTTCCGGCATCGCGCCACCACACAGGAGCCCCCACCTTCACGGGTGGGATTCGGCCGCCCGGATACGCCGTTCCAGGGCTCGGACGGCGGCCCGAGTCGCCTGCTCGGCGTCCACCCCCTGGGCATGCGCCTCGGCGACCAGCGCCAGGATCCGTTCGCCCAGGTCGTCGCTGCCGGCGGTCCGCGGCACGTCAATGCCGTGGGCCTCGCTGCGGGCGATCACCTTGGCGGCACGAGTGAGCGCCGACATCCGTCCGGGGATGCCGTCCAGCGCCGAGGTGCGGCCCTTCTCGGCACGCTTCCGCTGCTCCCAGGTCGCCAGCAGGTCGTCCGGGACCGGCTCGGACGCGAACACGTGCGGATGCCGGGCGACCAGCTTCTCGGTGATACCACGGGCGACGTCGTCGATGTCGAAACGGCCCTGCTGCGCGGCGATCTCGGCGTGGAACGCCACCTGAAGCAGAAGGTCGCCGAGTTCTTCGACCAGTGCCACATCGGCGCCGTCCTCGACCGCTTCGACCACCTCAAGGGTCTCCTCGACGAGGTAGGGGACGAGCGACTCGTGGGTCTGCTCGGCGTCCCAGGGACATTGCCTGCGCAGGGTGTGCATCACCTCGATGAGTCGCTCCAGTTCAGGATGTGCCACGACGCTCCAGTCTGTTCGTCCAGATCGACTGAGCATCGTTGGTCGAGCCTGTCGAGGCGGCGAACGACATCATCTTGTCGGGGTGTCGGCGGGCCCAGCCAACGGATGGACAGGTTGACCGACCTTCCCTACCGGGGCTGGGTGGGGTTGAAACGCCGCGAGGCGCAGCCACAGTCTGACCAACCTTCCCTACCGGGGCTGGGTGCTCGGCACCGTCCAGGGCTGGGACAGCTGACCGCCGGTCTGATCAACGGTGGCAGTCTGCACCGACCACGAGCCGAACCGCGGATTGACCTGCACCTCGGTCGTCGAGAGCTTGCTCACGAACGCTTCCTCACCGACCTTGTCGACCACCAAGGTCGCATCGACCAGGTCGTTCACGAAGTCGGCGGCGCCCGGCACGGCGGCGTACTTCTCCAGGTTCGGATTGGTCTTCATCAGGGCGGTGCGCGGATCCCCGGTGAGCTGGATGCCCTGCTCCGCCGCGATCGTCCGTGCCACCTCGCCGCGGATGGCCCAGGTAAGCACGATGGCGTGCGGCTCGGCCAGCTGACCGGGGCTGCTGCCGATCGCGGCGACAGCGCTCTCGATCTGCGATCCGGGGATGTCCACCCCGTTCACCGTGGCGGCGACATTCGCCCCCGGAATGGAGCACCCCGACAACATCAGCAGCCCAGCCACGATCGTAGCCAGCACCCAACGCACGCTCTTCATTCACCCTCCAGACTCCCCAGGGAAGCGCTGATCAATGCTGTTCCGATCAATGCTGTTCCGAGCAAAGACGTGCCCGGCGGGACGAACTGCGACGCCCAGATCGTGTGGCCGTATCGGGTCATACGGCACAAGAGCTGGGGGTCGCAGATCGCCCGCCGAGTGCGCCGCAGCCGGGACATGATTGATCAGCGTTCCCCAGCGATCCTAACGGCTCTGCACGGTGGTCGCTGGCGAGCCCATCCGACCCCGCTGCGCAGTCCGGGATCTCGGCGAGGTGGACTTGCTGGCGGTCGAGGCTCCCGTGGGGTGGTGGGCGGGGCATCCCGCGCGATGGAAGCCGCCCATCTCACCATCGGGCCCGGGGCATCCCGCGCGATGGAAGCCGCGATCTCACCATCGAGGCCGGGGCATCCCGCGCGATGGAAGCCGCGATCTCACCATCGAGGCCGGGGCATCCCGCGCGATGGAAGCCGCCCTTCTCACCATCGAGGCCGGGGCATCCCGCGCGGCGGGGCCGCCGATCTCACCATCGGGCGCCACTTTCACCTTCCGTGGCCACTTTCGTGCTATTTCACGAAAGTCGTCATGGAAGGTGAAACTAGACACCGATGGTGAGATCGGCCGAGCGGGGAGCCAGCCGGACGCCGCCCTGAAGATGCCGTCCAAGACTTGGGGGGCAAGGTCAGCGCCGTTCTCGCGCCGGCCACCGTCGGCCACCGGCGAACGCCGGCGGACGCCGGTCAGAAGATGTCGTTCAGGACGGCGGATGCCCATTCGAGCAGGGGCAGGTCGACGATCGGCTGCCCGGCGATCGGGCGGGTCATCGGACGCGGGATCAGCACGTGCCCGGCCGCCTTGCGGATCTGCGAGCCGGGATAGAGCCGGTTGAGCCGCAGCTGCTTCGAATCGGGCAGGTCGGCCGGCGAGAACCGGACGGCGGTGCCGGCCATGATGATCTCGGTGATTCCCTTGGACCTGGCCAGCAGCCGGAACCTGGCGACGGCGAGCAACGCCTCCGCGGGCTCGGGCAGTGGACCGTAGCGGTCGATCAACTCGTCGCGGACGGCGGCGATGCCTGCCTCGTCGTTCACCTGCGCCAGCCGCTTGTACATCTCCAGCCGGAGCCGCTCGGATTCGACGTAGTCAACGGGCAAATGGGCCTCGACCGGCAGTTCGATTTTCATCTCTGGCTCGGGTTCCGCCTGTTCGCCGCGGAAGTCGGCGACCGCCTCACCGACCAGCCGGATGTAGAGGTCGAAGCCGACCTCGGCGATGTGCCCGGACTGTTCCCCGCCGAGCAGGTTGCCGGCGCCGCGGATCTCCAGGTCCTTCATCGCGATCGCCATCCCGGCACCCAGGTCGGTATGGGCGGCCATGGTGGCCAGCCGGTCGTGCGCGGTTTCGGTGAGCGGCTTCTCCGGCGGGTACAGGAAGTAGGCATAGCCACGTTCACGACTTCGTCCGACCCGCCCACGCAGCTGGTGCAGCTGGGAGAGCCCGAGCAGGTCGGAGCGTTCGATCAGCAAGGTGTTGGCGGTGGAGATGTCCAGGCCGGCCTCGACGATCGTGGTGCAGACCAGCACGTCGGCGCGGCGTTCCCAGAAGTCGACCATCACCTGTTCCAAGGCGTGTTCGTTCATCTGGCCGTGGGCGACCGCGACGCGGGCCTCGGGGACGGCGTCGGCGATCCGTTTGGCGGTCTTCTCAATGGAGTTGACCCGGTTGTGGATGTAGAACACCTGGCCCTCGCGGGCGAGTTCGCGCCGGATCGCGGCCCGCACCTGGGCCTCGTCCCAGGGGCCGGCGAAGGTGAGCACCGGGTGGCGTTCCTCGGGCGGGGTGGCGATCACGCTCATCTCGCGGATGCCGGTGATCGCCATCTCCAGCGTCCGCGGGATCGGGGTGGCGCTCATCGACAGCACGTCGACGTTCAGCCGCAGCCTCTTCAGCGCTTCCTTGTGTTCCACGCCGAAGCGCTGCTCCTCGTCGACCACCACCAGACCCAAATCCTTGAACTGGACGCTGCTGGCGAACAGGCCGTGGGTGCCGACCACCACGTCGATGCTGCCGTCGGCCAGGCCCGCCAGCACCTTCTTCCGCTCGGCGTCGGTGGAGAACCGGCTCAGCGCCGCCACCGTCACCGGGAAGCCGGCGTAGCGGTCGGCGAAGGTGGCGTGGTGCTGCTGCACGAGCAGGGTGGTGGGCACCAGGACGGCGACCTGCTTGCCGTCCATCACCGCCTTGAACGCGGCCCGGACGGCGATCTCGGTCTTGCCGTAGCCGACGTCGCCGCAGATCAGCCGGTCCATCGGGACGACCTGCTCCATGTCGGCCTTGACTTCGGTGATGGCGGCCAGCTGATCGGGGGTTTCGACGTAGCTGAAGGCGTCCTCGAGTTCGCGCTGCCACACGGTGTCGGCGCCGAATGCGTGCCCCTTGGACGCCTGCCGCGCCGCGTACAGCTTGATCAGTTCGGCGGCGATCTCGCGGACCGCTTTGCGGGCTCGCGATTTGCGCTTGGACCAGTCGGCGCCGCCCATCTTGTCCAGGGTCGGGTTCTCTCCCCCGACGTACCGGGTGATCAGGTGCAGTTGGTCCATCGGCACGAACAGCCGATCGCCCGGGTGCCCCCGCTTGGACGGCGCGTACTCGACCACCAGGTATTCACGGGTGGCGCCCTGCACGGTGCGTTGCACCATCTCGACGTAGCGTCCGACGCCGTGGGTCTCATGCACCACCGGATCGCCCGCGACCAGTTCCAACGGGTCGATGGTGTTCTTGCGCCGGGCCGGCATCCGGCGGGCCGATTTGTCGACATCACGCTGGCCGGCCAGGTCGGCCGCGGTGAAGACGCTGAGCTCAACACCGGGCAGGGTGAATCCGTGCCGCAGCTCGGCGACCACCACGGTGGCCACCCCGGTCTCCGGGGCCACATCCAGGTCGATCGCACCGCGCGCCGGGACGCCGCCCTCGGTGAGCACCTCGCCCATCCGGGTCGCCAGGCCGGGGCTGTCGGCGACCAGCAGCACCCTGTCGCCGGCACTCACCCGGGCCCGGACGGCGGCCAGGCCGGCCTCGGCATCGCCACGGAACACCTCGCCCTCGCGGGCGTCGATGGTGCGCGACTCGACGCCGGCCAGGTCGGCCTCGCCGATGCCCAGGTCGATCGGCTCGTCCCAGTCGTCCACGGGTGCAGCGGCCGCGTCCGGCGCCGCTGCCCACGGGGACAGCGACCACCACAGCTGGCCCCGGTCCAGCGACCGCGTCCGGACGTCGGCGAGTTCTCGGTAGGCGCCCGCGGCCAGATCGATCGGCGCCTTGCCGCCGGACGCCGCGGCCGCCCAGGACGCCTGCAGGAACTCCTGGCTGGTGGTGACCAGTTCACGGGAGCGGGCCCGGACCCGGTCGGGGTCGGCGACCAGCACGACGGTGTCGGCCGGCAGCACGTCGATCAGTAGCTCAAGGCCGTCCACCAGTGCCGGCGAGAGCGCCTCCATGCCGTCCACGGCGTGACCCTGGGCGATCTTGTCGAGCATCTCGGAGAGATTGCCCTCGATGCTGCTGGTCCGCTCGGCCAGTTCGGCGGCGCGGGCCTTCACGGCGTCCATGATCAGCAGCTCGCGGCAGGGTGAGGCGACCACTTCGGTGAGCGGGTCGCCGAAGGAGCGCTGGTCGGCGACCGCGAAGGTGCGGATCTCGTCCACCTCGTCGCCGAAGAAGTCGACCCGGACGGGGTGCTCCTCGGTGGGCGGGAAAACGTCCAGGATGCCGCCGCGGACGGCGAACTCGCCGCGCCGCTCGACCAGGTCAACCCGGATGTAGGCAGCGTTGACCAGGGCGCGCGCGACATCGCTGAGGTCGTGGGTGTCCCCCGTGCGCAGGCTCACCGGCAGCAACTCTCCCAGGCCCTTCACCTGTGGCTGCAGCACGGACCGGACGGGCGCCACCAGGACTCGCGGGGCGGGTTTCTCAGCGTTACCGGCGATCCGGCGCAACACGTCGAGGCGCCGTCCGACCGTGTCCGAGCGGGGGCTGAGCCGCTCATGCGGCAGGGTCTCCCAGGCCGGGTAGTAGGCGACGGCGTCCTCGCCCAGCAGCGACTGCAGTGAGCTGGTCGCTGCCTCCGCCTCGCGGTAGGTGGAGGTGATCAGCAGGCTGGTGCGTCCCGTCCCGGCACTCAAGGCAGCGACCAGCACCGGCCGGAGTGCGTCGGGTGCGGTCAGATCGAGTGCCCGTGGACGTCCCAGCCGGGCGTCCGCGATCGCGCGTCCGATGGTGGCGTCGGAGCCGACGAGTTCAACCAGTCCCGACAAAGTCACCGGGACACCTTACTTCCGCCCGCGTGGAAACGCTGATTCTCGTTGGTCGAGCTTGTCGAGACTCGAAACACGGGCGCCCTGACAAGGGTTTCGACAAGCTCAACCAGCGGTGGTTGCGCTGGTTGAGCTTGTCTAGACCCTCGCCCCGGCCCGCTGACGAAGCGGTTTCCACAGGCTCAATCGGCGGCGGTTGCGTTGGTCCTACGACTTGATCGTGCCGAATTCGACGCCCTTGACGCATTGCACGGCGCCGGGAGCAACCTTGGCCGTGATCGTGAACTTCTTGGTCGCGCCCGGGGCGAGACCCTTGACCACCGTGAAGCCGCGGCCCATCACGTCGCCGGTCGCGGTGGTCCAGCTGATCGTGACCAGGAAGTCCGCAGTCGCCTTCTGGGACGATTTCAGCTCGCCCTTGACGGTCTGTTCGCCGGGCTTCGTGCCGCACTCCCCCAGCGTGAGATCGGTGATCGCACCCTGAGGCTTGTTGACGGTCGGCGGCACCGGCAGGTCCGTGGGCGACACCCGGGCCGGGTCGACTGCCGGACCGGAACCTGGAGCGGTCGGCGTGGGTGTCGTGCCGCTGCAGCCCGCGAGTGCGAGGCCCAGTGCGGCTGCGACCGTGATGAGAACGCGCTTCATTGATCTCCTTCAGTTAGAGACGGTTTGTTTCCGCTCATGATTTGTCGATTCGGCGACGTCGGGCGGCCACCAGCAACAGGGCACCGACGATCAGGAATCCGGCGCCCCACAGGCCGACCTGCAGGGCCGCGTTGCTGCCCGTCTGCGGCAGCGAGGGCTTCGGTTGTGGTGTGGCGTTGACCATCAGGGTGAGCGAGTCGGTCGCCCGCACGATGACGCATGCGGCCTCGTTCGGACAGGAATCGCCGGTCACGTTGGCCACGTTGGTGAACTGTCCGTTCTTGGCGTCCTGGGCCGTGACCCGGTAGCTGTCGGCAGTGCAGGTCATCGATTCTCCCGGAGCCAGCGTGCCGGAGGGGCAGCTGATCCCGGTGACCATCGAGTCGGTCAACGTGATGCCGGTGAGCGTCGTGTTGCCGGTGTTGGTCACCTTGAAGCTGAACCTCACCAGGTCACCCTCGTTGAGGGCGCCCGCAGCGTCCGACGACTTCACCAGGGCGATCCCCGGCGCCTGGACGAGCGGGGTGTCCGTCGAATCCGAGGGCGTCAGCGGATCACCGGACGGCGGCGTGCCCGTCGCCGTCGCCGTGTTGGCGACATGCCCGGCGTCCACGTCAGCCTGGGTCAACGTGTACGTCGCCGTACAGGTCATGGACGCCTGCGGCGCCAACGCGTCCGTCGGACAGGCCACCGCACCGACCTTCGAATCGGAGACAGCGACCGCAGTCAACGTCACGTTGCCCGTGTTCGTCAGCACGAACCTGTAGGCGATCGTGTCGCCCGCGCTGTTGCCGGACGGGGTCCCGGCCTGCTTGTCGAGCGTCATACCCGGGGTCTGTCCGATCGGTGTCGTCACCCTGTCGTCGTCCGTCACCGGATCACCCGTCGGCGGCGTCCCGGTCGCCGTGGCGGTGTTGACGACCTCACCGGCGTCGACGTCGGCCTGGGTCAGCGTGTACGTCGCCGTGCAAGTCGTGCTGGCCCTCGGCTCCAACGTATCCACCGGACAATCGACCGCGCCGACCTTCGGATCGGACACCGACACCGCCGTCAACGTCACATTCCCGATATTCGTCACCAGGAACGTGTAGGCGATCGTGTCACCCACATTGTTGCCCGACGGCACACCCGCGTGCTTGTCCAACGACAAGCCCGGCGACGACGTGAGCGGCGTATCGGTCGAGTCCGACGGAGTCAGTGGATCACCCTTGGGCGGTGTCCCCGTCGCAGTCGCTGTGTTCGCCACATGCCCGGCATCGACGTCCGCTTGGGTGAGCGTGTACGTGGCCGTACACGTGGTGCTCGCCTGCGGCGCCAGAGTGTCCACCGGACAATCCACCGCACCCGCCTTCGGATCAGACACCGACACCGCGGTCAACGTCACATTGCCGGTATTGGTCAACAGGAACGTGTACTCGATTGTCGAACCAGCGCTATTGCTGGACGGAGTCCCCGCCTGCTTATCCAACGATAAACCAGGGTGGGACGGGATCGGCGTCGTCACCCGATCGGTCGGCCTCAGCGGATCACCCCCACCAGGAGGTGTTCCGGTTGCGGTCGCGGTGTTGATCACCTCACCGGCATCCACATCAGCCTGCGTCAACGTGTACGTCGCCGTACACGTCGTGGCCTCGAAGGGAGCCAGAGTGTCCACCGGACAATCCACCGCACCGACCTTGGGATCAGACACCGACACAGCGGTCAACGTCACATTCCCGGTATTCGTCAACAGGAACGAGTACTCGATCGTCGAACCAGCACTATTGCCCGACGGAGTCCCCGCCGACTTCACCAACGTCATACCCGGCCCAGACGTGATCGGCGTATCCGTCGAATCCTCCGGCGTCACCGGATCACCCGTCGGCGGCGTCCCTGTACCGGTGGCGATATTCGCCACATGCCCGGCATCAACGTCCGCCTGAGTCAGCGTGTACGTGGCCGTGCAGGTTGTCGTCGCCTGCGGCGCCAGAGTGTCCACCGGACAATCAACGACACCAACCTTCGGATCAGACACCGACACAGCCGTCAACGTCACATTCCCCGTGTTGGTCAGGAGGAACGTGTACTCAATCGTCGAACCAGCGCTACTACCGGACGCCGTCCCCGCCTGCTTATCCAACGACAAACCAGGGTTCGACGGGATCGGCGTCGTCACCGTGTCCGTCGGCTCCTCAGGATCACCCCCACCAGGAGGAGTCCCAGTACCCGTCGCGGCATTCACCACCTCACCGGCATCCACATCAGCCTGCGTCAACGTATACGTCGCCGTGCACGTCGTGGTCGCCTGCGGCGCCAACATGTCCACCGGACAATCCACAGCACCAACCTTCGGGTCGGAAACACCGACCGAGGCCAACGTCACATTCCCGGTATTCGTGAGCAGGAAGCTGTACTCGATCGTGTCACCAGCACTATTGCCCGACGGCGTCCCCGCGGACTTCACCAACGTCATACCCGGCCCAGACGCAATCGGCGTATCCGTCGAATCCGACGGCCGCAGCGGATCGCCAACCGGCGGCGTCCCGGAGCCGGTCGCCGTGTTCGCCACATGCCCCGCATCCACATCCGCCTGAGTCAGTGTGTACGTCGCCGTGCACGTCGTCGTCTCCGACGGAGCCAACACGTCCACCGGACAATCCACGACACCAACCTTCGGGTCACTCACAGCAACAGCGGTCAATGTCACGTTGCCGGTGTTGGCCAGCACGAACGTGTACGCGATCGTCGAACCCGCACTGTTCCCGGACGGCGTCCCCGCCTGCTTATCCAACGTCAGGCCAGGGTTGGACAGGATCGGCGTCGTCACCGTGTCCGTCGGCGTCACCGGATCACCCCCACCAGGAGGCGTCCCCATACCCGTCGCAATGTTGATCACCTCGCCGGCGTCCACATCAGCCTGGGTCAACGTATACGTCGCCGTGCAGGTCGTGGTCGCCTGCGGCGCCAACGTCTCCACCGGACAATCCACGACACCGACCTTCGGATCAGACACCGACACGGCCGTTAACGTCACATTGCCCGTGTTGGTCAACAGGAACGTGTACTCGATCGTCGAACCAGCGCTATTGCCCGACGGAGTCTCCGCCGACTTCACCAAAGTCATCCCCGGCCCAGCCGCAATCGGCGTATCCGTCGAATCCGACGGCCGCAGCGGATCGCCAACCGGCGGCGTCCCGGAGCCGGTCGCCGTGTTCGCCACATGCCCCGCATCCACATCCGCCTGAGTCAACGTATACGTCCCCGTACACGTCGTGCTCGCCTGCGGCGCCAACGTGTCCACCGGACAATCAACGACACCAACCTTCGGATCAGACACCGACACAGCAGTCAATGTCACGTTGCCGGTGTTGGCCAGCACGAACGTGTACTCAATCGTCGAACCAACACTGTTACCCGACGGCACACCCGCCTGCTTATCCAACGACAAACCCGGGCTGGACGGGATCGGCGTCGTCACCGAATCGGTCGGCGTCACCGGATCACCCCCACCAGGAGGCGTACCGGTTGCGGTCGCAGTGTTGATCACCTCACCGGCGTCCACATCAGCCTGCGTCAACGTATAAGTCGCCGTACACGTCGTGGTCGCCTGCGGCGCCAACGTGTCCACCGGACAATCCACAGCACCAACCTTCGGATCAGAAACGCCGACCGAGGCCAACGTCACATTCCCGGTATTCGTGAGCAGGAAGCTGTACTCGATCGTGTCACCAGCACTATTGCCGGAGGGCGTGCCCGCGGACTTCACCAGCGTCATACCCGGCCCAGAGGCGATCGGGGTATCGGTCGAGTCGCTCGGCGTCAGCGGATCACCGGTCGGCGGCGTCCCAGTACCGGTGGCGGTATTGGCGACATGCCCGGCATCCACATCCGCCTGAGTCAACGTATACGTCGCCATGCAGGTTGTCGTCGCCTGCGGCGCCAACACGTCCACCGGGCAATCGACCGCACCGACCTTCGGGTCGCTCACAGCGACAGCGGTCAATGTCACGTTGCCGGTGTTGGCCAGCACGAAGCTGTACTCGATCGTGTCACCGGCACTGTTACCTGACGGCACACCCGCCTGCTTATCCAATGTCATCCCCGGAGTCCGGTCGATCGGCGTCGTGACGGTATCGGTCGGCTCCTCAGGATCACCCCCACCAGGAGGAGTCCCGGTACCCGTCGCGGTATTCACCACCTCACCGGCATCCACATCAGCCTGCGTCAACGTATAGGTCGCCGTGCAGGTCGTGGTCGCCTGCGGCGCCAGAGTGTCCACCGGACAATCCACAGCACCAACCTTCGGGTCGGAAACCCCGACCGAGGCCAACGTCACATTCCCAGTGTTCGTGAGCAGGAAGCTGTACTCGATCGTGTCACCAGCACTATTGCCCGACGGCGTCCCCGCGGACTTCACCAACGTCATACCCGGCCCAGAGGCGATCGGCGTGTCCGTCGAGTCGCTCGGCGTCACCGGATCACCTGTCGGCGGCGTCCCAGTACCGGTCGCCGTGTTCGCCACATGCCCGGCATCCACATCCGCCTGAGTCAACGTGTACGTCGCGGTACATGTCGTCGCCTCCGACGGAGCCAACACGTCCACCGGACAATCGACAGCGCCCACCTTCGGATCAGACACCGACACAGCAGTCAACGTCACATTCCCCGTGTTGGTCAACAGGAACGAATACTCGATCGTCGAACCCGCACTGTTACCGGACGGCACACCCGCCTGCTTATCCAACGACAAACCCGGGTGGGACGGGATCGGAGTCGTGACGGTATCCGTCGGCGTCACCGGATCACCCCCACCAGGAGGCGTACCGGTTGCGGTCGCAGTGTTGATCACCTCACCCGCATTCACATCAGCCTGCGTCAACGTATAAGTCGCCGTACACGTCGTGGTCGCCTGCGGCGCCAACGTGTCCACCGGACAATCCACAGCACCAACCTTCGGATCAGAAACGCCGACCGAGGCCAACGTCACATTCCCGGTATTCGTGAGCAGGAAGCTGTACTCGATCGTGTCACCAGCACTATTGCCCGACGGTGTCCCCGCAGTCTTCACCAGCGTCATCCCCGGCCCAGCCGTAATCGGCGTGTCCGTCGAATCCTCCGGCGTCACCGGATCACCCGTCGGCGGCGTCCCAGTCCCAGTCGCCGTGTTGGCGACATGCCCCGCATCCACATCCGCCTGAGTCAGCGTGTAGGTGGCGGTACACGTCGTCGTCGCCGAGGGAGCCAACGTGTCCACCGGACAATCCACCACACCGACCTTCTGGTCACTCACAGCGACAGCGGTCAACGTCACATTGCCAGTGTTGACCAACACGAACGTGTACGCGATCGTCGAACCCGCGCTATTACCGGACGGCGTCCCCGCCTGCTTATCCAACGTCAGACCCGGGTGGGACGGGATCGGCGTCGTCACCGTGTCCGTCGGCGTCACCGGATCACCCCCACCAGGAGGCGTTCCGCTACCGGTCGCAGTGTTGATCACCTCACCCGCATTCACATCAGCCTGCGTCAACGTATAAGTCGCGGAACACGTCGCCGTCGCCTCCGGCGCCAGAGTGTCCACCGGACAATCCACAGCACCAACCTTCGGATCAGAAACGCCGACCGAGGCCAACGTCACATTCCCGGTATTCGTGAGCAGGAAGCTGTACTCGATCGTGTCACCAGCACTATTGCCGGAGGGCGTGCCCGCGGACTTCACCAGCGTCATACCCGGCCCAGAGGCGATCGGGGTATCGGTCGAGTCGCTCGGCGTCAGCGGATCACCGGTCGGCGGCGTCCCAGTCCCGGTCGCCGTGTTGGCGACATGCCCGGCATCCACATCCGCCTGAGTCAGCGTGTACGTCGCCGTGCAGGTCGTGGTCGCCTGCGGCGCCAGAGTATCCACCGGACAATCCACCACGCCGACCTTCGGATCAGACACCGACACAGACGTCAACGTCACATTGCCGGTATTGGTCAACACGAACGCGTACTCAATCGTGTCACCGGCACTGCTACCGGACGGCACACCCGCCTGCTTATCCAACGACAAACCCGGGTGGGACGGGATCGGCGTCGTCACCGTGTCCGTCGGCGTCACCGGATCACCCCCACCAGGAGGCGTTCCGCTACCGGTCGCAGTGTTCACCACCTCACCGGCATCCACATCAGCCTGCGTCAACGTATAAGTCGCGGAACACGTCGCCGTCGCCTCCGGCGCCAGAGTGTCCACCGGACAATCCACAGCACCAACCTTCGGATCAGACACCCCAACCGAGGCCAACGTCACATTCCCGGTATTCGTCAACACGAACGAGTACTCGATCGTCGAACCAGCGCTATTGCCCGACGGTGTCCCCGCAGTCTTCACCAGCGTCATCCCCGGCCCAGCCGTGATCGGCGTATCCGTCGAATCCGACGGCCGCAGCGGATCACCCGTCGGCGGCGTCCCAGTACCGGTCGCCGTGTTCGCCACATGCCCGGCATCCACATCCGCCTGAGTCAACGTGTACGTCGCCGTGCAGGTTGTCGTCGCCTGCGGCGCCAACACGTCCACCGGACAATCAACCGCACCCACCTTGGGGTCACTCACAGCGACAGCGGTCAATGTCACATTGCCAGTGTTGACCAGCACGAACGAATACTCGATCGTCGAACCCGCACTGTTACCCGACGGCACACCCGCCTGCTTATCCAGCGTCATCCCCGGAGTCCGGTCGATCGGCGTCGTGACGGTATCGGTCGGCTCCTCAGGATCACCCCCACCAGGAGGAGTCCCGGTACCCGTCGCGGTATTCACCACCTCACCGGCGTCCACATCAGCCTGCGTCAACGTATAGGTCGCCGTGCAGGTCGTGGTCGCCTGCGGTGCCAACATGTCCACCGGACAATCGACCGCACCCACCTTCGGGTCGGAAACACCGACCGAGGTCAACGTCACATTCCCGGTATTCGTCAGCGCGAACGTGTACGCGATGGTGTCACCGGCATTGTTACCCGACGGAGTCCCCGCCGACTTCACCAGAGTCATCCCCGGCCCAGCCGTAATCGACGTATCCGTCGAATCCTCCGGCGTCACCGGATCACCCGTCGGCGGCGTCCCAGTACCAGTCGCCGTGTTGGCAACATGCCCGGCATCCACATCCGCCTGAGTCAACGTATACGTCCCCGTACACGTCGTGCTCGCCTGCGGCGCCAACGTGTCCACCGGACAATCAACGACACCAACCTTCGGATCAGACACCGACACAGCCGTCAACGTCACATTCCCGGTATTGACCAACACGAACGTGTACTCAATCGTCGAACCCTCACTGTTCCCGGATGGAGTCCCCGCCTGCTTATCCAACGACAAACCCGGGTTCGACAGGATCGGCGTCGTCACCGAATCGGTCGGCGTCACCGGATCACCCCCGCCAGGAGGCGTTCCGCTACCCGTCGCAGTGTTGATCACCTCACCCGCATCCACATCGGCCTGGGTCAGGGTGTAGGTCGCAGTACAGGTGGTGGTCGCCTGCGGCGCCAGAGTGTCCACCGGACAATCCACAGCACCAACCTTCGGATCAGAAACCCCGACCGAGGCCAACGTCACATTCCCGGTATTCGTGAGCAGGAAGCTGTACTCGATCGTGTCACCAGCACTGTTCCCGGACGGCGTCCCCGCGGACTTCACCAACGTCATACCCGGCCCAGAGGCGATGGGCGTATCCGTCGAGTCCTCCGGCGTCACCGGATCACCCTTGGGCGGCGTCCCAGTACCGGTGGCGGTATTCGCCACATGCCCCGCATCCACATCCGCCTGAGTCAACGTGTACGTCGCGGTACACGTCGTCGTCGCCGAGGGAGCCAACGTGTCCACCGGACAATCAACGACACCAACCTTCGGATCAGACACCGACACCGCGGTCAACGTCACATTCCCCGTGTTGGTCAACAGGAACGTGTACTCAATCGTCGAACCCGCCCTATTACCGGACGGCGTCCCCGCCTGCTTATCCAACGACAAACCCGGGTTCGACAGGATCGGCGTCGTCACCGAATCGGTCGGCGTCACCGGATCACCCCCACCAGGAGGCGTCCCGCTACCCGTCGCAGTGTTGATCACCTCACCCGCATCCACATCAGCCTGGGTCAGGGTGTAGGTCGCCGTACACGTCGTGGTCGCCTGCGGCGCCAACGTGTCCACCGGACAATCGACCGCACCAACCTTCGGGTCGGACACCCCGACCGAGGCCAACGTCACATTCCCAGTGTTCGTGAGCAGGAAGCTGTACTCGATCGTGTCACCAGCACTATTGCCCGACGGCGTCCCCGCAGTCTTCACCAACGTCATACCCGGCCCAGCCGGAATCGGCGTGTCCGTCGAATCCTCCGGCGTCAGCGGATCACCCGTCGGCGGCGTCCCAGTACCGGTCGCCGTGTTCGCCACATGCCCCGCATCCACATCCGCCTGAGTCAACGTGTAGGTGGCGGTACACGTCGTCGTCGCCGACGGAGCCAACACGTCCACCGGGCAGCTGACAGCGCCCACCTTGGGATCAGACACCGACACAGCCGTCAACGTCACATTCCCGGTATTGACCAACAGGAACGAATACTCGATCGTCGAACCCGCGCTACTACCGGACGGCGTCCCCGCCTGCTTATCCAACGACAGGCCAGGGCTGGACGGGATCGGCGTCGTGACGGTATCCGTCGGCGTCACCGGATCACCCCCACCGGGAGGAGTACCCGTACCCGTCGCGGCATTCACCACCTCACCGGCATCCACATCAGCCTGCGTCAACGTGTACGTCGCGGAACACGTCGTGGTCGCCTCCGGCGCCAGAGTGTCCACCGGACAATCCACAGCACCCACCTTCGGATCAGACACCCCAACAGAGGCCAACGTCACATTCCCGGTATTCGTCAACAAGAACGAATACGCAATCGTGTCACCCGCACTGTTGCCCGACGGCACACCCGCAGTCTTCACCAGAGTCATCCCCGGCCCAGCCGTAATCGGCGTGTCCGTCGAGTCCTCCGGCGTCACCGGATCACCCGTCGGCGGCGTCCCAGTACCAGTCGCCGTATTCGCCACATGCCCCGCATCCACATCCGCCTGAGTCAACGTATACGTCGCGGTACATGTCGTCGTCTCCGACGGAGCCAACACGTCCACCGGACAATCAACCGCACCCACCTTCGGATCAGACACCGACACAGCCGTCAACGTCACATTCCCCGTGTTGGCCAGCACGAACGAATACTCGATCGTCGAACCCGCACTGTTCCCGGATGGAGTCCCCGCCTGCTTGTCCAGCATCATCCCCGGAGTCCGGTCGATCGGCGTCGTGACGGTATCGGTCGGCTCCTCAGGATCACCCCCACCAGGAGGAGTCCCGGTACCCGTCGCGGTATTCACCACCTCACCGGCATCCACATCAGCCTGCGTCAACGTATAGGTCGCCGTGCAGGTCGTGGTCGCCTGCGGCGCCAGAGTGTCCACCGGACAATCCACAGCACCAACCTTCGGGTCGGAAACACCGACCGAGGCCAACGTCACATTCCCGGTATTCGTGAGCAGGAAACTGTACTCGATCGTGTCACCAGCACTATTGCCCGACGGCGTCCCCGCGGACTTCACCAACGTCATACCCGGCCCAGACGCAATCGGCGTATCCGTCGAGTCCTCCGGCGTCACCGGATCACCCTTGGGCGGCGTCCCAGTACCGGTGGCGGTATTCGCCACATGCCCCGCATCCACATCCGCCTGAGTCAACGTGTACGTCGCGGTACACGTCGTCGTCTCCGACGGAGCCAACACGTCCACCGGACAATCGACAGCGCCCACCTTCGGATCAGACACCGACACCGCGGTCAACGTCACATTCCCCGTGTTGGTCAACAGGAACGTGTACTCAATCGTCGAACCCGCCCTATTACCGGACGGCGTCCCCGCCTGCTTATCCAACGACAAACCCGGGTTCGACAGGATCGGCGTCGTCACCGAATCGGTCGGCGTCACCGGATCACCCCCACCAGGAGGCGTCCCGCTACCCGTCGCAGTGTTGATCACCTCACCCGCATCCACATCAGCCTGGGTCAGGGTGT
>WBZS01001448.1_pt2 | contig 16585 bp, 11 predicted proteins | sample 5204201 | NCBI WGS metagenome assembly WBZS01 (sample SAMN12344357, study PRJNA552823) | activated sludge metagenome | biome: Activated sludge suspended growth; feature: Nitrification reactor; material: Wastewater; isolation source: activated sludge from nitrification reactor of wastewater...
TTTTGCCGCGAACCTGACAATCGGTCGTTCCCTGACCTTTCACGAAGCCGTCTATTGCCAACCCGCACGCGAGATGCTCGCCACGGGCGACTGGATCATTCCACGAATCGCCGGTGTGCCTTTCGTGGAAAAACCTCCGCTCACGACCTGGCTTGTGGCAGTGGCGATGGCGGTGACGGGCAGTGAAGCGGAATGGGTCGCCAGGCTTCCCAGCCTTTGTTCCGCAGTATTGACGGCATGGTTAATCGGTTTGACGGCGGCACGATGGTTTGGCATTCGAGTCGGATTGGCCGCCGGAATTATCCAAACTTCCAGTTATTACGTGCTGCAAATGTCGACGCTTGCCGAGCCGGACATGCACCTGATCGCTTCCGTCTCGGCCGCGATTTGCCTTTTCGCGTTGCATCGGATCGATTCACCGTTCGGCCGCCTTCAGGCATGGTGGGTCCCGATCGCCTTCTTTGCATTCGCGGGCATCTCGTTTCTCGTCAAGGGACCGATTGGCTCGGTGTTCATCTTTGGAGCGTGCGGGCTATTCGTGCTGGTGGAACGCGATTGGCAAGCGTTTCGGTTGCTGCTCCACCCACTGGGCATCTGCGTGTATGTCGCGATGTTCGTGCCCTATTGCTTGATTGCCTATCTTCGTTATTCGCCATACGTGGACGTTTGGCTTTTGCATAACGTCGGTCGGTTTCGAGGGGAAATGGGTGCGGGCCTGGCGCCGAATAACTCGCCGTTTTTCTACCTCTACATGTTGCCCGCCATGATGCTGCCTTGGCTGCCCACCTTGATCTGGGGATGGTTGAACCGCGTCGAGCTTCGATCGCACCCATGGACGCGCATGGCCTGTTGCTGGCTGGTGCCAGGGCTGACGTTGTTATTCCTGGCTCGGTTTCAAAGTAAACATTACCTCTCGCCGCTGCTGCCGGGTTTTTCAATCCTGACGGCGGTAGCTTTTTGGCGACTTCTCGAGCTTCGTGCGTCCACCGCACGGCTGCGAACCGGACTTTGGCTTGCAGGTGCCTCCCTCGCGTTTGGAGGAGCGATGCTCGCCTTGGTTCTGCTTCGCCCAAGGGGTTGGCTCGAGTTCGTGATCGTCGCAGCGGTGCTCTCGGTGGCCATGGTGGCCATGATCGTGACGGAGCGCCTTCGCAATGCGCGCCTCCAAGCGTGCCTTTGGTCCGCCACGATGTGGGTCGGAGTCTTTTTGGTGTATCAGTTGGTGATGCCGAGCCATGATTCGTACCGGGCTCACTCGGAGTTCGCACGCGAAGTCAACCGCATTGTGCCCGCGAATCAATCGGTTTTTCTGATGGGGATGTATGAGAGCCAACTTCCTTATTACCTTCGCCTGACCCCCACGCGCATTGACGATGATGTGAAGTTTTTTCGAGATCTGCCGGAACACACGCACACGCCACTCCATCTGGTGACGTTCGCTGAACGTGCGAATGAACTCGCCAAAATCGGACAAGCAACCGAGTTGGCGCGCTGCTCACGCCTTTTGTGGTGGCAGCACGAAGGCTATCGATTAGTGCTTTTACGCTGGGAACGCCCCGCTGGGGGTGTTGATTCTACCTTGACGTCGCGTCCGAGAGAAACTGCGTCGTCTAGAGCGGTTAATGATTGAATTGCATACGAGGAAACAACGAGGAAACTTGCCGTAGGGTGGGTGGAGCGAAGCGCAACCCACCGTCGCCTCGACCTCGAAGGCGCACCACGGACCCGAATCCTGGTTCTGACTGGGGATTTGGGCAGAAACGACGCGTGGCATCCTATCCGAAGCGACGGTGGGTTCCACGAGTACGTTGCACCCACCCTACGGCTAGTCACTTGTTCGTATGCGATCCGTTCGTTAAACGCTTTAGTCATGAAAATGGTTCGAAATGAACGCCATGGGCTCGCCGAAATGATGCGTCTTCATTTCGCGAGCGGGGGGACCTTGTCATGATCTCGGTCGTCATTCCGTGCTTCAACGAATCGGAAGTGTTGCGGCAAATGTTTCGCACGCTTACCGAGGCGGCGAATTCCTGGGGCGAATCCTATGAAGTGATCCTCGTGGACGATGGATCCAAGGACGACACGTGGTCCATCATCCAAGAGATTTCCGCCTTGGATGTCCGCGTTCGCGGGATTCGCCTGAGCCGCAATTTCGGCCAACAGGCAGCGTTGGGGGCGGGGTTCGAGCACATGCGTGGCGACGCGGTGGTGATTTTGGATGCGGACATGCAAGACCCGCCGAGCTTGGTCAAGGAGATGATCGGGCGCTGGCGGGAAGGGTACGACATCGTGTACGCCCAACGCCGCGACCGTCGTCAAGAGACCTGGTTCAAGTTGGCCACGGCAAAATGGTTTTACCGGTTTCTTTCGAGTACCGCTGCGGTCGAAATCCCGAAAAACGTGGGCGAATTCGCGTTGATCGATGCGAAAGTGGTTCGATTGCTTCTCAGCATGAAAGAGCGGACGCTTTATTGGCGAGGCTTGCGGAGTTGGGTCGGGTTTCGCCAAATCGCCGTTCCTTTCGATCGCCCCGGTCGAGCGGCGGGTGTGACGAAATACGATGTTCGAGCCTTGTTTCGCCTGGCGAGCGATGCGATCTTCAGCTTTTCCGGTCTGCCATTACGATTGCCGCTTTACTTTGGCATGATTGGCTGCGTTGGAACCGGTTTGGGCGTCGCCTGGAGCATGATCACATTACTCTGCCAACGGGGCGAATGGGCGATCTCCGGCAGTTCCTTGGCGCTATTTATGTTGGGGTCGGTGCAGTTGTTGATGTTAGGTGTCGTTGGGGAATACTTGAATCGCATCTTCGACGAGGTTCGCGCCCGGCCACGTTGGATCGTGAGCCAGCAAATCGGCGCGAGCGAAACGTCACAAATCCCGCGCCAAGCCGCGTAAGTCGACATTCGATGGGCGAGCCGAAACCCGCGACGGCCCAGAGGAGTCGATGCATCTGCAATGCCATCGTGGAGGGCGAAGAACTTCGGCTCCACAAAGAGGCCGGCGCACGCTGGATCGGCGGCGTTGGTGCTATGCGAGGCGAGTCCCGGCACGAGCGACGGCATCGCCGACTTCCGTGGTGGACGCCGACCCGCCTTGGTCCACGGGTAAGCATTTTCCTTCGCTCATCACCGCTTCTACCGCTGATTCGATACGGATTCCCGCTTGGGTCAAACCTTGATCTTGGTGACGGTCTCCCAGCCATTCGAGCATCATCCCGGCGGAAAGGATGGCGGCGATCGGATTGGCAATTCCTTTGCCCGCGATATCCGGCGCGGTGCCATGCGCGGGTTGGAAGACGGCATGGCGATCGCCAATGTCTCCCGACGGTGCCATTCCCATTCCGCCGATCAACCCCGCCGCCAAATCCGAAAGGATGTCGCCGAACATGTTTTCGGTGACGACGACATCGAAGGCGGTCGGTTTCATGACGAGAAAAAGCGCCTGCGCGTCGATGTAAGTGCTTTCTTTAGCGATGTCTGGGTATTTCGCACCCACCTCATGGAAGATCTTGCGAAAGAACGCGAAGCTTTTGAAGATATTCGCTTTATCGACGGCCGTCACTTTCGGGACGGGGGAGTGGTCTTTTCGGCGCCGATTTTTCGCCAGCCGAAACGCGAACTCGCAAATGCGTTCCGTGCCACGTCGAGTCATGACGAGCGTGTCGGTCGCGACTTCGTCGTGAAGGACAATGCCACCCGCCTGCGAGGCGAACAGTCCTTCCGTTTGCTCTCGCAAGATCACCAGATCGAGCGTGCCTGGCTTGATATTCGTGAGAGGCGTTTTCGCGCCGTGATAGAGCCGGCAGGGCCGAACCCCAGCATAAAGGTCGAACACCACCCGCAACGTCACTTGTGGAATCAATTCGGTGCCATCGGGTTTGCGAATCTCGGGATGGCCCATCGCTCCCAACAAGACGGCGTCGGCTTGGCGACACGCTTCCAGCGTTTCACGCGGGAGGTCCTCGCCGGTCTTTCGGTACCATTCCGCGCCGCACGGGTTTTCCGTCAACTCTAGCCGAAATCGGTTCACGTTTCTTTCGAAGGTACGCAACACCTTGACTGCTTCACGCGTCACATCGACGCCGATGCCATCACCAGGAAGGACTGCGATTCGATAGGTTTTCATGGGGAGTCGCCAAATGGTCGTCGTCGTCAGGGCAATAAAGCGAACGGGATCATTCGGGCCTTTTGAGAGTTTTCGACCTTGGAATTCGTTTAGACCTTGGCTTCCTGGTTCTTGGTGCTTCTCCGCGAACGCAGGGGAAAGCCAGCCGAGAGACACTATCATGGTATGAAGACCGACTTTTTGAATGAAATCGAGGTTAATTCCTTCGCCTGAATTTCGGTTTCCTTCGACGTGGCGTCGAAACCTGAGCCGGTATTTTGTGTACTAACTCTATGCTTTTACAAGCCGAGCGCCTGACGAAAACTTTTGGCAGCTACCGAGCCGTCAACGCGTTGGACCTTTCGATGAAGCCCGGTGAAATCGTCGGGATTTTGGGCCCGAACGGTTCGGGAAAATCGACCGCGATTCGGATGATGCTAGGCTTTCTTCGCCCAACCTCCGGGCATGCCTACATCGCCGGCCATGAATGTTGGAAAGATAGCGTCGCCGCACGCCGGCACGTTGCCTACCTGCCTGGCGAACTCCGCCTTTACGAAAATATGACGGGCCGAGAACTGGTCGATTTTCTGGGCCATCTACGGGGGCAGGAACTTTCCCAGGGAATCGCCCGCCTTTCCCAAACATTTGACATCGATGTGAACCGGCCGTTGGCGCAACTTTCCTCGGGGATGAAGCGGAAGATCGCTTTGATGGCGGTTTTGCTACCCGAAACGCCGTTGGTCATCCTCGATGAACCGACCAACACGCTCGACCCGTCGATGCGTGATGAACTGTTGTCGCAGCTGTTGGCCGCCAAAGACCGAGGTCAAGCGGTCCTCTTTTCGTCCCACGTGCTTTCGGAAGTCGAACATGTATGCGACCGAGTGGCTATCTTGAAGAAGGGCCGACTCGTGCATTGGCAAGACATGCGAAATATTCCTGAGGTACACCGCGTGCGTGTTCACGCCACAAGTCCACCTGACTTGAGTTCTTTGCCTCGTGAGGTACGCACGGTCGAGAATCGGGGCAAAGATATCGTTTTCGAATGTGCCGGCGACTTGGCGGATTTGCTCCAATGGTTGGCACGACAACCGATTGCGGAGTTGCAAGTGGAGCCTCGTGGCCTGGCCGAGATCTACTCTCGATTCCATCAACTCACGGAATGACTGCCGATTGAAATCGTCCAAGCCTGAGCGCTGAGGCGAGCGGCGAGAGAAAAGTGACCAAATACCCCGCTTGTCGTTTCGCGCTCGCTCGAAATCTTGCGGAGGTTTGTGGGTTCATGGGATTTCTTGGGATCGGGCGAGCGCGAAACGACGAGCGGGGTTTCGGTAGATTATTATTCGCCGCTCGCCTAACTTGGGGCACCGTTCCTCTTGCTGGCGCTCAGGCTTGGACGGCAGATCGAGATCTCGTCAACGTAAGGGATCGCTCATGACCTGGACGCTGGTTTGCAAGCTTTTAAAAGACATTCGCGTCCCCTGGGTGGTGATCGCGGTTCTTCTTTGCCTCTTTCAAGTGCTCTGGGCACGCGTATCCCACCGAATCTCCGTCGAGATCCTTGAGAGTTTTCGAGGGCTAGGCGTTCCCGTCGACGTGTTGATGAATGTCGTGTTCGAAGGACCGGGCCAAATCGTGCAAACCCTGATGGGAGGTTCAGGAATTCGCATCGATCGGGCCATGGATATGCTTTCGATCGGCTACGTCCATCCGCTGACGCAGACGATCGTGTGCATCTGGGTGATCGGGCGGTCGGCGGCGGCGATCGCGGGGGAAATCGATCGAGGCACCATCGAGCTTCTCCTGGCCCAACCGATTCAGCGAGGCCAAGTGATCGCCGCCCATCTTTTTGTCGATCTCATTTCGCTGCCGACGTTCGCCCTCGCGATGTGGATTGGCACCGGCATTGGTGCGTACTGGGTCGGCTTTCTCGAAGCCACCGGATCCGCCACGGAGGTGAGTTTGCTTCGCTTCGCACCCGCTTTGGTGAATGTCGTGTTGCTCATGTTCGCGGTCAGTGGCACCACCCTCGCGATCTCGGCTTCGGGTCGATCAAGATCCCGCGTGCTCGGCATCGCAACGCTCGTTGTTCTGTTGCAATTTCTCGTCAACGTGATCGGTCAACTTTGGCCGCCCCTCGAATGGGCTCGACCGCTGACGCTCTTTCACTATTACCAGCCCCAACCGATGATTTTGGACGCCAACTGGACGATGCAATCGATCGTGTGGATCCGCCTGGGCGTGCTCCTTGGCGTTGGTGCCGTCGGTTATGGAATCGCGTGGTGGATTTTCCGCGAACGCGATCTTCCCGCTCCGCTTTGAAATGTGGGAAAATGCTCACGCGGAGACGCAGAGACGCGGAGGAGAGCAAAATTCAGGGAAGTCCCAACGCGGTACGGCAGTAACGAACCAAGCTCCAAGAAACCAAGATCCAAACAAAATCCAATTCAAAAAATTCAAACGAGAATCGTTCGAGTTTTTATGCCTTTTCTTGATTCTTGATTCTTGATTCTTGATTCTTGGAATTGGTTTGTCTCTTGGTAATTCGAACTTTCCCGTAACCCGAAGTGAAATCCAAAACCCCCAACTCCGCGACTCTGCGCCTCCGCGTGAGCCAATCTTTTTTTCGTTCCAGCGCGCGCCGGCTGCGTCTCCATCGTCTTCTTGGGTAGGGAGGCTGGATGGACGATCATGAGATAGATCTGGTCCGCAAGGCTCAGCTCGGCAGCGTCTCGGCGTTCGAGGATCTCGTGCGCCGAACTTCACGATTAGTGTACGCGCGTCTCTATCTCGACCTCGGTGATTCCCATCGTGCGGAAGATCTCCTGCAAGAAACGCTCATCTTGGCGTATCGCTCGCTCCGCTCGCTTCATGATCCGCAACGGCTACGACCTTGGCTGTTGACCATCGCGCAAAATGTGATGCGGGATGCCATCAAGAGCGAACATCGCTTGAAACGAGCTTCACCGCCTCGCGTTTCGTTGGACGCGGTCGGCGAATGTGCATGCCCGGGGCTTCAGCCCGAGGAAGAAGTTTCACGTGCGGAAGAGCGTCAAAGAGTGCTGGAATCTCTCCGGGCGCTTCCCGAGGAATACCAACTGCCCCTCGCCTTGCGTTATCTCGCCGGTGCGGATTATGCCATGATCGAAAACCAGCTCGGACTCACCAACGGCGCCCTACGCGGCTTGCTTCATCGTGGCCTCAAAATGCTCCGGGCGAAACTGGAACCTGTGCTCGTGGGATGATGCGGGATTTCGTTCTCCGGGTTTGGAGGCAAGCGATGAAACGATTCTCGTGGTACGCGTGCATCACGTTGGCAGTCGTGTTCCTGGCGAACGCTCGATCGGAAGCGGATTTGATGCTGATGACGATCCGCGAACCTGGAGATTGCCCTAAAGCGTTGACCATCAAGAGCAAGATGAACGCGCCGATGGTCGACTTCGAAATCGCGGTGGATCCAGAAGCGATCGAACGCAACGAATTGTACCGAGGCCGAATCCATGCGAACGCCATCGTGCAGGTGGCGGACGCCGCAGGCGCCGTGGCATCGCTCGCGGTCCAGGGAACGAAAGAAGGCAAATGGACGCGGTATCAAGTGCGACTCTCGCCCTCGGCCGCCAAACATTCGGAACTTCAGATCGGTGTGTCCCTTTACGAGAAAAACGGTCGACCGACCCTCGGTGGCGGGGTCAGTCTGCGGATCCACCTCGCCGGCTTCGTCCCGAAAGACCAAGCCAGGGAATAGGCCATGATACCGAGTTCGATTTCATAGAAAATGCGTGCGGCATTCTTCGTAGGGTGGGTGGAGCGTACTCGCGAAACCCACCGTAGCCTAAACATGGAACCCGCTTAATAAACATGGGTTGGCGATCGGTCTTAGGTCTTCGTCGCGGCAACGGTGGGTTTCACGAGTACGTTCACCCATCCTACGACGGAAGATGCCGGCTGCGATTGGAACATCGTGAGAACGTCCGAGCTTGAGCGCGAGCGAGAGAACACGCCCAACTTTTCGCGGGCGGTCAAGCTTGCACGGCGAACGAAGGAGAGGAACATGTCGAACGAATCCAACCCAAGTGCCCCATTCACGGACCCTTTGGAATTTGATCCGTCCGCCGATGCCGTCGAACGGGAAGAACTTTCCGCCATGGATCAACAAGTGTCCGCGCTCTTCGCCCAGGCGCGGCCACTTCCCAACCTCGAGGAACGCATGGTGCTCGCACTTCGGACGGTTCGCAAGCAACGCCAAAACCGTATTTATCGCGCCATTCGCATCGCCTTGGCGTCCGCAGCCGTGCTGCTGGTTGGTGCCGTCGGCGCGGTCCTGAGTGCCGCCATCGATGACGGCGGCATGGTCACACCGATGGCGTGGCTTGATGGTGAACCAAGATCTGAGTCGACGTATCAGTACATGCAACTGATACACGGAACTACCTATCACGGAATGAACGTCACGGGGCTATCTGATCCGGATGAAATGGCCGACCACTTTAGCCGTAAGTTGTTGGCAGGTGATTGGTATTCTCTGGGGGATCGTGGCGGCGATGTTCGTCACCAACCGTCAGAAGGCAAGATGCGTAGATACACGGTCTCGAATTTTGAAGCCAAATCGAGCGGTGAAAGTCTGGACGCGCTCGCCAAACAAATCAATGGCCGCAATGGCGAGGTGACTTGGGAAGAAGCGGGTCGTGCCGAATCAAAAGCCACTTATCCGTTCCAGCCCAACCTAGCTCTTATTGTGGACGATTCAAAAAGTATGCCTAAATCTTCGTTATTTGAACGAAAATCGGGCCTGGACGAGAAGAAGGCTGGTGCGATCGCCTCCGGTGGGACGAACGTCACGTTCGGTTTCGGTAGGCAAACGCATGGCGCGCCGCTTGCCACGATGGCGCCGCCGACATCGACGGTGATGCCGACGTCACCCCGAACGCCCCCGCCAACCAATGCACCCGCTCTCGGGATTCAACCGCAAGCAAATGCATTCGCAGGCTTGCCGGTGAGCCCGCCCGTCGGAGGTGCGGCTCCAGCACCCACCATGTCCGAGTCAGGTTCCCGCGGCCCAGCGGGAGAGGCGGAATCCAAAAAACAAAGTGATGTGGATAAGCTTTCGGCGACGAAACTTGGACGGGAATTGCGCGAAGAAAACAAAACCATCGCGGATTTGGACCACGCTGAAAGCTCCACGGAAACCCTGCATCATCTTTGGGGAACTCACCGACCGGCAACTCGCGAAGACCTCGAAGTCGGCAGGAAGAACGAACTGGACAAAAAGCTGGCCGAACGCCTTGAACAACTCGCCCTTTTGCAAAAGCAACCCGAACCCAAAGGCAACGAACCGCCTAAAGTGGAAGCGAAGAAAGTCGAGCCGCCGAAGTTCGATCCCACGCAAACCGCAGCATCCTCGCGCAAGATCATTCGCTCGGGGGATATCGATTTCGAAGTCGATTCGTTCGACGCCGCGGTCGCCAACATCCTTCGACTCATCCACGAAACCAAGGGCGGGTTCGTGGCCACCATCAACAGCGAGAAGTTGGCGAACGGCAAGGTGAAGGGGACCGTCGCGATTCGCATCCCGCCGGAACAACTCGACCTGCTCATCCTCGACTTGCGGCGCGACCTCGGAAAAATGGGCGAACTCAAGGGCCAACGCATCGGCAGCCAAGATGTGACGAAACAATTCAGCGACACCGACAGCCGACTTCGCGCTGCCCGTGCCATGGAAGAACGCCTTCTTAAGATGATCGCCGAGGGGAAAGGTCAGATTAAGGATTTGCTCCAGGCCGAGAAGGAGCTGGGTGTATGGCGAACGCAGATCGAAACCATGGAAGGCGAGCTTCGCTACCTTGGCAACATGGTCGCGCTTAGTTCGCTCAACATCAACCTTACTGAGAAAGAAATCCGCACGGCCGCCAGCGTCAGCGAGATGGAAAAAGTGCAAGCGGGAGTCGAGGTAGAAGATGTCGAGCAATCGCATCAAGCCGTGCTCAAGGAGGTGCAGGCGCAGAAGGGACGCGTGACCCGGGCGGAACTCAGGCAACAGGGCCCTAAACAAATGACGTCGGTCCTGTACTTTCAAGTGAGTTACGACAACGCGGGTCCGATCCGCGATTTTTTGAAGACACTCGGCACCACCGAGCGATTCGAGGTCGATCGCATGCAACAGACCGAGGGTGGTGGGCCTGCTCCCAAAGATGGCAAGTTGAAACGGGGCGATACGGAGTTTCAAGTATCGCTCTACAACGTGACCAACTTCCAGCCCCGCGAAGTGATTACGATGAAATGGGCCGCCACCGACGTGGCGAAAACCTATCACGCCCTTCGGGAAGCCGCCCTCAAGGCGAAGGGCCGAATTTCGACGGCGAACCTCAACGAGCAAGATCGGCAAAACGTGGTGGCACAGTTTGATGTGGTGGTGCCTTTCATGCAGCTCGATGCCGTTCTGAACGTGCAGCAGGGTGAGGTGGAAATCATTAGTCGGAATTCGTCGCGTTCCGCCGAAGCACCGAACACGACGCTGGAAAAGGTGCTGGTGAAGATCGAACTGACGAACGCCACCAATATCAATCCCCGCGTCTCGGAAGTGTATGGTGTGGAAGTCGCAGACGTGGAGCGGACTGCGAAAGAGCTGTCGAACGACATCGTCGAAATGGGAGGCCGAAAGGAGACGGCGAACTTTGGCCAAGACCGCGCGGGCCGAACCACGGCGAACCTGGTTTTCCGACTTCCGCTGAAAGCGGTTTCGGGAATCAAGGACAAATTGGCGAAGCTCGGCACCATCCGCGTCAGCCAAACGCGCCAAGATCCGCAAGCCCCCGAAGGGAAGTTGGCCCAGGCGCGCCTCGACATCACCTTGGCGAACGGCGACTTGCTCGTCCCAAGCGATGGTGGTTTCCTGGCGAGCCTTCGCTATGGTCTCTCGTTTAGTTTGCGGGCGTTGGCGTTCAGCGCGAGCTGGTTGGTGGTGGGCGTGATGTTCATCTTGCCATGGGTGCTGGTGGTATATTGCGTCGTTTGGTTGTTCCGTCGTCTGTTTCGCCGAAACAACGAAACACCACCGACCGCAACCATGGTAAGCCCCGCATCGACGCCCGTCAGCTAAAGCGTTTAAAGACCGGTTCGCACACGGATAAGTTGCTAGCCGTAGCGTGGGTGAAACGTACTCGTGGAACTCACCGTCGCTTGGGATAGGATGCCGCGCTTCGTTTCTGCCCACATCCCCAGTCAGACCCAGGAATCAGGTCGGTGTTGCGACTTCGAGGTCTCGGCGACGGTGGGTTGCGCTTCGCTCCACCCACCCTACGGCAAGTTTCCTCGTTGTTTTCTTGTATGCATTCAAGTGGAAACCACACTAATAGGTGATGACACAAAGTACCAAGGTACAAGAGCCAAATTCGAGACAAGTATCAATTCATCAATGAAGACAATAGGTTGTCACTCGCGTTTCCTGAATTCTTTACAGCCCTGGTCTTAGTACTTGTTTGGTGGTTGGCTTCTTGATTTCCAGAGCTTTTGCCAAGAGAATTCTGGGAAAATCCGAAGGATTCACTTGTCGAACGCGATTTTGTCAGATAAACTTCGTTGATCTTCGAAACTTTAGGTAAGGTCATGGTGAAGAACGTGACGAGCGCGGGAAGTTGGACGCAGGCAGCTTTTGCTGTCGCCGCAGCCCCATTCGCCGCAGCCGCCGAGGCCGCCGTAGCCGCCGCCGCCACGGGATGATTCCTGGAGTTCGAAACCAACGTAGCGTATTCGACCCCAGGAACTGTTCCTGGGGTTTTTTGTTTTCTGGACCAAGCCCGTGGCCGAAAGGCCAGGGGGTGAAAGGTCCATGCAAGAACCCCGAGGCCTTTTGGCCACGGGCTTTTGGGAGTGTGTCCAATGCACGAGGTGCCGTTCACGTTGTCGACGCGGGCGCTGCAGACGGAAGAACAACCAATCACTTTCTTCATGCGACGAGCCTTGGAGAATCCCGATGTCGTCAGCTTGGCGGCCGGCTTCGTCGACAACGCCTCTCTCCCCGCAGCCGAGGTACGTGAAGCCATCGAGCAGATCTTCGCCCATCCCCGCTCCGCCCAATCGGCACTGCAATATGGCATCACGCAAGGCTACGCGCCGCTTCGTGAAAAGATCCTCCATCGCTTGCTGGCACTCGATTCCGTCACCAAGGCGGATGTGAAATGGTCGATCGATGACTTGGTCATTACCAGTGGCTCGCAGCAATTGCTGTACTTGGTCGCTGAAACGCTCCTCGATCCGGGCGACATCGTCATTGCTGAGGCACCGTCGTATTTCGTTTACAACGGCGTGTTGAAAAGCTTTGGCGCCCGTGTTTTGACCGTGCCGATGGACGATCAAGGGATGATCACCGATGCTTTGGAAGATCTCCTCGAAAAGCTGGAAAGCACGGGCGAGCTTCCACGCGTGAAAATGATCTATACCGTCGATTATTTTCAGAATCCCTCGGGATTGACGTTATCGTTGCCTCGTCGCCAGCACCTTTTGGAAATCGCCCAACGGTTCAGCAAGCAGCATCGCATTTTCATCCTGGAAGATGCCGCCTACCGCGAGCTACGATTCGAGGGGGGCGACATCCCCAGCATCAAAAGCTTCGATCATGCGCATGAACACGTGATCTTGGGGATGACGTTTTCCAAGCCAATGTCGCCCGGGCTGAAAACAGGGTATGGCTTGTTGCCGCGGGATTTGGTGGGTCCTTTGCTTCGCTTCAAGGGGAACCATGATTTTGGTTCGAGCAATCTGAACCAACATATCCTCGACCATGTGATGGGGAATGGTTCGTACGAACGGCATGTCGAAACGCTGTGCCGAGTGTACAAGGAAAAGCGGGATGCCATGCTTGGAGCGCTCACCAGCGAGTTTCGCGCAACCGCGGCTCGATGGACTCGGCCTGAAGGCGGCCTGTATGTTTGGCTTTCCTGCCCCCCGGAAGTGGAAACGGGCCCAGGCAGCGCCCTCATGGAGGCAGCGCTTCAAGAAGGCGTGCTCTACATTCCCGGCTCGTTCTGCCATGCTCCGGATGAAGCGGGCAACGTACCGAACCATGAAGCACGTCTGAGCTTCGGGGTCGCGTCGCCGGACCAGATTCGCGAAGGCATTCGCCGACTCGCCCGCGCCGCCGAGGGAATTTTGCCCCGCACCGCCTCGCCCGGCGTGGCGCATTGCCGAGCGTGATCGAAAAAATCCCCACCCGTGCAACCCCGTGGCCAAAAGGCCACGGGGTTAAAGGAACAATCAATAACCCCGTGGCCTTTCGGCCACGGGCTTTGGCTTGGGGGACTTGGAACGGTTGCTTGACCCACTCTTCATTTCTGCGATAATTCTTCCACCTCCCGATTACCTTCCCTCCTTGCATCAAGAGGCTTCGTATGATTCGTGGTTTTCTCGCGGTGATCGTTGCGGCCGGTTTTGCGTCTTCCGTGTTCGCCGATCCCTGGGCCCGTTTTCAGGGACCTAACGGCACGGGCATCAGCAATGAAAAGAACGTTCCCGTCGAATTCGACGTGAAATCTGGGAACAACCTTCTCTGGAAAATTCCCTCACCCGGGTTGGGCAACTCGGCTCCGATCATTTGGGGAAAGGACCTCTTCGTCCATGCCGCCAAGGCCGATGGCACGGAACGCTACCTCGCCTGCTACGATACGGCGACGGGCAAGGAAAAGTGGAAGAAAACCATTTCGGCCAAAAAAGCCCATATCCACACGAAAAATTCTTGGGCCTCCGCGACGCCGGCCACCGATGGCGAGAGCATCTTCGTTCCCGTGTGGGATGGTCTTCGTGTTCACATGACCGCCTTCGACATGAAGGGGAACGAACGATGGAAGAAAGATCTGGGCGTGTTCATCAGCCAACATGGCCCTGGCGCTTCACCCGTGATTCACAAAGACAAGGTTTTTCTCTTGCATGACATGGATAAGGAAGACCCCAAGACCAAGGAAAAGGTCGAAAAGCCGGCCACGATGTATGCCTTCGATAAGAAGACGGGAAACATCGTGTGGGAGCAGCCACGCTCGCCTTATCGGGCCTGCTACGGGGCGCCGTTCATTCGAGAAAATGCCGGAACCGGCGCGGAACTCGTCGTCACCAGCACCATGGCGATCACCGGTTATGATGTCGAAACGGGCAAAAAGAACTGGGAATACACGGAAAAATTCATCAACAAGAAAGGCGATTTTCCCCTTCGCACGATCTCCGCGACGTTGAATGCGGGCGAAATGATCATCTCGGGCAGCGGCGACGGTGGCGGGGATCGCCAGGCCGTGGCGCTTGCTTTCGCGGGAAGCGGTGAAGCTCCCAAGAAAGTCTGGGAAAACCGTAAGGAATTTCCTTACGTGCCTTGCTTGCTGCAGAAAGGCGATCACGTCTTCTTCGTGAACGACGCGGGCTTCGCGGGATGTTACGAAATCAAATCGGGCAAACAGGTGTGGTTCGAACGCCAAGCCGGCGCGGCATTCACCGCGTCGCCCGTGATGATCGATGGAAAGATCTACGCCGCCAGCGAACAAGGCGAAGTTTACGTCTTCGACGCCAACTTGAAATTCAATCTGGTCGCACGCAATCATGTTGGCGAAATGATCCGTGGCAGCTTCGCCGTCTCCGACGGAAAACTTTTCATCCGTTCAGATCGGTCGTTGTTTTGCGTTGGGCAAAAATAACGGATACAGGATTCATCAAGGCAGTACTTGGCCCAGGGAAGCGATCCCTGGGCTTTTTTCTGACGTGAGGGAACTCGTGAAACGCGTGATCTTCGTCTGTGTCGAGAATTCCAATCGCAGCCAAATGGCTCAAGCGTTCGCTCAAATGGAAGGGGAGGGGAAGGTCGAAGCACACAGTGCGGGTTCTCGGCCGTCCGGTCGTATCAATCCGAAAGCGATCGAGGCGATGCGGGAGCTTGGTTACGATTTATCCACGCACCAATCCAAAGGGCTCGACGACTTCAACGGCCAAGATTTCGATGCGGCCATCACCATGGGATGTGGCGATGAATGTCCGTTGGTCAACGCGAAGCTCCGCCTCGATTGGCAAATCCCTGATCCACGCGACATGACACCGGAGGAATTTCGCGGTGTGCGTGATCTCATTCGCCGAAAGGTACGGGACCTCCTGCAAAGCCTTTAACCTTTCGGCTACAATAACCCTTATGACGTACATGGCGATTCGGCCCGGAGGTAAACCGTCGCGACGGATCGTTGACCGGTTGGATGATCGATCAAGATGGGGTTTTCATGAGTTCCATGCTTGACTCGTTTGAGGCCGTGCTCTTTGATTTCGACGGCACGTTGGCCGATAGCTTCGGCCCGATCGCCGCCAGTGTGAATCATGTTCGCGCCAAGCGAGGATTGGAGCCGTTGGCGGTCGAGGCGGTCAAACGTCACGTTGGCCATGGACCGGAACATTTGCTTCGCAATACGGTTCCCGGTGGCGATGTCGACGAAGACTTGAAAACCTACCGAGCCCACCATCCGAGCGTCATGCGCGACGGGACCCGTCTCCTTCCCGGCGCGAAGGACGTTCTGACTTGGCTCTTCGACCGACGAAAACGGATCGGCCTTTGCAGTAACAAACCTCGGCTTTTTTCCCAGGAACTTTTGGTCAGTCTCGGTGTGCGAGAGTGGTTCCATTTGGTTCTCGGCCCCGAAGATGTCGTTTCGCCAAAACCGGCGCCTGACATGCTGCAAAAGGCGCTTCGCGTTCTCGAGCTTCCTGCGGAGAAAGTCTTGTACGTGGGCGATATGACCGTGGATATTCAAACGGCTCGTTCGGCGGGACTGACCGTTTGGGTCGTGCCGACCGGGTCCGAAACGCGTGAGTCGCTTCTTCAAGCCCAACCGGATTTTTTCTTGGAATCGCTGGCCGCAATGCTGCCAAGTGTGAACATTCCCGGTTCACGGAATGGGAATCGTTGAAGGATCGGTTGGTGACAACTCATCGAAGGTGGGACAACGTTGGCACGATTGATCGTTACCTCCGGCGCGGACCTGGGAAAGCATTTCGACCTTTCGGGTGTCACCATCACGCTGGGTCGAGATGGCACCAGTGGAATTCGCTTGCATGATACGGAAATTTCACGCAGACACGCCGAGTTCCGCTTCGCGAACGGAGCGTATTTCGTTGTGGATTTGGGCAGCGCCAACGGCACGTTCGTCAACAATCGTCGGATCCGCGAACACCAATTGATCCCTGGCGACCATATCGCGTTAGGGCAAACGGTGATCCTTTACACGGGAGACAGGCCAAACCCGGCTCCGACCGACCTGGCTGAGCGTATCAGCATCATCACGCGCGGAGACATGGAGGTCGGTTCAGCGATCGTCAAAACGGTTCACGAAAGCCAAGGCAGCCGAATCCTCAAACAGGCGACGGGCCATTCTCCTTGGTTACAAACGGCGCTGGCCAACTTGGCCATCATGTACGAAGCCAGTCAGGCCGTCAGTCACATCCTCGAAATTGATGAACTGTTGCA
>WBZS01001670.1_pt1 | contig 16571 bp, 10 predicted proteins | sample 5204201 | NCBI WGS metagenome assembly WBZS01 (sample SAMN12344357, study PRJNA552823) | activated sludge metagenome | biome: Activated sludge suspended growth; feature: Nitrification reactor; material: Wastewater; isolation source: activated sludge from nitrification reactor of wastewater...
TCTCCAGCTTTCAAAGGAATGAGTACAAAGCTGCCAACCCTCATCTTGAGAGCGTCATTCTTGTCAACTCTTGAATCCTCTCCGGTATTGAAAACGGCAAGCTCGGGTGCGCCAAGCGACTTCCAGGCTTCGAGTCCAGCACGATTTTCGATATTTAACAACTCATAAGGAACGGACTTTGCGCCTTGAGTGGCAACACATCGTTCCGCTTCGTTTCCAAAGAGATGCATGCTAAGGTGATCGAGCGGGAGCGAGTCCCAGAGTTCCCGCACCGTGCGCTGACAAGCCGATTCTGGAGTGTCCGACCCGACGCAAAGTGAGGCGACCGTATAGAGTGTCTCCATCTCGCGAAGACGACGCTGAGTAGCGGCATCACGCTCGGCATTGCGAATCATCGCCGCGACGTAAGGAGCTGCTTCTTCGGCCCGTTGGATTGCCTCGTCAAGGTGTCCGATTGCCTTGTGGCTCAGCGAAAGCATACCGACCAATTTGCCTTGATCCTTCAGGAGAACACTGGCGGAGGCCTGCTTGTCATTCTCCGACCTCAGAGCGCGCAAGGCTTGGTCTGCCTTGTGTCGAATCTGACCGTCGCTGAATGTCGAGCTGATCGAGATCGTGGCGGCACGCACTGCCTCGGGCAAAGTGCCGCTGAATCCGCGGACGACCATTGCATCGGCAAGTTGCGCTGCAGAATAAATCGTAACTCCCTCGGCGCCAGTGATCTCTGCGATCCTCTTGGCGAGCTGGGAGTGGAGCGATTCGGTTGAAGTCGCCCGAACATCGAAGAGTTGAGCGATCAACCGCTCGCGCTTACCCTTGCGCTCCAATTCCTTTGCGTGGTCTTTCATCTGTCGGAATCGCTCGCGTAGGTCTAAGTAGTCATGGGGCAAAGAGGCAGGGATGATCTCCGTGCTGAGATCGTCTACAGCTTCCGTTGGTTGGACAGCGGCATTCCTTGGCATGAACATGAGGCCAAGCCCAAGGGTCATCACCGCTTGAACCAGCAGGGATGGCGTCCACTCTCCCGAACCTAAGAACCTTGCACTAACCAGCAGGCTTCCTGCGACCATTGGCGCCATCGATAGCGGGTTAGCCCCAAAGCGCAACGTCGCCAGACCAACCGGGACCAAAGCGACAAACCCGAATGAGTCAAGCCATCCCGCCGACCCAAGCAGGGTCGCAATTACAGCTGCATCGGCCACGGCAATAAGTCCTGCAAACCCGGGGTTTCGAAGGTTCTTGCGGTCAAGCTGGTAGGTCAGGAATGAGTAGCTCGCAAACAGCGCCATGACCTGCCAAGTGAGGTCAAACGAAGGGCCACCAACCGCCCCCGAGAGAGCCATCAATGTAGATGCCAAGATGATACGAATTGCAAGCTCAACCATAAGAAGCCACTTTAGGTTTCGGTTGAAAAGCCTGGTTGGCTCAGGGCAATGGGGCGCTACTGAAGCAATCGAGCGATAAATCTGACCGGTCGCCACGCGCGAAGCGCAAGCTCCCCACAATCCCAATCATCGCCGCATTGTCAGTGCAAAGCTCAGGCTCGGGCGTGGCGAAGACGACCCCCATTCTCTCGCACTCAAGCTGCAGAGTTTCTCTAAGCGATTGATTTGCGGCAACTCCGCCGACTAGCGTTAGCCCTTTGTACCCATGCTGTTCGACCGCCGCTAGCGCCTTGCTCGAGAGGCTCTCAACAATCGCAGCCTGGAGACTGGCGGCGGCATCGGGGATGGAGAGCTTCCCACCCTCGCGTTCAACCAGCCGCGACACCGCGGTCTTCAGCCCACTAAATGAGAAGTGATAAGGGTCATCTTGAATGGCCCTGGGAAGTGAATACCGCTTCGGACTCCCATCTCGCGCGGCATCTTGGATTGCCTTGCCCCCCGGATATCCGAGCCCCAAAAGCCGTGAGCCTTTGTCGAAAGCCTCCCCCGCCGCATCATCAAGCGTCTCGCCCAGGAGTTTGTACTTGAATGGCTCTAACACTTCGATAAGTTCCGTATGTCCACCCGAAACCAATAGGCAAAGGTGTGGATACGGAATCTCCACCAGCCCGGCAAGAGGGCTAAGGATGTGCCCCTCTAGGTGATGAATGCCTAAGAGCGGCTTGTTCCATACCGCGCTTAGCGCCTTCGCAGCGGTAACTCCGACGCTAAGCGCCCCAACCAGTCCAGGGCAATTGGTTACGGCAATCCCATCGATCTGGCTTTGGTCCATCTGGGCGTCGGCAAGCGCCTGGCGATAGGCAGGAACAATGGATTCCACATGCGCGCGAGCCGCCATCTCGGGCACTACGCCGCCCCATTGCTTGTGCAGATCAATCTGAGAACTGACGACGTTGCTCAGGACTTCGCGCCCGCGAACAACCGCCGCGCTGGTCTCATCGCAGCTCGTCTCAATCGCAAGAACTGTCCAGGTCATCTGCGAGCGGCAGAAGTGCTGATCGCCGAGAACGCCAGTTCGAGATCGGCAATCAGATCGTCGATGTGCTCGATGCCGACGCTGATCCTTATCAAGTTATCGCTGATGCCAAGCTCACGTCGAATCTCGGCAGGGATTGATGCATGGGTCATGATCGCAGGGTGCTCAATCAGGCTTTCGACTCCTCCAAGCGATTCGGCAAGGGTGAATAGCTTCAAAGCGGACAGGAACCGACGTGAGTCTTCTAGTCCACCACGAAGGAAGAACGTAATCATCCCGCCAAACCCGCTCATTTGGCGCTTTGCAAGCTCGTGCTGAGGGTGGGATGGCAGTCCGGGGAAGATCACGCTTTCGACCTGCTCATGTTTCTCGAGCCAAGTTGCAAGCTTGGCTCCGTTCTCGGCATGGCGGACCATTCTTATTGCAAGGGTCTTCAGACCTCGCAAGGCCAGGAAACAGTCCATCGGCGCTGATACTGCGCCGACTGCGTTTTGCAGGAACTTAAGCTGCTCGTACCAAACGTTGTCATTGAGCATCAAGCAGCCCATAACGACATCGCTGTGCCCATTTAGATATTTGGTCATCGAGTGCATAACCAGATCTGCGCCAAGTTCTAGCGGTTGTTGAAAGTACGGGCTCATGAACGTGTTGTCCACGCAGACTTTAATGCCCGTGCCCTTTGCCAAAGCGCTTATTGCAGCAATGTCCACCAGGCTCAGCATGGGATTGGTCGGAGTCTCTAGCCAAATGAGCTTCGTCGAGGGCCTGATCGCAGCCTCGACCGCCGAGACATCTTGGGCACGGACAAAAGTGAAATCAAGCCCGCGATGGGCAGCTACCTTCGTGAACAAGCGATAAGTCCCGCCGTAGAGATCATCACCCGCGATAATGTGATCTCCGGAGCGGAAACAATTCAAGACCGCGTCAATCGAACTTAGACCGCTCCCAAAAACGAGTCCATGCGCCGCACCCTCTAGCTCGGCAAGCGCCCGTTGCAAAGCCGTGCGAGTCGGATTGTCCGTGCGCGAATACTCGTAGCCCTTATGCTCGCCCGGTGAGGCTTGGGCGTAGGTGCTCGTCTGGTAAATCGGCGTCATCACTGCGCCAGTCAGCGGGTCGGGTTCGACCCCCGCATGCACTGCGAGGGTTTCAAACTTTGGTTTCTTGCTCATGAAGCGAGCGTACCACGGGCCCTAGGGTTGACCCAGATATTGCTTGACCGACCTCTGGAATTGAGCCTGGGCAACCGTGACTTTGGCGTTCTTGCGGGCCTCGCGCATCATTTTGTCGAGATCGTTCTTCACATGGCCGCGGTCTAGGCTGAGCTTTCTACGAGTGGCAGTCTTGGTTGCAGCGTCAAGAACTTGCTTGCGCTCCGGAATAATGTCCTCGATCTTGAATTTGACCCAGGTCGTTTCGGCGCGAATCCATGCGGTTGTTGATCCAATCTTGGTCTTCTCGAGTTCCTTTGCAACCACCTCACTCAGAGCATCAACGGGAAGATTCCCAATCAAACCATTGATATTTTTGCTCGCGTCGATACTGTTCTCTTTGGCAACTTCGCCAAAGGCCTTGCCACCTGCAAGAAGAGCATCGACCTTGACCTTGTCGGCCTCTTCACGAACCGTGATCACGCTGAGCTTATAGGTCTTCGGAGTGGTGTAGAGAACCGGGTTCTCCGCGTAGAACTTCTCGATCTCTTGGTCGGTGACATTGATTCCTTGCGTCACGATTTTGTACTCGGCAACTTCAAGAGTGATCTGGTATTCGACATCTGCCTGGGGAATTCCGACTGTGGCGAGGTTCTCCAAGAACTTGGGGTCTTCTGTAGTTCTTTCCTTAAGGATCGCTGCTACCTCGGCAGCGGTTGGATAAACGCCCTTGTCCTTAGCGATTTGCAAAAGCAGCCGCTCGTCAATCAGACGCTGCAGAGCCAGGAACCCAGGAGCGCCTTCCATAAAGCGACCATTGAGCATCCGCCCAACCCCGGTCAAAAACTCCATGCGGCGGTAATACTCAGCGCCGTTTACAACATCACCATTGACGGTGACGACGGGCTTGTCAAGCGGCAGTTGCGCGCTCGAAATACAGGCAAAGGCCGCAAATGCGGCAAGAAACCATTGCTTCACGATAAGAAATCCTCCATGTAGTCCGCCTGCTCTTAAGAGAAGCGGAGTCCGTATGGAGTTATAGACGCGTCTTGATGCCTAAATCTTCACCGGGGTTTTTGCTTATGCATGTAAAATCCCAACATGAGCAAACTTTCGCCTGTGACAGGGACACCCATGAAGGTCCTGCATTACCACGACATCACCGTGGATATATGCGAGGAGACAGGCGGAGTTTGGTTCGACCTGGTCGAGTTTGGTCGGTTTATCAAACGCTTCCCTGAAGTCCTCCCCAACCTCGAATTGAGTGCTACGAAAACAATCGAGTCCAAGCCGCACATTTTTCAGACTCGCATTTGCCCGAACGACCAATCCCCTCTTGAACCGTACAGCTACATCGAAGCGCCAAACGTCCCCCTCGATGATTGCCCTTTATGTGGAGGCCTTTGGTTTGACGATGGCGAGATTGGCGAAGTGCTGGACACCGTTGATAAGAGAATCGCCTATTGGGTCCAGAACGGGATGCCTCCCGAGGTTGTCAACGACAAAGACATCCTGCCCCTGCTCGAAGCAATTCAAATGGCGAAAAGAAATCGGGCCAGGGTTTCGACGCTGCTTCGAGTCCTTGGGGCTTACAATCGGGTTGGCTTGCAGCTAAAGCCAAGTCCGGCTTTGGCCGAGGCATTGCGGGTGCTTAACGCGGATGATGAGCAATTGAGCGCTAGGACTCCAGCGCCCGTTAAGCGACCTGACTGGACGCCGTCCGAGCCAAGTAAGCCAGAATAAGCGCATGATTCGAGTCGGCGTGGTTGGCACCGGTGGCATGGGGAATGTCCATTCTAATCACTACCGCAGGATTTCGGGAGTCGAACTCCACTGCTTCGACTCCGATCCAGAGCGGCTCAAGACTTTTGTCGACCGACACGGGGCTAAACCTGCTGATTCCCTAGACGATCTGTTGTCCAAGGTTGACGCCGTCGATCTCTGCTTGCCCACTGACCTTCATGTCGAGGTCGGTCTCAAGGCCATTGCAGCGGGAAAGCACTGCCTCGTCGAAAAGCCCATGGCTGGCTCAGTCGAAGACTGCGCCAAGCTCATTACCGCTGCGGAGGCAAAGGGCGTTGTCTTGATGCCCGCCCAGGTCGTGCGCTTTTTCCCTGAATACGCCGCAGCCCATCGGCTCGTCAAAGCAGGCAAAATCGGAACTCCCGTTGTCGCCAGAACTCGACGTGGGGGCAAGGCCCCAGTCGGCTCAGGCGGCTGGTTCAAAGACTATGCCCGGTCAGGAGGAGTAGTCCTCGACCTCGCAATCCACGACTACGACTGGCTCCGATGGACCCTGGGAGAAGTGACGTCGGTATATTGCCAAGCCCTGCTCGGCCGCTCCCCGGCGGGAGACTACTCGCTAACCACATTGACCCACGAAGGCGGGGCGATCAGCCACGTCGAAGGCACCTGGATGGACCCAGGTGGATTTAGAACATCCTTCGAAGTCTGCGGCTCAGAAGGAATGATCGAGTTCGACTCACGCAACGTAGCAACCCTCCGGACTTCCCTGCTTGATTCCAGCGCAGCCGAAGCCCCCCTCGAAGGAGCAGACGATCCCTATTACAACGAGCTAAGCGGCTTCATCAAAGCAATCCAAACCAACACCAACCCCCCAGTAACCGGGCAAGACGGGCTTCGCGCGGTGGCGATTGCAAGAGCGGCGATCGAAAGCGCCCGAACCGGGCAACCCATTCAGCTGGCGGTCGTGAGCGACTGAGATCAGACTTCCCCTCGTTGCCGCTTCGACCACCACGAAGAGGCTTCGTCGGATGTGAGGGCGGGTTTGCTTTTTGAGTTTCTGCGGACGTAGATGTTCTCTTTGAATTTGTAGCGCTCAGAATTGTCTGGCTTGACGACTACGCGAACGATTGTCTTGCCGTCGATGTCGATCGGTTTGATGTCCACGAGCCCGATTGGGTTGGGGGTCAAAGTCTTGCCGAGTGGACCCTCGATGGCCTGGACCAGTTTGTCTTTGTTGCCATAGCGCTCTAGGTCCTGGGCGAGGCCGAGGATGTTCATGTCATCGTCAACCCCGATCAGCAAGTCGCCACCCTTGGCGTTGAGCATCGCGCAGATCGCGATATGAACTTCGTCCTTCAACCAGTCCGCAATTTCGCTCTTCTTAATATCCCAACAAAAGGATGACTTGCACTCGAACTCCGAAGTCTCATGACCGATTGCGAGAGGGTTGCGAACTTCCTCAATTGCCGTTCCCTTTTCGGCTTTGCGCTGTTCAAGCCATGCGTCGTAGTTGGGAGCTTCGTCTACGTGGAAGTAGAGAAAGCTAACTCGCTCGTCAATCTCCGCTTCCAGAGCTGCTATTTGATTTGGAATGTCCTTTTCTTTATGCAATGCCGTGAAGCTCTTCACGTCAAGGCAATCCGACTTCCCGGCTTTCAAGACTTGCACAAGTTTATTGGTATTTTCACACTCTTTAAGGTGAATGATCGTTTGAACTCGGACTTCGATCGCGGCGCGATCTGCTTCGGAAGCGTTGGGAACCGGCACGGCCTCTACTACTTCTTTACGAGGCTCAATGAAGCCGCCACTTAAGATAGGACTGTTGTCCGAAAGATAGTTGTAAACATCGGTGCTGTTTAGTAAACCGAGCAGAAACAGTTCACCGCTGCCGATAAGGAAACACTTCTGGTTGCAATAGTGCCCCTCTTCCTGAAACGCGAAAAGCGGTGCCGACATGATTTGACCGTAAAGAATCTTGGGTTTTTCAAATGAATCATAGTAAGCGCAAGCACGCAGCTCCCACCAGTAATTTCCCTGGTCCGTTCTCTTCCTTAGCTGAGTTTCATATTGCGCGAGGTGCGCCATGATCGCGGGGTATCGCTTCATTTCCACACCGATCTTCGTGACTATCAACCACCGATCTTTTTTGTCGATTCGCCAACGGCGAACATCTTTCCCTACCGCCAACGGTTTTATGATCTCGGCGCTGTTAGGGTCCTCTGCTATCAGGCGTTCCCGGGTGGCTCCATCGATCACAAATGCTTCATTAAAACCAGTTAGAACACCACGATAGATTTGCCCTTTTACATACTCTCCCAAAGGGATCCCCCGCGACTTCATGATGCTCAGCTTGCGCAAGGTCTCTGCATCAGCAAGAGTCCAGTCTTCGCCTTGAATTGCATGAGAAGGTAAAACGGAACCTGATTGTGCGATCACTGCTTTTACATCTGGATACGGCTCTTCTAAAGATGGCACCTGGGTAAAGATAGTCGCTGCTTCTGTTGTCCCTGGGACATCGGAGCTATTCTTCCGAGCGACAAAGATCATTGCATACGCCATGGCTGATTTGAAAACCGGCAGATCGCCAAAGTCTGTAATGGAAAGAATCGTTGTCTTCGCAGCTATATGTTTCCGGAGCTTGGCTCCATAGTTAGCTTTGAACCACTTGTTGCTACTTATGTAAACAAACATTCCACCGGGTCGCACAAGTTGCAGACCGCGGTCATAGAAATAGATAAATAAGTCGGCAGTTCCTGAACCAGTATCGGGATAGTTCTTCACCAAGTTGGCCTTGTAATCCTTGCCCATGTTTTGGACAATGCCTTCTTGGCGGACGTAAGGCGGATTGGCGAGGACAATATCGAATCCGCCTGGCTTGGCCTGGTTCGTAAACTCTGTTTGCCCAAGGACGCCAAGGTTCAAGTTCCCTGCCATCGTTGCCACGTCATGGCGCTCTTGAAAGACTTCGGCAAATTCGACGCGCCAATCAAATCCTTTGACTGGCGACCCAAACGACTTACTAATCGCCAGCTTTAAGTCTTCAATTTCAGTCTGGATACTATCCTTATGTTCCTGGTCTTTGAGGGTGAGCGCTGGTTTACCAAACTGCTTCTTCAACGCAGAGAGTTTGACGATGTCAGCGTCTCTCAGGAGATCGGGCTGCTGACCACCGTTGGGATTGGGTGCGACCAAGCTATCTCCAGCCTCTATCTTATAGTCCAAATTGGGAAGAGGTTCAGGATGCTCCCCTCGATGGTCCACCGCCAAGGAGAGCCACATCCGAAGCCGCGCGATGTTCACGGCGAACGGGTCCATGTCGACGCCATATAAATTGTTTTGAATGATGTCGAGCTTCACGCTGTACAATTCGCGAGGCGTCGCCTCGGTTCGCCGCCGCTCTACAATCTGAATTAGATCGAATAGTTCCCGAAGCATCCCGAGCAGGTACGCGCCCGATCCGCAGGCAGGGTCTACGATTTTGATCGCGCCGAACAAGGTGAGGATATCGCTGATCTCGCCATGCTTGAGATCATCGGCAAGGTGTTCATCAACAAGGTTCTCGGCCTTCTTCGGATCGATGCCATTTTCGGTGAGATAACCCTTGAGTGCCTCGCGACACATGAACGAAACCACAGGCCTGGGGGTGTAGTACGATCCGCTTTCGTGCCTGCCCGTGACCAGTTCTTCAAAAATCTTGCCCAGCATCTCGGGATCGACGGCCACGTCGATATCGAGCGGAGTGCTCTCTGTTACTGTAAATGTGTACTTGCGGAACAAGCCGTTAGGGTCGCCAAAGATTTCGTCGAACACATTGTCGGGAATCGCGATGCCAGCAGGCTCTGTGTCTGGATCAAGTTGAAACAGGCCACCATTTAAGTAGGGGACGTTGCCCAGAATTCCGGCTAAGTGATTCCCTCCGCCAATTCCATTGATGGAATTCAAACCGCTGAAGAACAAGAGCTGCAAAACATGGAAGAAGGTGGGAGTATCTTTGTTTGGCTTTTGTTTGTGCTTTTGATGCAATGCGTGCAAATAATCGTGGTTGCCATCGATGCTCAGCCAGCCCATCTTTTCGATGAAGGCCAAGAACATTAGGCGGTTGAAAAGGCTTTGGACAAAGAGCTTCTTGGTCTCAGCATCACCAGGATGTTTTGTCTGTTGCTCGACCAGCTTGAAGACCCGGTCGTATTCGCTGTAGAATTCCTTTGTAAGAGCCTCAGCATCCCAAGCCTTTGCCCAATTTGCTTGGTCTGCCCACATTAGATAGGGCAAGTTTCGAGTGAGAAATGTCCGAGCAGACAGCGGGTCGCTCCAGCCGAATGTCTTAAGCTTCGCGGTTGCGGGCTTGTCGCCGGTGTAATGACCCAGCGTCCAGGTGGTTTTTTCGCTTCGACATACGAACAGGACATTGCGGTGCTTCCATGTTCTTTCAGCATGCGTATTGTTTCTTTCTCTTTCGGCTACCTTGTTCAGGATCGCGCGGAGTTGCGACCGACTAAGTTTGTTCTCGCCAAAGTCGACAAGAAAAATTCCCCAAGTCTGATCCGCAGAGAGTTGCTGAACCGCCAAGATTGAGAGAACGCCAGTGCTCTTTTCGATGCCATAGAGATCAGCAACAGCTTCGAGGGTGTTCCACTTGTCTTGGGGCCAACTCAGTTCGTCATAAAAAAGCTTCGCCAAAGCGTCGAAGCTGTTAACCGCTGCAAGATGCTGGGGAGTTATTGCCATGCTGTTTAAACCTCCATCCAGCAGATGAGTTCGTCTTTATAGTCGGCGGGAATCCCCGCTCTGAACCGGTGGAGGGAGAGGGCCTTTGACTCGACGAGTTTCCTTAACCTTGTCCGCTCCGCGGTTGGCATGTTGGTGACCCGTGCCGTTCCTTCGTGGCATTCGATGGCTTGGTGAATATCTTCCAGCGTCTCGGTGATCTCCTCAGTCTTGCGATCTATCGCGTACCACTTTACATCGGTGAGCGGCGGCTTGCCGGGGTCGTTTGCATCATAGCCAGTAACAACCCGGTACGCGAGGAAAAGCATCTGGCCCGCGCTCTGCTTGCCCGAATAGATGCGGTTTGGATATAGCTGAGATTCCGCCCAAAGCTCGGGATGCTTGGCTTCGAGTTCGTGGGCTTTCAGCCGCACGCGCTCTTGCGGCGACATGCTGAAATCGCCCAGGTTCTGATAGAAGTCCATCGCCTTAAAGTCATCGTTCGCAGTGAGCACGGGCGCCTCGATGCCGAGCGCCTTGTTGATCGCAATCAGTTTGCCGGAGACTCGCCGGTAGAGCTGGAGAATGTTCTCCAAGTCTGCTGGGGGGAGGAAGTTGAAGACATGGACGCGGTCATAGTTGACCGGCTTCTCTGGGTCCATGCGCCGATCGACGCGGCCGATGCGCTGCATCAGCCGCACCGGATTCCAGTGCAGATCGTAATTGACGATCTGGTTTGCATCCTGCAGGTTGAGACCTTCGCTCAGGACATCGGTGCTGATGAGAATCCGGATGGGCTCTTTGAGCGCCTTCTGCAACTCCTCGTCATTTTCGCAATTGTAGTAAGGCGCAAACCGCTTAATGATTTCTTCTCGCGCTTTGACCTTGCGCCCGGAGTCGACTTCCACAATCTCGTTCGGATCGAAGTGTTTCTTGAGTTCGACTTCGAGGTAGCGCGCTGTGTCCTTGAATTCAGAAAACACAACAACCTTCTTTGTGCGAAGTCCAGGGTTGGCCTTGATCATTTCTATGAAGGCAATTAGCTTTGCGTCATTGCTGGGATCGGTTACAGCGTAGAGGCCATTGAGCAGAGACGACAGGACATAGAGGTCGGCATTCAGACCCTCTATCCATTTGGCTTCGTTTCTTCCGAACTCCTTAAGGTCCTCTCTGACCTGATCTAGTTTCTTTTGTTCATAAGTCGTCAGCGGCAAATCGTTTTCTTCTTCGTCCTCGTTGATTCCAAAGCGTGCCTGACGATGCTCTTCGAGAGTTTTGTAAAGACCTTGGTTCTCCGCATACCATGCCTCGAACATGATCGGCTGGATATCTTTGAGCAGAGTGACGTGCTTGAGAAGCAAATCTTCGACGGATGCTTCGAGCGCCTTCTGGCTTGACTCCAGCCTCTTAAGCAGCATAGTGCGAACAAGACCAACAACATTGGATTGATCTTGCAAAGTGCTCGAGTCGCGCTGGTTCTCCTCTTTGAACTTCTCAGTCTCGTAAAGGACGAGTTTCAAACGTGCTCGGTCTTTGTCTAGTGCTGAGAATAGTTCGGGCAGTAGCTTTCCATACACTGCCTCTAGAGAATAGTCAATCACAACAGGCTTGTCTCGGATCGGAAATTTGATGTTATCGTCTTCTTGCGCTTCGAGGCTCTTTACATATTTGCGAGATCGCTGAACAATGATATGCCTAAGAAAGTTCTGGTACCCAGCGTCATCGATGAACTGGAGTTGAAGCTGGTCATCTTCCTTCACATCCATCGCCTTGCCAAACCAATTCCTAAGGTGCGGCACGCCTAGTTTCTGGAAATGATTCTGCCGATCTTGCGCGATGAAGTTGATGAGATTGTAGAGGTCCAGCAACGAATTGTTTATCGGTGTGGCGCTGAGTAAGAAGGTTCGCCTGTCCTTAGTCAGAGTCTTAAGTTTCTGACTCCGATTACGATAAGGCATTCTAAAGTGATGCGCTTCGTCAACGATAATCGTTTCGTATCGCTGTCGGAGCTTAAGCAGTTCTTCTTCGGTAATGCCTCCATATCGCCCAAAGTCAGTGTGCGCCATTACACGAATGTCATCGGTATAACGTCCAAAATCATCCGGGAAATATTTTGATAGGTTACGTTCCCAGACTGACGGGATCGCAGACTTTGGCGCGATCACAAGAACCTTGTGTCGCTCCATTCTAGCGCGTTCGATCAGCATGAGACCAACAAAGGTTTTGCCTAATCCGACGCCATCGCAAAGGAGTGCACCACCATGAACTGTTGCCATTTCGATGAGGTCATGATATGCATCGCGCTGATAAGTAGCAAGAATAGGATAGAGGCGGCTTTCGGTTTGCTCCCATCCAGACTGGTCAGTTTCCCGATCTCGGAAGTATTCGCGCATCGCGTGGATATAAATTTCAAATGGGAAGTAGTTCCGGATGTGGGGCTCAACGACTGCAAGCAAATCCGCAGTCAGATCCTCGGCTTCTTCCCAAGCCTCCTGATACCACGCTGCTACTTCTTTGAGGTGCGTATTATCGCTAGTAAAAAGGTTGAGCTCCAGATTCTGCGTTAAACCAGGATGAGTGAAGTTGGACGAGCCAATGATTCCATGGTTCACAACACCACCAGTTTTGAAATGATATGCCTTGGCGTGGAACTTCGCCTTCGTGTAAACCTTTGTTTGTATGAATCCGTTGACAAGCGCCTTACTTATCGCTTCGAGTCCTTCAAGTGCTTTCCAATCATCGCTTTCTTGAAATCGTTCGATACCGTTTAGGTCACGGTTGCGGAGCGCTTCAACGAATGCCCCTCTGGTTTTGCGGGTGACTTCGTCCCCCATCAGCAGCCTAATTCCCTGCAGCTTTTGCCACTCGCCATCAAGATCAAGCAGGGCACCAACTTCGAAGTATCCAGTTGCCACGTCGAGCGCCTTGCTTTCCTGCATCAGGCGACGAATCGCATCAAGCATCTGATTGCCCGCGCGATTGTCAACTAGGGTGTGGATCGGTTTTGATGCAGATTCGGATGTAGGCATGGAGTTCGGCAGCACGATCCGAGTTTAGTATTACCGTGAAGACGAGTGCTACCGCCATTAAGAACCTGGAGCCGATGATCCGATTTGAACGGACGACCTGCTGTTTACGAAACAGCTGCTCTACCCCTGAGCTACATCGGCATTTGCTAGCAAGACGCAGGCCCAAAACGGCCCAGGCGTCTGGGGCTGATTATACCAAAACCCGGCTCACGGGCGGGACGCCCGTGCTACCGTAGCATGGGCATCTTGCCCTTGTCCCGGATTCGGGTAACGTCTCGCTAATTATGTCCGTGCGCGATACCGTGGCGAAGAGTTATCTGGCTAGCAATCTGTCGCCGGAGCAGATTGATGAGATTGCGGCGCTTGCTCACACCCAGCAGTTCGCCGACGGTGACCCCATCGTCCGGGCGAACGACGACAACACCGACCTCTTTATCATAGAAAGCGGCGCCGCATCAATCGAAGTCGTTGAAGGCGAGATCATTGCCCATGCCGGCCCTGGCAGCCTGATCGGCGAGGTTGCCTTGCTCGACTGCAAGCCGCGCTCCGCGACCGTCTGCGCGCTTGGCGATTGCCAATGCGTGGTGATCTCGGCGCCCAAGCTGCAGGATTACATGACCAAGAACCTCACCGCCGAAGCGATCATCTTGCGCAACATCGCCAAGACCCTCTGCTCGCGCCTGCGGCAAGCCAACCAGCAAATCGAAACCCTGCTTCAAGTAGGCTAGAGCGCATGAGCGATCCGGTATTTGAGCCCATCGAGCGCGCGTGGACCCTGCCTTCGCGGTTTTACACCGACCCCCGAACCCACGAACGCGTGGTGGAAGACGTCTTCGCCCGCTCATGGCAATGGATCGGCGACGACGACCTAGCCAAAATCCCGGGCCAAGTCACTCCGTTAACGCTACTGGAAGGCAGCCTCGACGAACCGCTCATCCTCACCCGCGACCTCAGCGACCAAGTCCACTGCCTCAGCAACGTCTGCACCCACCGCGGCATGCTGGTCTGCGAGGCCGGGGGCAACGAGCGATTCTTGCGATGCCGCTATCACGGTCGGCGCTTCGGGCTCAATGGCAAGTTCGAGCACATGCCCGAGTTCGAGGGCACCGAGGACTTCCCTTCGGAGCGCGACAATTTGCCGGGGGTCCCGTTCGGAAACTGGGAGCAGTTCTACTTCGCTGGAATCAAGCCGACTGTGCCTTTAGAGGACTACCTCGAAGCCGTCGTCGCGCGCATCGGCTGGATGCCGCTGCGGTCGTTTTTCTACGAACCCGCTCGCCAAAAGGAATATTTCATCAGCGCGAATTGGGCGCTGTATGTCGACAACTATCTAGAAGGTTTCCACATCCCGTTCATCCATGCCGGGCTGGCGGGGACCTTGGACTACGGCCAATATCGCACCGAGAAATTCCGATGGGGCAACCTCCAACTCGGAGTCGCAAAACCCGGCGAACCAGCGTTTGACCTGCCACCCGAATCGCCCGACTACGGGACGAGGATCGCGGCCTACTACTTCTGGCTCTTCCCGAATCTGATGCTGAACTTCTACCCCTGGGGCCTCTCGATCAATGTGGTCCGCCCCATTGGAGTGGGCAAAACCAAGGTGTCGTTTATCCAATACGTTTGGGATGCGAGCAAGGTCGACGACGGCGCTGGCGCAGGGCTAGACCGAGTCGAGCGCGAGGACGAGGCTGTGGTTGAGGCGGTGAACAAAGGCTTGCGCTCGCGCTTCTACGACCGCGGAAGGTACAGCCCAACCCGCGAACAAGGCACCCACCAGTTCCACCAGATGCTTCTCGAAGCAATGAGTTAGTTCAATTGCAGGTAGAAAGTCTCGAAAGCGTCCCACGCCTCGTTCTGCGTAGGCGTGATCTCGCTCGCGGGGAGGACGAAGCCGTATGCACCAGTGTCGCGCAACTCGATGGTCATCGACATCGCGCCGGTGGTGCCGTACATGTAGTCGTCGCTGCATCCGGAGGCGATGTAGAGGATTGCGCCGGATTGCCCGACCGTGTAAGGCACGCCGCCCCTTGCGACCATCACGTTATACATCGCGGTTGCGATGTTGTTCAGCCTCTCCGAGTCTGGCGCGGGGGTCGCGACGTTGCCCCAAGGATAGATCAGGAGCTGGGAATAGCTGTGGAAGTCGATGAATCCGAGGAGACCGGGTTGGGCCAAGGCATAGTTCTTCAAAGCGGTAGTTTCTGGCTCAGAGAAAGCCGCCGTGCCGCGATAGGTCTCGCTGTTGGTTTGACCACTGCTGCCCGAGCCGCCAAAGCCGACGGAGAAGTTTCGGTTCAGGTCGACGCCGTAGGTTCCGTTCCCATTGTTACGTCGGTTCTTGCGCCAATATCGGTCGGTGGTCCAGGTGTATTCGTAGCCGTCTTGGTTCAATACAGGAATGATGCTCACCGCGCAGTGGGCGAGCCTCTTTGCCCATAGGGGATCGTTAATCATCCGGTCCAAAAGCTTGGTTCCGATGTGCATCATCACCGCAGGGCTGATCCACTCGCGGGCGTGGATGCCACCGTCCAGAACGATGGTCTTCTTGCTGTTCGCTCCAGCGGGCATTGGCGGACGGAATCGATATGCGTAGATCGAACGGCCTTGGATCGTGCTACCAATCAAAGTCTTGGTGATGAACTGCGGATGGCGACTCGCCATCGCGTCCCAAAAAGCTTGGATCTCAGCTAGGGTTCCGTAGGTCGTCCGATAGTTGAACGCGTCCATCCCGTGAGCGCCTGAATAGGCGTTGGCCGGAGGCATCGCGTTCATAAACCGGTAATCCAGCCCCAGCGCGACCAGCTTAAACATCTCGCCCGGCCCGATGATCACATCGTTTTCGCCCAGCCGGATGGTGCACTCCATGATGTTAACGTCCGAATCCAGCAGTAGCTGTGCTTCAGCAGGAGTCTTCGTCATAACCTTCCACCGGCTCCAATTGGTTTGAGCAGGGGCTAGCGAGGCGAGGAGTGCGAGCAGGGTTATGGTGAGCAGGCGACCGTTGCGCATATCAATAAGATAGCACAGGTTCGGCTGAGTTCCAAGCTTAGGCTTGGATATCGATTCGCGATTGCAGTTTAGGGTCGCGGCGCGGATCGAGAGTCGCTTCAGAGGCGCGACCGACCGGAGGAACCCCTCGGGTCGGGTCCGTAAATCGAATCGCGCCTGGTGAAGCGTAACGGCGAATCTCCTGGAGGGTTCGGAGGGTGTTGGATTGGGTGAAGAGTCCGCCGTACACATTGGCGGATTGATGCACGATTTGGGCCAGTTGTGGAGTGGGGATCAAACCCAAGCAATGCTACTTAGGTTTAGGGCTGCTTACCATCACAACCATGTTGTGGTGGAACAGACTCCCACGCAGGACAGAGCCTCGCCCTGAGCTTACATTGTTGGAGCGTGTCGTTGTTACGGATGGAGCTGAAGGGACACTTCCGAGTCTCGCTACGGTAGCGCAATCACAAGCTGGGTGGCGTCCCACCACAATACAATTGTGGTGGGAAGGAAGCAAGCTACT
>WBZS01001671.1_pt1 | contig 16568 bp, 24 predicted proteins | sample 5204201 | NCBI WGS metagenome assembly WBZS01 (sample SAMN12344357, study PRJNA552823) | activated sludge metagenome | biome: Activated sludge suspended growth; feature: Nitrification reactor; material: Wastewater; isolation source: activated sludge from nitrification reactor of wastewater...
AACTCTTATAGGACCTATCTCAACCCAGCCTTGCGCAAGCGCAAAAACCCCCGCCAATCCCAATCAGAGGCATCGCAAGCCCGAAGCGGCTCAGCCGCCCCAACCCTCGAAGCCAGCCGATCAAGCTGAGACACAACCTCAGGACGACTCAAGAAAGACGGGTCATCGAAAGGCTTTGTGAAGGCGCAGAGCGCGCAGACCGCGCGCAAATTGATCGGACGGTTTCATCCACTGCTGGTGTGGTCAACCGTCACCGCCTCAGCCCCACAAACCTCGCACCCCCGAGCTGTAATCTTGGCCAAAGCCTTGGGCGGAATAAGGGCTACGCGGCGAGGATATCCGGCTCCCAGCAAGTGCCACAGATTCTGCCCAAAGTTAGCCTGCCGCTCGTCCTCAAAAACAACCCCCGACTCCAGCCCCGCGCGAAACTGACGGACAAAAGCACCCTCCTCCCGGCAAAGCGGCGAGCAATAAGGACTAGTCACCGAAGTCGCCGAGGTTCCGCAGTTAGGGCAAAGCAAAGGATCGGACGGAAACGGCTCTACAACTCTCTCGAGCCGGTTGAGTGATGGATCCAAAAGATGCCGAAGTGTTCGCCGGGCTTGTTGGTCCAGGTCAATCGCACCGCCCTTATGCGGCAAGGTCGCCAAGAGCTTGGAAAGCTTTTCATTCCATTCCAACCTGGATAGGCTCGGGTCGTCAACTGCCTTTGACATATCGCAAAGGGTACTCTCTCGACAACAGCCATCTAACGACCCTAAGAATTCTTCGACTGATAATTCCGCCTGCGAGCTAAAATGAGTTGTGTTCTCTCTCGATGTCGAACAAGCCAAGGCCCTGAATGCAATATGCAGTCAGCACGCCGTGCGGCGTCTCAAGCTCTTCGGGTCAGCAACCGACGTAAGCTTCGATCCTAAGGGCAGCGATCTGGATTTTCTCGTGGAGTTTTATGAGCCGCCGTCCGGCATGAGGCTAAGCACTCAGTTCTTTGGGCTGATGGAAGAGCTTCAGACCCTGTTCCAGCAACCGATCGACTTGCTGGAAGAGTCCGCGATCGAGAATTCGCGACTCCTTCGAAATGCCCAGGCCGGAGCCGTGACGTTGTATATAGCTTGAGAAAATTCAATGAATGGCTCGACTGGTGCCCATGACCTTCGACATCGACAAGATAGCAGCCTCCAAGGAAGCTCGCCGCCGCCGACTTGCAGCGTTGCCGTTCAAGGACAAGCTGCGCATTCTAGACCAGATGCGGGAGCGCGACCTTTTGTTTCAACGAGCAAGGTTGGTCGACAAACAGTCTCGAAAGACCTAAACGCGTCTCCGCGTAGAATTCGTGGGACAATGGATCGAAGATGGAATTGACTTATCCACGGCGCAAGACCCGGGCAATACGAATCGGCAACCTCTTTATGGGAGGCGACCACCCGATCCTGGTTCAGTCCATGATCACTGAGGAGACTCGGAATGTGGATGCTTGCGTTGAGCAGATCATTGGGCTTCATAAAGTCGGCTGCGAACTCGTCCGCGTCACCACCCCCACCCTCGGCGAGGCTTCTTGCCTTGAAGAAATCAAAGCCAAGCTCAAGGAGCGATACAAAGATGTCCCCCTCACCGCAGACGTCCACCACCAGGGAAGCGCGATTGCTGTCGAGGCTGCCAAGTACGTTGAGGAGATCAGGGTCAATCCCGGTCTCTTCGTCTTCAAACGCCACGGCACGCGAGCACAGGAGACGGGCAACACCGAAGCCGACCTGCGTGGCACCAGCGAAGACGACGTCGAATCCCTCCGCGCCGAATTGGCCTATGACCCGAGCGAGTGGAATAGCGAACTTCAAGCAGTGGAAGAAAGCTTCGTCCCCGTCATCGAAGCCTGCAAAAAGCACGGCCGAGCGATGCGCATTGGCACCAACCACGGCTCGCTCAGCGAGCGAATGCTGGTCACCTATGGGGACACCCCCGCCGGCATGATCGAGAGCGCGCTTGAGTACGTCAAGATTTGCGAGAAGCACGACTACCGCGAGATCAACATCAGCGTCAAGGCAAGCCGAGTCCAGATCGTCGTCACCGCCAACCGCCTGCTCGCGCGGCGAATGGATGAAGAAGGGATGGACTACCCAATCCACCTCGGCGTGACCGAGGCTGGCGACGGAGAATACGCCCGCATCAAATCCACCGCAGGAATAGCATCGCTCCTGCTCGAAGGAATCGGCGACACCATCAGAGTCTCGCTCGCCGAAGACCCGATCCACGAGATCCCCGTCTGCTACGACATCCTCCAGTCGCTCGGCCTAAGAAAGACCAAGGTCGAATACATCGCCTGTCCATCATGTGGACGCACAAAGTTCAACCTCCCCAAAGTCCTAAACGAAGTCCGAAATGCAACCCGCCACTTGGTTGGCCTCGACATCGCGGTGATGGGGTGCATCGTCAACGGCCCCGGCGAGATGGCCGATGCGGACTATGGATACGTTGGGGCAGCGGGCGGCAAGATCACGCTCTATCGAAAGAAGCAGATCGTGCGCAACGGCATCCCCCAAGAGCAAGGGGTCGAGGCCCTCATCCAGCTTCTGAAAGAAGATGGAATGTGGAGCGAGCCCGAGCACCCTGCAAGAGAACTAAGCTCGCTCCGAGTTTTGTAAGATTCACTTACAGCAGTCGCAGCAACGGCAACCGGCGCCTTTACACTCACCCGACTTGCAACATTGGCAATCGGCTCCGCATGTACATTCCATAAAGCGTATTCCTCCTCACGTTCATTCTACGCTCTGGTCGCCGTGACAATCGGCTCAGAGTCGTGAATGGTTACCGCAACCGCCCGACCAGACTCCACCTTAAATCGAACTCGAACGGATGGCGCGCCGGCAGGAGCAAAGCCATGCTCTTCGACCCGCCGCAATATAGCCCCTGGATAAGATTCACGGGCAAGCATCAAAGCCTCCTGCTTGTTCTTCGATACCTTCAACAGATCAGTTGGTCCAGAACCAAATTTGTACTCGCCGAGATAGACCTCTTCTTCGGCGTCGGTGATCGGCAAGTCCATCGACCAGTTGTCGGCGTCGCCGAGCGATTCAAGGTATTCCACGACAGGCTTCGATTCGTCGCCGCCTGCCTTGGCATGAGCAAGCAATGTGATTCCATGAGGGCCGAGGACTTTCTGAATTCCAGGATTCGCCTTGATGACTTGCTTAATCACTTCAAGCTGCCCAAGCATCGCGAGCGTGAAGATATCGGGTCGTGCACCATGCTCAATCAGTAACGCAACAATTTCCCGATTCCCGGTGTGGGACGCCGCTCCAATCGCCGTTTCCCAGTCGCCATGTCCCCAGTCCCAGCAAGCCTTCGCTAGCTCAGGCGATTGCTTCAAAAGCTCCTTAACCTTAGGCACATTGAAGTGAGCGGCGCCAACCATTGCTTGAACCAGAGTCAGGTCTTGGCGGGGGAATGATGCGGATAGAGTTTTTTGAGTCTCGTCAGTAGTTAATAAGCCCATAGCGAATCCGGGGATAAAAATTGAAAGCGGGATCAGTCCCAGAAACCGCCGCCTTGTCATGTGTTCAAACACAAGCGCAATACCATGAGCCAAACGCAGTAGGTTCCTGAACTTGCAGGGGTGAAATCAGCCACAATTACGCCGACCCATGCCGCCTCAATCCGTCCTCGTCCTAGGCTCTGGCCCGATCCGAATTGGGCAGGGGATCGAGTTCGACTACTCCTGCGTCCATTGCGTTTGGGCGCTTCGCGAGATGGGGTACCGCGCGATCCTCGTAAACAATAATCCCGAGACGGTGAGCACAGACTTCGACACTGCCGACAGCCTCTACTTCGAGCCCGTCACCCTCGACGATGTCCTCCCGATTGTTCGCAAAGAAAACGTCACGGGGGTCGTCGTCCAGTTCGGCGGCCAAACGGCGATCAACCTTGCAGAAGCTCTGACTCAAAAGGGAGTCCCGATCCTAGGAACTAGCGCCAGCGCAATCGCCCTCGCCGAAGATCGTGAGCAGTTCGAGCAACTCCTCCAACGCCTGAACATCCCAAAGCCTGCTGGCAAGGCCGTCCGCTCCTTGAAGGAAGCGCAAGAAGTAGCCGCCGAAATCGGATTCCCAGTGCTGGTCCGCCCGAGCTTTGTCCTTGGCGGGCGGGCGATGGAGATTTGTTATGACAAGGAACAGCTCGACAGCTTCTATCACTTCGCTGAAGAAGCAAACCCTGATCAGCCGGTGCTCGTCGACCAATACGTTCTCGGCAAAGAAGCCGAGGTCGACGTCATCTGCGACGGGGAAGACACCCTAATCCCCGGGATCATGGAGCACATCGAGCGCGCCGGAGTCCACAGCGGCGACTCCATGGCGGTCTATCCGCCGGTGTCTTTTTCGCCGCATGTCCGGTCACAGATCGTCTTGCAAGCGTGCGAAATCGCTCGCGCTCTCAACATCCGCGGGATGATGAACATCCAGTTCGTCGTCGCCCACGACCAAGTCTTTGTAATTGAAGTCAACCCGAGAGCATCGCGCACCGTCCCGTTTCTGAGCAAAGTCACCGGCATCCCAATGGTTCAGCTCGCGACCCGTTGCATGATGGGAGAGAAGCTACAGGACCTCGGGTTCACGAGCGGGCTCTGGGTTCCAACAGGAGGCGACCCGATTCGCGACGAAGCCCAGCCAATCCACCTCGCGACGCAGGGCCACATCCTCAGCGAAGCAGAAGTCCAAGAACGCGGCCACCAACACCTCGCCCTCGGCGATGAAACGATCCCCCTCTTCGCCGTGAAGGCCCCGGTCTTCAGCTTCCAAAAACTCGCCAAAGTCGAGCCAAGTCTGGGACCAGAAATGAAGTCAACCGGGGAAGTGCTTGGCATAGATTTCACTTACGAAGCCGCGCTTTACAAAGCCCTCCTCGCAAGCGGCATCTTGTTCAAACCAAACGGCTTCGTGGTCCTGACTCTGAATGATCAAGACAAAGAGGCAGGCATTGGGATCGCGCGCGAGCTAGTTGAGATGGGCTATCTCATCGCCGCAACAAAGGGAACACACGATGCCTTAGCAAGCCACGGAATCCGGAGCACATCAGTCCAAAAGATCAGCCAAGGCGAGCCCAATCTCTTAACCTACATCCACGCAGGCGATGTCTCGCTCATGATCAACACGCCTGGGTCGAACGCGGCCGAAGAACAAGAAGCCGCCTTAATCCGCCGAGCCTGCATCGAAACCGGGGTCGCGTGCATCACCAACATTGACACCGCCCTCGCCCTCGCACACGCTCTCCCAATGTTCGAGAACCCCGAACTCGCTGAATGTCGGCCCTACGGCGAATATCTCCGCGGGCTCAAGTCGAGCCCTAGACAAAGCGAGGACTGACGCGGTATTATTTCTCGTTGCGGGTTCGCCTCGGCGAATCTGCAAACAAACGCATTAGGCTTCGAGCACGACTGCGACCGCCCCGGAAACTTCACGGGCAACGGCACAATGCAGTCGATAAAGCAAAGGAAGCTTCAAGCGGTCTTACTGCCTCACTGGCGGATCAGCGCGTCCTCGCGCCAACGAGATCGTACGAAGACCTCCTCGGCTTTGCAGATGAAGCTTTCGCATCGAAGGAGGATTCCATGCTCCCCGGGATATTAGGGATTAAGATCGGAATGACGCATATCTTCAATGAAGAAGGCGCCATGGTTCCAGTGACGGTTGTACAAGCCGGACCCGTTGTCGTAACTCAGGTTAAGACAGCGGACACCGACGGTTACTCAGCCGTTCAAGTCGGCTTTGGCGAACAAAGCGACAAGCATTTAACGTTCCCCAAGTTCGGCCACCTCAAGAAAGCTGGACTTACCAAGAACGTCCGCACGATGCGCGAATTCCGCGTCGATGACGCAACTCAGTTTCAGCCGGGCCAAGAGATCCTCTGCGACGTTTTCGAAGCGGGACAGGAAGTCACCGTAACCGGAAAGAGCAAGGGACGCGGCTTCGCTGGTGGCGTCAAGCGCTACCACTTCAAAGGTCAGCACATGACCCACGGCTATATGACCCACCGACGCCCGAACTCAAGCGGTGCAACGGGACCTCAACGCGTTTTCAAAGGAACGCGCAAACCGGGACATATGGGCGATGCGACCGTGACTCAAGACGGCTTAAAGATTGTCAAGGTTGATGTCGAGCGCAACTTGCTCCTCATCGACGGAAGCGTTCCCGGTGCCAATGGCGGCCTCGTGACCGTGAAGAGGGTGAAATAACCATGGCCCAACTAGAAATCAAAGACATTAAAGGAAAGGTTGTCGGCAAGCACGACGTCGCCGAAGCGATTCAACCAGTCGCCAAGCACCGGCTGCACCGCGCAGTCGTAACGGAAGAAGCCAACAGCCGCCAAGGAACGCAAAGCGCAAAAACGCGAAGCGAAGTCCGAGGTGGTGGCCGCAAACCTTACAAGCAAAAGAAGACCGGTAACGCCCGCCAGGGAACCATCCGCGCTCCGCAATATGCCGGTGGTGGTATGGTTTTTGCTGTCAAGCCTCGCGACTACACAAAGAAGCTCAACGTCAAAGAACGACGCTCAGCCATTCTCGGTGCCATCGCCCATCAAACCGACGCGGGCAATGTCCAGCTCGTTGATAGCATCAAATTCGCGGCCGCCAAGACTAAAGAGGCGGTCGCTTTCTTGAAAGCCTATGGCGTGAACGAAACCCGCCGAGTCTTGGTGATCGTTCCGGAGTACGACGAGACCACACTCAAGTGCTTCCGCAACCTGCCCAACGTGGTAGTTCGAACGGCACCTGCGCTCAACGGCTCCGAGATCAAAACCTCAGCATTCTCCGCTCGCGATATCTTGGTCGCCCACAAAATCGTGGTTGCCAAAGACGCGATGACTCGCATTGAGGAGGTTTGGGCTAAGTGAAAAGTCCTTACGAAATTATCTTAAGACCGCACATCACCGAAAAGTCTCAGTCAATGAGCTTCGGACCGAACTGGAAGGACGACGAAAAGAACGTCCGAAAGTACACGTTCATCGTCGCCCCGAGTGCCAACAAGATCGAGATCAAGAAGGCAATCGAGGCGATGTACAACGAGAACAAAAAGAACAAGGACGAGAAGATCGAAATCGCCACTGTTCGAACCATCAATGTGAAGGGCGCAATGAGGCGAGTCGGTAACCGGGCACCGGGCAAAACCGTCGGCTTCAAAAAAGCGATCATCACCTTGGCCCCAGGGCAAATGCTCGAGGATTGGGGGGTCTAACTTATGCCGACAAGAAAGTTTAAACCAACATCGCCCGGTGTGCGTCACCGAATCATTTCGGATTTCCATGACATCACCAAGGACAAGCCGGAAAAGAGCCTGCTCTCGCCAAGGCCAAAGAGCGGAGGCCGCAACTTCAGCGGTCGTATCACTGCTTTCAACCGTGGTGGTGGCAACAAGCGGCGATACCGAATCATCGACTTCAAGCGAGACAAGGAAGGGATGGAGGCCAAGGTCGCGGCGATCGAATACGATCCGAACCGAACTTGCCGCATCGCCTTGCTTCACTACATGGACGGCGAGAAGCGCTACATCCTCGCGCCAAAGGGCTTGAAGCCAGGAACCCGAATCACCAGCGGACCCGAATCTGACATCTTGCCAGGCAACTGCTTGCCCCTCAAGAACATCCCGCTCGGTACGATGGTTCACAACGTCGAGCTGAATCCAGGACGAGGCGGCCAGATGGTCCGCTCCGCTGGAGCTGCCGCCCAGATCATGGCAAAAGAAGGGACGTACGTCACGCTTCGCTTGCCATCGGGCGAAATGCGAATGGTGCACAACACCTGCAAGGCCACGATCGGCGAAGTCGGCAACGCTGAACACGAGAACGAGCAGCTTGGTAAGGCTGGAATCAGCCGTGGCAAGGGCCGCAAGCCCCACGTCCGCGGTGTCGTTAAGAGCCCGCGCGATCACCCACATGGTGGTGGTGAAGCTAAGTCGCCGATTGGACGAAAGAAAGGCCCAGTCGACCGATGGGGCAACAAGTCACTGGGTGCCAAGACGCGAAGCAACAAGCGCACGGATCGATTTATCGTGCGACGGAGGAACGCCTAGTCGGCAGATCGGGCGCGGACTATTCACTAGCCGCGCCCATCACCGACACGGTGGAACGAACCTATGGGAAGAAGTATTAAGAAAGGATTTTTTGTTGACGATCACTTGATCAAGAAAGTGGACGCAATGAATGCAAGCGGAGACAAGAAGGTTATCAAGACCTGGAGTCGACGCTCGACCATCGTCCCCGACATGATCGGCCATACAATCGGCGTTCATGACGGACGAAAGCATGTGCCAGTTTTCGTGACCGAAAACATGGTCGGACACAAACTCGGAGAGTTCTCCTTGACCCGCACCTACAAAGGTCACCAAGGCGGAGTTCCGGATCGAGGGACGCGATTACGTTAGGTTCAATCGAGGTATACTCGTGAGCCCTGTTAGGACAGGAAACTAAGACAAAGATGGAAGTTCGAGCCACAGCAAAAAAAGTAAGGGTGCAGCCCAGGAAGGTACGCATCGTCGCCAACGAAGTGAAGGGGAAACCCGCTTCGATGAGCGCCCACCTGCTCCAGTTCCATCCGAGCAAGAGCGCCCAATGTCTTCGCAAAGTGCTCATCAGCGCTATCGCGAATGCAGTCAACGTGCACAGCTTGCCTGAAGATGGCCTGAAGATTCACTCCATCCAAATCGACCAAGGTCCAGTCCTAAAACGAATTACCCAAAAGGCCATGGGCCGAGGCGCAAGAATCCTCAAGAAGACCGCTCACATCACCGTGGTCCTCGAAGACGGATTCGTTGGCGGCAAGATGAAGCCGCACGGCACGAAAGCCAAGCCAAGACCAAAGTTTGAAGCTCCGAAGCGAGCAAAGAAGACTGCCGCACCGGTAGTTGAAGAGCCAATCGCCGAGACAACTGTGATGGAAGATATCACCGCTTCGGTCGAAGAGACTCCCCAAGTGGAGCAAATGACCGAGAGCTCAATTGATGGGGCCGCCAATCCGGTCGAAGAAACAACTTCAGAAGAACCCGCCACCGAAGGCGAGGAGACTAAGAGCTAAACATGGGTCAGAAGATTCATCCAGTAGGTTTTCGAATTGGCGTTATTCGTGGCTGGGACAGCCACTGGTTCCCGGAGCGAAAGCAGGTCTACGCAAAGTTCTTGCGAAGCGACACCGAAATCCGCGGCGCGATCAAGAAGCGCGTGGGGACCGGCAATGTCTCGCGAGTTGAGATCGAACGAGCGGCTAACCGAATTAAGGTCAACATCTTTACCTCAAGGCCCGGTGCCATCATCGGTCGTGGTGGAAAGGGAATTGACGAACTGACTGACGCTCTGAACCAGATGGTGCGCGTTGCCGACGCGACCGCCACGGTTCAAGTCAACGTCACGGAAGTTCGACAACCTGAGCTAGATGCACAACTCGTAGCCGAGAACATTGCCCAGCAGCTCGAAAAGCGAATTAGCCACCGCCGAGCGATGCGACAAGCCATGACCCGCTGCGTTCGCATGAACGGGCGAGGAATGAAAGTCCTCGTCAGCGGACGATTGAACGGCTCCGAAATCGCCCGAAGCGAAGGCGACAAAGTAGGGAAGATTCCACTCCACACTTTGCGAGCAGACATCGACTACGGCACCGCAACTGCCTTCACAATTTGGGGCACAGTCGGCGTCAAAGTTTGGATTTACAAGGGTGAGGTTTTGCCTGAAAAGCAGCGACAGCAAATGCAAGATGCAGCCTTGCCTCGCCGCAAGCCAGTAGAAGCAGCGGCCCCTGTGGCAGTTGAAGCTGCACCCGCAGAAGCTCCCGCGGAAACAACGGAGGTGAAGAACGACAATGTTAATGCCTAAGCGCGTCAAGCACCGCAAGCAACACCGTGGACGAATGACCGGTCAAGCACCACGCGGCAACAAAATCGATTTCGGTGAATTCGGCATGATGGCCCTCGAATGCGGGTGGATCACCAGTCGCCAAATCGAATCAGCTCGTATTGCCATGACCCGCCACATCAAACGTGGTGGAAAAGTCTGGATCCGAATCTTCCCTGACAAGTCGTTTACCAAGAAACCACTCGAGCAGAGAATGGGTAAAGGTAAGGCGGCCGTTGAAGGTTGGGTAGCCGTCATTAAGCCAGGCCGAGTGATGTTCGAGATGGACGGAGTAACTGCCGAAGTAGCCCGCGAAGCTATGCGCCTTGCGATGATGAAGTTGCCGATTGACTGCAAGTTCGTCACCAAGGAGAACTTCGAAGAAGGCAAGGTCGGAGTCGCCGCAAGCAAGGTCATCATGAAGAAGAAGACCAAGCTCGTGCTGGAAGAAGAAGCCCGAGTTGAAGCCGTCGAAACCGCAAGAATTGAAGCCGCCGCCGAAATGGAAGCTGAGATCGCCGCCGCCAAAGAAGCACCGGTTGAAGCCGAAGTAAAAGAGACCGAAGAATGAAAGACTTGAAACCAGCAGAACTGCGCGAAAAGAGCGTTCCTCAACTCGAAGAGTTGTTGAAAGAATCGCGAGCCGATCTCTATCGCGCTCGCCGAGACTTGGTGTTTCGACAATCAACCGATACAACGAGCATCAAAGTACGCCGACACAACATCGCGCGAATCATGAGCACGATCCACGAGAAGAAGCGCGGAGGCGCTAATTAATGAGCGAGCAACCAAAAGTAGAAGGCCGAAACGACCGCAAACTTCGCATCGGAATTGTGCGAAGCAACAAAATGGCTAAGACCGTGGTCGTTGAGATCGAGCGAAGAATGCAGCACGGCCTCTATGGCAAAACCGTTCTTCGATCCAAAAGGTTCAAGGCTCACGATGAGATTGGATGCGATGTCGGAGACACAGTAGAAGTTATGGATACGCGACCCATCAGCCGAGAAAAGCGATGCCGCGTAACTCGAATCATCGAGAAAGTTAAGTAAGACAAGGGACCGCTATCGAATGCCGAAAAAGATTCGTCTGACGGCCTCTGGATAACCTGAACCGACAAGAAGTCAGTTCGAATCGCGAAAAAGTTTGAGGAGCAAACGAGGAAATGGTACAGCAGTTTACGCGACTAAAAGTCGCCGATAATTCAGGAGCGCGGGATGTCATGTGCATCCGCGTGCTGAAGGGATCTCAGCCCCGCTATGGCGGAGTGGGAGATGTCATCGTCGGCGCCGTCAAGGTCTCAACCCCCAACATGCCGGTCAAGAAAGGGGACGTCGTTCGTGCCGTCATCGTCCGCACCAAGAAAGAGATTCGTAGGGCCGATGGCTCGACGTTGCGGTTTGACGACAACGCTTGCGTTCTTATTAATCCCGCAAACATGGAGCCCCGAGGAACCCGCATCTTTGGCCCGGTCGCTCGCGAACTTCGAGATCACAACTTCATGAAGATTGTGTCGCTCGCCCCAGAGGTGTTGTAAGCCATGCCAACCAAAGCAGAAATTAAACGTTTAGCAAGCCACATCAAGCCGAAGGTCCGAAAGGGCGACAAGGTTGTCATCATCTCGGGCAAAGACAAGGGCAAGATCGGGTTCGTCGCCGCCATCGCGCCGAAGGAAGAGAAGCTGATCGTGCTTCAGGACAACCCTGAAAACGAAGAGATGCCGATCCCCCTCAACGCCGCGATCAAGCACAGAAAGCGACGCACGGAAAACGAGCGTTCGACTCGCTTGCAGATCCCGCTTCCGCTCCACATCAGCAAGGTCATGGTCATCGATCCGGTTACCAACCAGCCAAGCCGAATCGGACGCCGCGAAGAAGAAGGCAAGCTCGTGCGCTACTCAAAGAAAAGCGGCAACACGCTTCACGATCTCCCGCTTATGGAGAGTAAATAATGGCGAGAAAAGCTAAAGAAGAAGGCATTGTCGTCGGGAAACTCCCGAAGCCACGCTTGGTCGAGCATTACAACAAGAACGTTGCCCCAAAGTTGCGCGAGCAATTCGGCTACACGTCGATCATGCAAATCCCCAAGCTCGACAAGATCGTGCTGAACATGGGTGTTAAAGCTGGCGACGACAAGAACCTCGAAAACTCAATCCGAGACATGATCTTGATCACCGGGCAAAAGCCAGTGGTCACGATGTCCCGAGTCGCCATCTCGAACTTCAAGCTTCGCGAGAACGTGAAGATTGGCTGCAAGGTCACCTTGCGTGGTACGCGTGCGCTGCACTTTTTTGATAAGTTGGCGACGGTCGTTCTCCCAAGAATTCGAGACTTTCAAGGCCTCTCGGCAAACTCGTTCGATGGTCGCGGAAACTACGCGCTCGGCTTGAAAGAGCAGTTGGTTTTCCCAGAGATTCCATACGACACCTTCGACCGAATCCGAGGAATGGACATCATCATCTGCACCACCGCGCGCAATGATGATGAAGCCCGAGTGTTCCTGAAGTTGATGGGCCTCCCTCTCCGCGAGAAATAAAACTTCCCTTTAGGGGTGCCACGGGTCAATGAGGATGATTGTGCCTCGTTGCCCCGTGCTCTTGTAATCGAGAGGAAGCACTGGATGCGCGGCACAATCATCCGATTTCCAGTGCCACCCTAGTAACTAGCAAAGCTACAGTTCCGGGCGGACTAAGATACAATCTTCGGCAATGGAATTCCGGAAGACCAGGAAATCATTTGATATCCCGTTTCATGCTCATGCACTAACATTTTCCACCTTTCAACGAAGGCCATTACTAACATTGACTGGTGTGGCGGACACTTTTCTGAATCACTTATGCCTAGCTCGTAATGAACATAACTTTGCAGTATGGGCATTCGTTGTGATGCCAGAACATATTCACTTGATAATTCACCCACTCGAAGAATCTTATTCAATAGCATCTATTCTCAAGGCCATAAAGGCGCCCGTTGCCAAAGCAGTATTCGCAGCCATGCCGACGGTTAAGGGAGCAGTGTTGAGTATCGTCATCCGGTCGTGCTGATGAATACCGATTTTGGCAACCAGGCGGCGGATTTGATCGAAACTTGTACTCGGCATCGTCAATCCAGACACAGCTCGACTATGTTCACACTAATCCAGTAAGGCGCGGATTATGTGCAAGTCCGAATGACTGGGTTTACTCTAGCGCCGGAGCATACTTGGATCCTCCAGAACCAACCCCTATTCCGGTCGATCGCTATGACTGCGACATGGACTAGCACATTCACTTGTCTCCCTCGTTCACAAATTTGAGGCAACACTGGATGCGCGGGCACAAACATCCCACTTTCCAGTGGCACCCTCGGAAACGACTCCTGTAACAAGTCTCAAGTAGAATCGCAGCGGTGAGAATTTTCTTCAAGCAGTGGAAGGCTCTTCTCTCGATCTACATTCAGGACGGACTCGCTTACCGAGCAGCTGGCTTCATCTGGACCCTTACCGATGCCGCCAACGCCATCGTGATGCCGCTGGTCTGGTCGGCTGCCGCATCGAGCGGCTCAATTGCTGGCTTCACCTCACGCGACTTTGTTCAGTACTACCTGTTCATGTTGCTCATCAACAGCTTCGTGACGAGCCACTTTATGTGGGAAGTAGCCAACGAGATTAAGGAGGGGCAGTTCTCGACCTTCTTGCTTAGGCCGATCAGCTACTACCAATTCATGCTCGCGCGGAACCTTGCATGGCGCACGGTGAGGACGACCATCTCGCTCCCCTTGATCTGCGTGGTGCTCTACTTCTACCGAGGAATGCTTGATGGATCAAGCGTATATGTTGGCTGGGAATTCTGGACGGCGCTGGTTCTCGGGCATACCGTCAGCGTGACTTTCGTGATGGCGATGGCAATGCTCGCGCTGTTTTTGCAAGAAGCACAGTCGGTGTTTATGCTCTACTATGGACCGATGCTCTTTCTCAGCGGATCTCTATTCCCGATCGCGCTGCTGCCGCAGTGGGCGCAAGCCATATCAAAGCTTGCCCCGTTCTATTTCATCCTAGGATTACCCGTGGAAATTTTGGTGGGGAGAGTGTCTCCTGCGGCATCAGTACCGATGATTGCGACTCAGCTGGCTTGGATCGTCGCCTCGGTCTTTGCGTTCAAAGTGATGTGGCACTACGGTACGCGCCAATACACCGGAGTAGGGATGTAAACAAAAAGCCGGGGCTACTAAAGGTAGCCCCGGCGTCGCAAGGAGTTTAGCTTCGCTTTCGTCGTCGAAGGCAAAGACCAACCACTCCAAGTCCAAGTGCGAGCATCGTTCCTGGCTCTGGAACAGGGCCGAAGACTTTCACATAGTGGCTTGGTGCAAGGAAAACAGCATCGTCCAGATTAGGATTTAGCTCGAAGTCGTCCCATCCACCGCCAGCATTCATGACCCATGCAGGCACGCGCGTTTCTGTGGTGTAGCGGCTTTTCAATTTGAGTCTGAAATTGCCGGTGAAGCCAACTGAGTTGATGCGGAACCGATGAACGGAGTTTCCTTGATGACCAACATACTCAATATTGTTTCCGCCGCCAGCTCCGTAGGAGGCACCTTCAAAATCGCCCGTATAACCAGGGAACTGGATATCGATCAGCGGCTTTTGACCTGCATCGCCTCCCGGCTGCACCGAGACGGACCCTCGGTAGGTCCACCAACCACCCGTACGATTGCCGTGATGCTCAGGCGTATCGCGCCCAGCCTGACCATTCCAAGCATTGTCCAAATCGCCGGTTACGATCTGGCTCGTATTGAGGGCGGAGCCCCACAACCATGTTAGGCCAGCTATCTCATCGTTATCAACGATGGTGCTCGGCAATTGGGCATAGTTGTTACCAGCCGCGTTGTACTGGTTCATCACGTTGTCGCGGTAAGCCGAAGGGGTTTTGACAGCGGGGGCGCCGGCGTTGACTTCGTGGTCAACAAATTCCTCTGCGTAGTTAACGTAAAGATCGTCAAGCCCAAGTGTATGCCCCATCTCATGGAACATGACCCACTTGAAATTGTCGGCATTCCAAGCAACCGCCCCAGAAGCCTTAACGCCAAAGGTGATGGTAGCGAAATTATTGCCACCGGCACCATAGCCTGAAGTCACGGCTCCGCTTGGTTTCAGCGGATCGTATACCAATCGCACCAAGCCGGTGTTGTTCGCGCCGAATGCTGTAGTGTCGTGCTGAATTGCGGCCCAGGAAGCCCATTTGTTAGAGGCGTCCTGAACGGATTGCAGCGCTAGAGCAGCATTGACTCCAGGTGGAAGCGCGTTGAACGCTCCGATTTTCCCAAAATCATAGGTGTAGCCTGCTTGCGCTGGATAGTTCGATCCGTTCAGATCGTAGCGATTTGCATAATCTGCCCGACCGTGGCTTCGTTGGTAAAATCCGTAAGCCGATGCCCCAGAAGTGAGCATGGCCACGCATCCAGCCAAGGCAAGAAATTTAATTGTTTGCTTCATTTGGTGGTGTCCTCCCAACCCTTTATCTAAAAAACCGGCGTACTAGAAAGGTAACCCCAAATAAATAGCCAGCCCAGAGAATTATCGTATCACAATTTATACAGATAAACCACGGCAATTTTCCTAGGAGGCGTAGGTTCGAATGGTGGTCGATGACCAGATCGGGCTATAATGACCATGTTCCGTTCAAGCTGTTCCTGAGACTTGGAATCCGGCCCGTGCCGCATTCGCGTTCTGCCAGTAAACAAGACAAGACCGGACGCGGGATGCAGGGGACATGAACAGGGCCCCGACCCAGGAGTGAATCATGAGCAGTCAATCGCTTTTTGTCGGCAACTTGCCATACACAGCGACAGAAGAAGACCTAATCGGTCTCTTCGCAGAATTTAATGCAACAACGGCGCGCATCGTCGAGGGTCGGGGCTTTGGCTTCGTCGACGTAGATGCCGATCAAGCAGACGCAGCAATCGCCGCGAAAGATCAAACTACTTACGGTGGACGAACCATCAACGTAAGCTCTGCCCGACCACGATCTAGTGGCGGTGGCGGCGGCGGCGGTGGTGGCGGAAATCGCTTTGGCGGTGGCGGAAGCGGTGGTGGTGGCGGTCGCGGTGGCGGCGGTGGCGGCTACGGCGGTGGTGGTGGCGGCTACGGCGGTGGTGGCGGCGGCTACGGCGGAGGCGGCGGTGGTGACCGCGGCGGAAGCGGTGGTGGTGGCGGTCGCGGTGGCGGCGGCGGACGACCTCGACGCTAAACCAAACCGAACGTTAAGTTCAACGAAGAAGTGCACCGGCGGTACAAACGTCTGGTGCACTTCGTCTTTATCGCAGTCCGATAATTCTCAAAAGGCATGAGCAACGAACCTACCCAGACTCCTCACGACGGCGAGCGAATGCTCGCGGCGATCCTTTTCACGGACGTCGTCGAGTATTCGAAAATGTCGGGCAAGGACGAGACTCGGACGGTGATGATTGTTCGCCGTGACCTGAGCCTGATGAGCGATATATGCCGCAACTCGGGTGGCCAAGTTCTCAAGAACACTGGCGACGGACTACTCATGTCTTTTGCAAGCGCAGTGCAAGCGATGCAATGCGCTCTCGAAATCCAGAAAACTCTATATGCAGAGTCGATGGGGTTACCAGCGGAGGAAGTCGTCCGCCATCGAATGGGATTGAACCTCGGCGACGTGATCGTCACGTCTGACGACGTGCACGGCGATGGTGTCAATGTTGCCG
>WBZS01001672.1_pt1 | contig 16542 bp, 11 predicted proteins | sample 5204201 | NCBI WGS metagenome assembly WBZS01 (sample SAMN12344357, study PRJNA552823) | activated sludge metagenome | biome: Activated sludge suspended growth; feature: Nitrification reactor; material: Wastewater; isolation source: activated sludge from nitrification reactor of wastewater...
ATCAATCAGAAGTTGAATGGCGTCAGTGATTTCGTACTCTCCGCGAGCGCTCGGCTGAAGATCTGGCAGGACTTCCCACAGTTTCGGGCCAAAGAAATAGAGACCCGCCATCGCCATGTTGCTCTCAGGGACTTTGGGCTTTTCCACCAATCGAAGAATGCGGTCGCCTTCCATATTGGCAACACCGAACCGGGAAGGGTCTTCTACCCACTTCACAACATTGAGATTGGCGCAGCCCGAGCTATGGAACTGCTCGGCAAAAGGAGCAAGTGGGTCGCCATAGATCGCATCACCCAAGTAAAGAACAAAGGATTCACCGCCAACAAAGTCCTTCGCGAATCCTACCGCGTGGGCAAGACCTTTTGGCTCTGGTTGAACGACATAGCTTAAGTCGATCCCAAAGGCCGATCCATCGCCCAACCCTTCGCGCATCTGCGCCTCGTTCTGCCCGACGACGACCGCGATTTCTTTGATGCCGATTTCGCCGAGCTTGTCGAATGCATAAGACAGCGTCACCTTGTTTGCCAGCGGCAACAGCGGTTTGGGGATGTGGTGAGTTACGGGAAAGAGCCGGGATCCTTTACCGGCAGCAAGAATTACGCCTTTCATTGGTTCGCGAATAGGTTAGCACAGGTACGCTGGAGCCATGCGATGGGCACGGACGCTCGGCGTGATATTAGGGACGAGTGCGCTACTGGGAGGATGCGGTTGCGGCTCCAAACCGGCGGAGGTTTGGCCGACGTGGGTGACTTACGACGCGCCATATGTTGGGGGGACGTCGGACAAGAACGGCTTCGATCTCTACGCACGAGCCGCATTGCAGGCTGAGCAAGTCGCGGCGGATTCCCTGTTAAGGGTGTACTTTACGCCAGGAAAGAAGAATGCCTTGCTCGTCAAGCTCGCCCCTGCGCTGAGTCAATTGGTGCGAGGAACATCATTTGGCTTTTCGCCTCCGAGCGTTACCAGGCCACTAACTGAGGAAGCGCCTTATCGCAAAGGCTGGCGAATGTTGGGACGAGCGCTAGTCTGGCGAATTGAGGCTGCGATTGCTAAAGGCAACAATTCTGCCGCGATGGCCTCTCTATTGCAAGCAACAAAGTTTGGATTTGATCTCGCAAAGATGTCGGCAATTGACGCATCGCTCGGGCTGACGATCGTCAATGAGGCAAGAGCAGCTTTTGCAAAGGGGCTCAGCACACTGGGCGCAAGTGAGCTGACCACACTGATTCAGCGGCTCGCCAAGATCACCGGTGAACAAACTAAAGTTCCCGGGTGGTTGGACCAAGAGCACAAGGTGATGCTCTCTGCAGTGCAACTGGTGCAAGATAGCCTGCGTTCAGACAAGTGGGACGAGGTTCGGAAGATGCTCGGCCCCGATGCTCGCGAGGCGATTGCTTATATCTCGGAAAGGAAGTCGAAGACCGAAGAGCGGGTCGCCTATTTCGAGAAATGGGCTCAAGAAGCAGACATGGAGCGAGATGAATTGCGGCTACGATTTAGCCAACCCGCTTCCAAACGCGAAGAGATGCCCACCTTCGAAAATGAGACTCGTCCTTGGCGACGATTCGCGCGGCACTTCTTCCGCTCCGGAAGACCTTTACTCAAGCTCACCGATGTGACGATGGCGCGGACTCGACTATTGATTCTAGAATCCTACGTGATCCGAGACATCAAGATGAAGAAACGAGCTCCGGCAAGTTTGACCGGAGTCGCATCGGCCCTAAGAGAAGATCCGTTCACTGGATTGCCGATGGTTTACAAAGCCCAAGGGCTGGACTACAGGCTCTATTCCGTCGGCGAAAACCTACGCGACGACGGCGGAGAAACCGACGAGAGCGGAACCACGCCGGACTTGGTTCTTGAGGGCAAATAGCTGGAGTTGGCCTATAAGCCGGATTCTGTTTTTGTGTGACGATTTATCTAATGCGGCCAACCCGGAGGGTCGGTGGGCCACGTCATCCCCTCCCTATTTGGCCTTGCTTCCAGCGGGGTTTGCCCTCCCGCTTGGTTACCCAAACGAGACGTGCGCTCTTACCGCACGATTTCACCCTTACCTCGGCAAGCCGAGGCGGTTTGTTTCTGTGGCACTTTCCGTCGGGTCGCCCCGCCCCCCGTTGCCGAGGGCGCTGTGCCCTGTTGAAGTCCGGACTTTCCTCCCCAATCCTCGAAAGGATCAAGGCCGTCACCCGGCCAACTCCGGTTGCATTATGGCTCGTGAACTTCGATGACTCGGTCCATGACGGGATAAAAGTTGCGAGAGAGCAGGGTTCGGGAATCGCCTTGCGCCTTCCAAATCAGCACCTCGAACCCCGCGCGCCCGCTGTTTCTCATGCGCCTCGTGCCTTCGGTAGCGTTGCTTGCTAAGGTGATCAGCCGTGGTTCGATTTTCTGGCGAATTTCTTGCTGAATCACGGGCAAGTTGGATGGTTTTTGGCTTGCGACGATTCTTACTATTAAGCTGTCGTGAACAACTTCGCCCTGGATTCTCACCGGATAGCTGTAAGGGTTTCGTATCTTGAGATCGACGGTGCTGAATGCAACAGCCGCATCTCTTCCCGCCAGAACATAGGATGGCGCGAACCGGTGTGGATGCCGTTCGAGCACCTCAAGGCCGGCGACTAATGCCGCGTTGTAGAGGGTTGTGCTTGTTTGGCAGACTCCACCCCCATAGGCAGGAATGAGGATTCCGCTGAAGCTAACCGGAGCTTTGCGAAACCCTTGGTCACGCGACCAGGACCGGACTTTGGCGTTGAACGAGAACGTTTTGCCGGGTCCGATTTCGACGTTGTTCAGTTTCTCAAGGGCTCTGGCCGCGTTGTATCTTTGGTTTGGAGTTCGACCCTTGAGCGGGGTTGTGTAACCACCTATAGTGCCCAGAGTTGGGCCGCTCTTGAGGATTGCGATCAGTCCTGTTCCGGCTACGATGATAGCAACGGCGATAGCGAGTTTCATGGGCGCACTTCCACTCGTAGCCCTGCGCTCGAACCTTCGGTTTGCGGTGAGTACATTTCGAAGATGTGGGTCGGGAGCGCCGTTGCCTGGCCTGGAGTTTCTGGCTTGACGTTAAACTCGATCAGGTGCTCGCCCTTTTCGATAGTTCGTGCAAAGAGCACCACTCGGTCGTCGAGAATCATCATGCTCGACCACCACCAGTTCCAGGTGTCAGGCTCCGCGTTTTCGGTGATATGGAAGTTAGCCGGGGTGGGGACTTCGATCATCACAAATTCGTACTCCCGCTCGGCAATTATTCTTAGGCGGCATCTGACGGGTTGCCCGCTTTGGAATGTCGCAGTCGGAGTTTCCACCGGCATTAGGCGCGAGGTCCCATCTTCAAGCCGCTTTGCGGCAAGCTCATGATACGACCTTTCGATGCTCAGTCCGGACTGGCTGACGAGGTACCCGATCTCGGGTTGGTAAGGAGTCTGGGTCGACTCCAGCGCGTACCAAGGATTACCTCCGCCGGTTACTTTCAGCTCGACGGTGTTGGCTTCGTCGGCGAGTTTGGCGATGGGCCAAACGATCTTTACCGGCTCGACCGAATTTCCGCCTATGGGAACTGTTTGATATAATTCGCCATTCAGGATGACCTCGACCGTGGAATTGCCCGAAGCTTCTTTGTGGTTGGAGAGATAATCGCAAAGGCCGACCACGATCATGCTCGTGTCTCGAGTGCTCATCCACTGCCCGCCTCGTCTTGTCCCGAATAGACCGCGAATGATCTTTGTAATTGCCGGGTCGGCTGGTGCGATTTCGGCGAATGCTTGGAGCGATCTACCTGTGTTCTCATAGCCCCAATCTTCTTTGAAAGTAAGGACAGGACCCGAGACCCTGGCTCTCTTGCGAAGCTCGCCGAGCAGATCGTCTCGCCTGGATTTTATGGCTGAGTCATTTGGATTTCTCTTTGCAATTCGGTTTGCTGCGATCGCGAGCCCGGCTAGCGAGCCATCGTTCAGTTTGTCTGGTGGCAAATTCAGAACAGAGTTTCGCGCGGCATTGTTGACCAAGCTAATTGAGAGTGCGACTGCTGCTTCTTTGTTGGTTTGGTCAATAGTCCACCACTCCCTTTGCTCCGCCGTCTTGATCCAGTCGGGAGTTTTTCGCGGGGCGCTTAAATAAGCGGTACACCATTTAAGGACTTTGTCTCTCATGCCAGCGTCGATCGCATATCCCGCGGCGGCACTTCGTGTGAGTCCCTCCAGAACGAGCGCGCTCATGGCGCTGTCACTCGTATCATTCTCCCACCAACCGAAACCGCCATCTTCGTGCTGCATCGTTCTCAGCCGGCGGATGGATTGTCTTGCAACTTCTGGAACTTTCTGCAGCACTTTTGGCTGGTCAAGCTTAAGGTCTTGAATTATTTTTCCAGCAACGACTGCTGGCATAAATCGACTCATCGTTTGCTCGACGCATCCGTATGGATAGTCGACCAATTCATCAAGACTTTGCACGACTGAAGAAGCAAGTGATGGAGTGAGGGTTAAGGTGACTTGTCCTTCTTCTGCTCCGGCTAATCTTTCTATTGTTAGTGTTTTGCCAGCCTCGATCTCTCCCGCTTCGTAGCGAATAACCTTTCGGCCTTTTGCCCGAATCGGGATGGTGAGGCGCATGCCGTCGTTGACGCTCGCCGCACTTGCAGTCACAGTCATTTCAACCGAGCCAGGCCCGCCTGCTTTGGCTGTCCATTCGACTGTTGCGCGACCCTCGGCGTCAACGCTCACGCGTTGGGTTGCTTCGCCCGTAAGTTCTAATCCTGGAGCGACGAGGCGGACTTCTACATTTTGCTTTGTCGTTGTCCCGTTGTTCACCGTGGCAGTAACGCGAAACTCGTCATCTTGGGTGAAATAAGCGGGCGCGGATAGCCGCACCATTAGAGGTTTACGCGCAATGATATTTGATTTGGATTTGCCAAACGCGCTGTCGTCGGTCGCGGCAAGTGCAGTGGCCCTCCAACTCGTTAAGTTGTCAGGCAAGACCACGGCGATCGATGCCCGACCGGAAGGACTAGTTTCAACATTGGGATTCCAAAATGCGGTGTCTTCGAACTTCTCTCTGATCTCTATATTGACCGGACCTTTCTCGCCCCCGTCCAAATAGATTTCCTCGAAGGAATAATTGGTCGCAACCGAGTTGTACCTTCGAGCATAAAACTCGTCCATCGGATCATCGAAGTCTTCTCGAATCGCGTAGATCGATTCGTCAACCACTCCGAGAGAAACTTGGGCGGACACTGGAAGTCCTTTCTCATTTGTTGTTTGCACCAAGTAATTGACTGTGTCACCAGGTTCTGCTGTTTGCTTGTCTGGTGTAATTTTGACAATTACTCTCTTTGAAGGATCGGTGACGGCTAGCCTTCTTTGAGATTCAATAAGGCGCTTGTTTGTCACCATTGTCACGGCGACGTAAACGTTGGGGGCGAAGGTCTTCGTCACTGGAATCTTGACGGCCGTGACCGGCCCCTTGAGCTCGACAACTCGTTGGTCATAGAGCGTATCGCCTTCAATCGTGACAAGCGCGGAACCCCCTGAATTTTCTGTGCGAATCACAAGAGTCGCGGTGTCGCCGGGCTGATATTGCTTCTTATCTAGCTTTGTCTCCAGACTGGTCAGTGGTCCAAAATCAGCTTCACTAACCCCATCCCAACACCATAGCCAGACCTCGGAGCCGATGACTTCTCCGCTTTGGTCTTTGATGCGAGCGCGAATTCTCAGCGAGCCGCTCTTGTCAGGCGTGAAAGTAAACTTCGCAATTCCCTCACTGTCTGTTGCGCCTTGAAAGTCTTGTAGTTTTACAAAGAAAGACTTCCCAGTCTTGCGATCCCAGTCGTCAAACCCTGATTCGAAGGAAACAGATACCCCTTGGGCAGGCTTACCATCGTGAGTTTTTACAATTGCATTAATGGTCTGTGATTCGCCGGGTTTGCCATATATGCCTTCAGTGTTGAGGTCTAGAGCATACTGACCTTGGACAAGCTTTACACTTCCTTTGGCTTCAAAGTATTTATCGCCCTGCTCAGTCGCCGACACGTTGAAAATTAACTTCTCATCTTCGCCAAAGTAAGGGTAGCGTGGATTATCGTTCTCTGGCTTTGGTCGCTTAAACGAGAGAATGACTTCTCCCTTTTCATCTGTTACGACGTCATCCAAAGACGCCAGAAATTGCCCGCCCTCGTCATATGAGTACTCCTCGGAATCCCCGGTCTCATAATCTGTATAGGAGTACAAAGGAGCCGCATTAACCCACGAGGAAACTTTCGCGCCAACGACTGGGCCACCAAAATAGTAAGTCATTTTGACTCGCATCTTGACTTCTTCGTTTCGTGTGTAAACTTCTTTAAGCGGCGTGACGGTGATCGAATACTCAGGCTTGCGATAACTCGCGACCTCCACCCATTTCGAGATCGTCTTCTCCCCTATCTTGATGATGACCTGATAGCCGCCGGTGACTTCCTTAACGGTATCGAATTCGCCGGTCAATATCCCATGTTTCGATATCGGAGCGGTAAAGGATTTGATATCATTGCCGTCTGGGTCTTGGATCGTTATGTTTGCATTTGTCGCCGACGGGAGTTGGTATCCAGTTGAAATCGCCTCACGGATAATCGATCGGAAGAAGACCTTGTCGCCAGGTCGATAGACTGGTCGGTCGCAATGGGTGAACGCACGCACCTTATCCGAACCATCTCGGATATAAAGCGGCGCGCGGGATATTGCAACCGAAGCTCCGACCCTCGCAACCATCATCATGTTTCCGTTCGGGCTATTAATAGTCTTGCGAACCCAGCCGGATGCATTAGTTTTGCCCATCGGCCGTTCCTGGAACGCGGACATCATGCTCACTTCCGCGCCGCCAATCGGCTTGCCCGACTTGAGGTCGGTGACAAATGCAAGCGCTTCGGAACTTGCAGTTTTTGAAACTAATGCAATCTGCGAGACTAAGGCATAGGTGACTTCTGTCACTGCGCCAATCGTCGTCGCGATGAGATACATTCCTTCTTTCAGTTGACCAAGCCCAATGCGCTCGACGAATATCCCTTCGCCGTCTCGCTTGCGGATTGTCCAATCTTTCGAAACAACATTGACTAAGCCCGTAGGCACGATGCTCGGACCAGCCTTAGAGTCTTCCCGGCGGCGGATTTGGTTGACCATCGGGTCCAATCCTCCGCTATCCGTCATCATTTTCCAAGGGACTTGCCACGCCTGCACCTTTGCAACGGACTCGCCCGCCGAGCCACGCATTTGCACCACCGGTTCTTCGCCGGGGAGAAAAACATGCTGGCTCATGTCCATCGAAACATAGGGCACTGAGCACTCCATCTTGTAGTCGATCGTCTCGGTTTTGCCTTCGATAATCAGGACCGGCTTTTGTTCGATGTACATCGAATTTCCGTAAGCCGAAAGCACGTACTGCCCCGCCGGAACTCCGGCGAATGCAAAGTCGCCTTTCTCATTGCTTCGCGCGGTGCGAACTTTGATATCCCAATTCGGATCAGAGGTGGTCGGGCGCAGTACTACTGTAATATTTTTCACAGCTCCGCCCGTAATCGGGCTGAGCAGCCGGCCCTTAAATCCGCCAACACCGAGTTCTTCGGTGACTCCGAATCCTAAGAGCGCAAACAAAAACAAGAGAACAGCGGCAACGCTAAGAGCGCCACCAGGCCGAAGCAACGAAGGATTCTTCATGATGTTGATTTGTCGGACGAACGAGTGAGTCCGATTACTACAATGACTAAGATAACACAGGCTGCAGCCAGCCACGCAATGATTTGCAATTTAGTGTCGCGAGCTACATTTAAGTAAGGTTCGAGCGGTTTTTGTGCCGCGATGAGGAGGGCCATAAGTCCCGTCGCTGATGAGACCAAAATGGGGCTTCGGTCGCCTCGGAAACCCGCGACCCACGCCGCCAGCCCAAGGCCGAGCACCAAGCCAAGCGCTCCTTTTGCCCCGAGCAAGACCATGCCCACCACGCTGATCAACAATACCAAAATGCCTGCGGCACCCGACGCCCAGACGATGTTCTTATCTCGCGTGTTTTGACTGCGTATCCATTCCGAAGCACCAAGGAGCAATACCACTCCGACCAGTAATCCTAAAACAGCATAGTGTTGACCAATATCGAAAGCTCGGCTGGTACCGGGATACAACTCGCGCACAACTCGCAAGGCAAGAACTCCCACAACTGGACCCATGGCGAGCAAGCCTGTGCCGGATCCGGCAAAGATCAGCACCCCAACCATTGCGGCAACGGCGATTGCTAATCCGTAACCGAACGCGAGGCTGAAAGCCAAAGTGACCAATCCTATGCCGAGCATTGAGACAATTCCGAAGGTCAGGCTATTGGGCTTGTCGTCGGAACTCGGCAATACCCATGCACAAAGTGCTGCCACGACTGCACCCGAGAGCGCGGCAAGAGCCGCAGTTGGAATCTCAAGCCACTTCGTTACAATCAGCCATCCGATGACGCTAATGATGGCGGCGACTACTGCCACCATAAATCCGATGTTTTGCTTTTTGCCTAACGCAAGAATGGCGATCAGACCCGCAAGCGCAATCCCGACTCCCATCGCCGCGCCGGTTAGCTCGGCGTTTGGGGAATGCCTGGCGTCGCCCATAAACTTCGCGGCGGCTAGCGCGAAGGTCATCAGGCCAAAGATGCCCGCGCCGAAGTAATCGGCAGACAAACCTCTTAGAGCTGTTCGAGCCGAAAATATGCCGGCCCCAACGCACGCTCCGAGCAGGAGGGTCGGCACCATGAGTCCTGCCCTCATGCTCAATGCGGCAACAAGCACAGTTGCCATAGCGACTCCGATCATCCTGCCTGCGATCTGGGTCGCCTGAGATTCCAGGAACATGCCGAGGGATCCAACCACAATTGCCGCTGTCGCCCCCCACACAACCAGCACAGGGCTGGGATGATCCTTGTAAAACATGATCCCGACCGCGGACAAAAGGAGGGCGAAGCCCATCAGAGCACTTGCCGAGACATCCCAAAAGGGCTTTCGCTTCTCATCAACCGAGCCAGAGAAACGCAAACCTACCGCCAACACAAGTGCGACACACGCCAAAATTCCATTCATTGATTTATTACTGCCCAACCACGCTCAAGTTCCCAGTTACAAATAGAGACAATCTAGCCAAGCGAAACGGCGCTAGCTTTCCAGTCTCATCTGCAGACAGGAATGTTTCATCAAGTATTCCTGGGCGACAAAGGGCTTTTCGTTCGGACCTCGGCTTACCCGCCGGTAGACACCTTCGCCATCAGCAAGCCATGAATTAGTATTGTCCTTGAGATAGGCTTCTAGCAAGGTCTCGCGAATATATCTGAGCTGCGTTTCGTCCGTCACCGGGACAAGGGTCTCAATTCTTCGGTCCAGGTTTCGCCGCATCAGATCGGCAGAACCTATAAGTGCTTCGAAATTTCCGCCATTATCAAAGTAATAAACTCTAGAGTGCTCTAAGAACTGCCCAACGATGGACCGCACCGTTATGTTATCGCTTAGCCCAGGCACACCCGCCCGCAAACAACAGATCCCTCGGACAATCAAATCAATCTGTACTCCTACTTGGCTCGCTTCGTAAAGGGCATCAATCACTTCAGGATCGACTAAGCTATTCAGCTTGAAGATGATTCGTCCTGGTTTAGTCTTTCTATGGACATCAGTCTCGCGCTGAATTCTTTCGAGTATCGCTTCTCGCAAATTCATCGGAGCGACGACAAGTTTTCGGAATCCGGTTTGCTTAGAGTGTCCCGTCAAAAAATTGAATAGCTCGGCGATATCTTGCGTGATCTCTGGGTCACAAGTGAATAGCCCAATGTCGGTATAGAGCCGCGCAGTGATTGGATTAAAATTCCCCGTTCCAACGTGAGCATAGGTTCGAATTCCACCCTTTTCCCGGCGGACGACCAGGCACATCTTGCAATGGACTTTCATTTCGGGGAATCCAAAAGATACGTGAACGCCGGCCCGCTCTAGAGCCTTTGCCCATACAAGATTATTACTTTCATCAAACCGCGCCTTGAGTTCTACCATGGCTGCTACTTGCTTACCAGCAGCAGCAGCATCTAGCAGACTTTCTACAATTGGGGATTCCGATCCCATGCGGTACATCGTCATCTTTATACCAAGCACGTCCGGGTCTGTTGCTGCGGATTCTACAAAAGCTTCTACCAGGTTAAAGCTATCAAACGGATGATGGACAAGCAGATCCCCTTGGGCAATTGCGGTAAACAATTGATCAGAGGAAGTAAGCCCTTCTTGCACATATGCATGGTGCGGCTTGAATCGCAACGATGGTATGTCGATCTTTGCAAGTTCCCACAAAGAGTCCAAACCTATCAGGCCATGGACCTCATATAAATCTTGTTCGTCAAGCAGCAAGTTTTGGCGTAGAGTTGTCCGTATCGACTCCGGCATTGCCGACTCTACTTCGATTGCGACCGGATCGCCGAATCGTCTTAAGTGCAAAGTCTGTTCAACGGTCGAGACCAAGTCGGCCGCTTCAAGTTCTCGAATCTCAATGTCCGCGTCTCGGATAACTTTGAATCGGTAGGACCCCAAAATCTCCACACCTGGGAAAAATGCATCGAGGTTGTTGGCAATCAGGTCTTCTAGGAAAAGGAATTCGTGCTTGCCACGCCCGCACGGGATGAGCCTAGGAAGGATTGTTGGAATCTTAACTCGAGCCAATAGCTCTAGGCCATCGGGGTCGCGAAGCTCGACAGCTAAATTCAGGCTGCGGTTTGAAATGAACGGAAACGTTGGGGCTGGCGAAAGAACCAACGGCGTGCAGACATGAAAGACCTCTCGCATGAAGTATTCGCCGAGTTGCTCTTGTTTTGAGGCCGGGAGGCTCCGGTGCTCGCGAATGATAATGCCTAGTTTTCGCAAAGAAGGCAGCAGGTCATCGTTCCATAGATGTGCCGCCCGCTTTCGCAAGGGTCGCACAGTTGCGGAGATCATCTCCAGTTGTTGATGGGGGGTCAGTTCTTCCGGCGTGAGCTCAGTAACCTTATTGGTGTCCTGTTCGATCAAGCCCGAAACCCGGACCATGAAAAATTCATCGAGGTTAGATTCAAAAATGGAGAGGAATTTGAGTCGCTCCAGGATAGGATTAGCGGGGTTTGCTGCTTCATCCAAGACGCGCGCGTTGAACTGGAGCCAAGAGTATTCGCGGTTGATGTATCGCTCGTTGCGATACTCTTGCCAAACTTCATGGCGCGTTCTTAGCGGGCCCATGCAGTGGCCCTCCCCGTCATGAGTTCGCGAATCGCGCCTTCGCGCACACCGTATTCACTCACAGTCATCGAATCGATACCGTACCGGTTTAGGATTTCGAGAAAGACCTTCGATCCTGGCACAAGGGTTGCTGCGCGTTTTGACTTCACGTTGAAGCGCTGGGCGACCTTGTCGATAGGAAGTCGCGCCGCCGACCAAGCAACGTACTCCAGTTCCTGGCGATGAATCTCAGGATAGCCATCCGGGTGTATCGCTCGCCATATTCCCCGCGCCACTCCGCCGCACGCAACAACGCGCTGGGGCTTTCCTTCTGCAGGCAACGCGGCCATCTGGCCGCGGATCAAACTGGCCAGCCGGTCCAGCGCATCAGTTGGGCAAGGATATGTCAAGCCGGAATCAGAGATCAGCCGCCCGGTTCCGAGCGCAAGAGAGGAACTCTGTTGAACGGTTCCATGATCGCACCAAGCGAGTTGGGCGGAACCGCCGCCGACCTCAATTAAGACCATGGGTTCGGCTCCCGAACAGTCAAGCTGAATCCCCTGATAGCTGAGCTCAGCTTCGCGCGACGGGGAAATTAAGTCGACAGGAATCCCCACTTCGACCCTGATCCGTTTGATAACCTCTTCGTGGTTCGCCGCGACTCGCATTGCCTCAGTGGCAAAGACGTAGGAGTCCTGCGCTTTGTAGGTTAAGATAGCCGCCTTATAAGCTGCCATTGTCGTGAGGAGCCGCTCGATGAGAGGCTCCGGAATCTTGCCTTCTCGGCTCACCACCTCGCCTAAAGATAGCCAATCCGACTCGTTGTAAAGGCGCCGAACCCCAGTGCGCGTGGTCTCCGCAATAAGCAGGTGGATCGTGTTGCTTCCTATGTCGGCGGCGGCAAATATACGACCCATTCTCTAATCCGAGTATGGCATGATCAGGCACATGTTCCCAAAGCTCCACAAAGCACTAAAGTTTGCGGTCAAGAGTCATCTGAACCAGGACCGGGATGGAGAAGCGTCGCTGCCTTACGTTACTCATCCGATCGATGTGCTGGGCCTGGTTCGCCGAGTAGGCGGGGTTGTAGATGAAGACGTTCTGTGCGCGGCGGTTCTCCACGATGTGCTTGAGGAGACCTCGGTTACTTCGTCTGAGTTGTCAGAACGGTTCGGGTCGCGGGTTGCGGCCCTAGTCCAGATGCTAACTCGCGAGGAGCCGGATGCGAGTGGCTTGAGCAAGGAAGAGTTATTCGATCTGCGGCATAAAGCAATGATGCAAGAGATCGGCAGAATGGACAACGACGCCCAAACGATCAAACTAGCCGACCGAATTTCGAACTTGACCGAAGCGCTTGAGGTGCGGACGGGGAAAAAGTTAGTCCGCTACATCTGGCAGTCCGAACAAATCCGCGACGCGATCCCGAGCCAGGTTTGCATTCCATTGTGGGAGTTGTTGGACACCACGATCCGGCGAGCGAGAACAGTAAATTTAGAATCTCCGTAATCTTGAGCCACATCAAGGAATGTTCGCTAGCGCCACAGGCTTTGATCGTTGCCAGGTGGGAATTTGCTGTGATCACGTCATCTTCTACGACTGCAGGGGCACCTGGATAACTGGTTAACCAAGCGAACGCGCTTAGCATCGCAGCAGCCGGTTGCACAACTTGCGGGTGTATGAAGTTGAAGTAACTGTTCTAGATCGTGCGTTCTGGGCGGTGCGACGCCTGCTTCAACCAAAGCCGCTTTGACGGCTTGCGTGCACTTGTCACCAAAGCTATCGCTGACAAACATTAGCCCGATTATGAGAACAGTCCAAGCCGACGGCAAATCCAAGGGTACCATCGCAATCGGAGCGGGTCGGCCAGTGCAATAGGGCAAGTGATACGCCCAGCAAACAAGCACGCCCCGATTGAGCTCAGGCCGGTCGCTATGTATACAAGTCGGGCAAGGATAAGGATCATAGAGTCCTTTTAACAAGGACGTACTGTTCGCTGCAGTTCGTTGGTCAATCAGAAAAGTCGTGTTACAATGGAGGCATCAGATTATTTTCGGTGAGTTGGAGAGGTTAGGATGAAACAGTTTATTCGCGTTATGTCGTCATGCGTGCTTGGTCTTGCGGCTGTTGCCGCACAAGCGGTGGTGCCGCTTCCTTACATCAAGACCCACACCGAGGCTCACTATCAGGGGGACGTTGCTCCTAATGACAGCAACAACGTCTTCTTCCCCGTGCCCGCCTTACCCGCTAGCGCGGTTTCGCGAAGCTACGCGCCCGTTGGCGGATTCACTGGATATGGGCGTAGCGGAGTGTCCGGCATGCCCGATGTTGAGGCCGCCTGGAACGATGCCGATGCTTATGCTCGGGGTCAATTGCCGGGCAACGACGGCGCTTATGCCCGATCGGGCGGCTGGTCTCCTGGGCATGCACCCCCTCCGAGCACCGTCAATAGTTTTGCTAGCGTGGAAATGTACCGGAATTACCAGGTCGGCGGAGTAGGCGTCGTCAACCTCGACCTGATTACTTTCTTTGAAGGCTTCTTGTATGCCAGCTCAAATGGAAGCCAAGAACCCAATGTAAGTGCAAGCGTTGCCATCACGGTGTCGATGGACGGCTCTTTGTTTAGTGGCCCGCTGTTCACAGCAACATCAACACTTAACCACGCCAATGGCTTTTCTACCAGTGGTGCGGTTGCGGGTGGATACACGCTCACTAATTTCAACTCGGCATGGGCGAATACTTCTGGCACGATGACCTCGACAAACGGTGTTGATCGACTTTGGGAGTTGAACTACTTAGATGTATTCAGCAACATTGCCCCTGCGCTGGCGGGTGAAACGATTGGTCTGAAGTACCTTATCGAAGTTCGCGCAGACAACAACGAAGGGCCCTACGAGCTTTTTGCTACAGCTGACTTCTCGCACTCGTTCAAGTTCAACATGGGCACTGACGATCCGGGTGCTAGCTTGCAAGAGGTGAACCTGGAAGCACCAGTTCCAGAGCCAGCGACGATGCTTGTTCTTGGTGTGGGCGTGGCGGCTTTGCTGAAGCGTCGGCGCAAGTAAAGCGCATCACGTTTGATAATGCCAGCAGGCAATAACCTTGCCTGCTTTATCAAATGCGATGGCGAGAACATCTCCATCCATGCGATAGTTACTCCAACTTCCTAGGCGGTAACAGTAGAGTAGGGCCCCAAGCAAGGTAGAAATCTTCACCAAAACGCCCTTGACCTTTCTTAGCGGTTCCAACGCTCGCAACTCCACAACCCAAGTATGCCCCAGTTTCTCACAACCTGAAGCGTTTTCACGTACAATTCATGCGTGGACGATCGATACGCGCGTGAGGCTTGGGCGATTTTTGGGACTGCTCCCGTGGAGGTTCAGCCCGATAGCGGCTTAGTGGTCGGGTTAAAGGCATTGATGCGTCTACTTGAAAGCAAGGGACATCGTCTAAGGCGCGCGTATGCGGAGACCGTCAAAAGCTATACCTTCAGTACACACAAACAAGTGGCCCAAGAATTGCCTCCGCTCCTTGCCCGTTGGCGTCGATCTCTGGTTTTCGAGCAGAGCGATAGTCAAGAAAGGAGGCTAGAATTCGTACCCGCGATGCATCGCGACGAAGTAATGAACTCAGTAGTTACTGCGGAGGAGGCACAAGCAATTTGTGCCTACTTTGCCGAAGGTCTCTTGGAGCGAATGGATAGGGAGCCTGTAACTCATTACGTTGGCAATACAGGAAGTGAATGGATAGAAGAGTTGAACTCCATCTCAATTGTCGCCCCGTTCGCGCATCTAGTGTTCCCAGCTTGGTGGCGATGCGAAACCGAGGGCCGCGCGATGTGCGCTCTTCGATGGCTCAAATTGCTCACAGAAGATCCAATGAGTAAGTTGGTGGCTTTGAGATGGTGCTACTTTATTGAAGACGGATGGCACGAAGCAAACGTGAAGTTCCTTCGAGAGTATGCGACATCAGATCTACTCGCCGAGGTCGGTGTAGCGATGGTCAACACATTGAAAAATACCGACGCATTTCGAATCGCAGATGAAGTCGCGGAACGGCTCGACATTTATCGCGACTTTGTTCAGCGAAGAATGAACGAATATCTCGCAGTCGTCGCGCTCCCCGATCCTGTATGGGCCCGCGTAGACGATGATGATGTTTACCCGGAGGCGCCAATATGGTCCCCGCGCAATCCAGCGACTGACCCCTAGGCGGTATCCTTGCACATCTTGGGCAAACCCAAGACCGGAGGAAATCTCATGAATACCAACAACCACAACCTCGACGACCTAGACCAGCTCTGCTTTTGAGCCAATCTCCAAGCGCCGCCGCGGATACCCTAGCGAGACCAACGTAAAGCGCGGCAGCCAAGTCGTGCATGGCGACAAAGAATTGGTCGAAAAATTAGGCAGAAACGACCCCTGCCCCTGCGGCAGCGGGAGGCGTTTTTAGCAAGTGTTGCATGCAATCAAATCTCTTCGACGGGTCGGAGCGGCATTACTACTTTTAGGGACTGAAAGGAAACGCCCCGAAAGGCCCTTCTCCTTCGCGCACAATCATCGCGCAAGGAGAAGGGGTTTAGTTAGCCATCCGTTCCAGCGTGTTGTTTGCCACCCTTACTCGAACCTCATTGAGACCTGCAATCTCTGCCCAAGCCAAGCGCAACTCTGCCGGACTTTGACCGAGCAGGGTGATAACCAGTGCGGACTTCTCTTCTGGCTCATAGAGAGCGACAAGGTTGGTTTGACCTGGGGCTACCATCATCAGCTCAGCGTGAGTTCCAAATTCCACCTTGATCAACGCGTTTGACTTTTGATGCGAAGTTAAGGCCAGCGTCAAGGCTCTCGGAGCGCGATCTCCCATGAAGAAAACCGCCAAAAGGGAAAAGAGGCAGTAGCAGCACCCAAAGATGAGGCACGACCTCCAAAAGCCTGGCGTAACTCGCCACTGATTTACCTGCTTGGCCACAATTTGCCTACGTTCAAGCCCAATGAAATGTCTTGGTCTGGCAAAAATGCCGTGCGCATCCAAAGGCAGTTTATGATTTAATTACAGCGACGGGTTGTGTTTGGAGGATAGTCGTGAATTTGAATTGGGTTAAGTCGAAGTTTGGGTTAATCGCCCTCGTGTCATTGACCGCGGCTGGAGCGTTTGCCAGAAACGTGTATGTCCTTTCGAGTGGGGATGTCTTTACGGATAATGGTGTTCTGAATGCCTTGTCGGCCCATGGTCACAACGCGACCCTTGGTAGTCCATTTTCGGTCTTCACTTCTGAAAGCCTAACTGGTCAGGAAGTCGTTTACCTCCAGGCCAATTGGAACTGGACGGCAGGC
>WBZS01001673.1_pt1 | contig 16537 bp, 9 predicted proteins | sample 5204201 | NCBI WGS metagenome assembly WBZS01 (sample SAMN12344357, study PRJNA552823) | activated sludge metagenome | biome: Activated sludge suspended growth; feature: Nitrification reactor; material: Wastewater; isolation source: activated sludge from nitrification reactor of wastewater treatment...
CGGCGCGCGCCCGAGCAGTCCGCCGAATTCGACCGAATCACCGACCGACTTGCCAGGCACCGGAATCACCCGCACGGCGGTGGTCTTGCGGTTGATCATGCCGATCGCCGCCTCGTCGGCGATGATGCCGCCGATGGTTTCGGCCGGCGTGTCGCCGGGAATCGCGATCATGTCCAGGCCGACCGAGCAGACGCAGGTCATCGCTTCGAGCTTGTCGATGCCCAGCACGCCGAGTTCGGCCGCCTCGATCATGCCGATGTCTTCGCTGACCGGAATGAAGGCGCCCGACAGGCCGCCGACCTGGGTCGAGGCCATCGCCCCGCCCTTTTTCACCGCATCGTTGAGCATGGCCAGCGCCGCGGTCGAGCCGTGAGCGCCGACACGCTCCAGGCCCATTTGCTCGAGGATGCGCGCCACGCTGTCGCCTTGCGCCGGTGTCGGCGCGAGCGACAGATCGACGATGCCGAACGGCACGCCGAGCTTCTGCGAGGCGACCCGCCCGGCCAGTTCGCCCATCCGCGTGACCTTGAAGGCGGTGCGCTTGATGATCGCCGCGAGTTCGCCGAAGTCGGCGTCCGGCTGCTGCTCGATCGCCCGCAGCACCACGCCCGGCCCGCTGACGCCGACATTGATCACGCACTCCGGCTCGCCGATGCCGTGGAAGGCACCCGCCATGAACGGGTTGTCTTCGACCGCGTTGCAGAACACCACCAGCTTGGCGCAGCCGATGCCGCCCTGCGCCGCGGTCTTTTCCGCCGTCTGCTTGATGATGCGGCCCATCTGCGCCACCGCGTCCATGTTGATGCCGGCCTTGGTGCTGGCGACGTTGACCGAGGCGCAGACGCGTTGCGTACCCGCCAGCGCCTCGGGAATCGAGGCGATCAACGCCCGGTCGCCGCGGGTGTAGCCCTTCTGCACCAGCGCCGAGAAACCGCCGATGAAGTTCACCCCGACCTCTTGCGCCGCGCGGTCGAGGTAGGTGGCCATCAGCGTGTAGTCGTCGGCATCGGAACGTTCGGCCACCAGGGCGATCGGGGTGACCGAGATGCGCTTGTGGATGATCGGCACGCCGTAGTCGCGCTCGATTTCGTCGCCGACCGCGACCAGCCGCGCCGCCAGGCGACAGATCTTGTCGTAGGCCAGGGTGGCCGAAGCCTTGAGATCGGCGTCGGCGCAATCGCGCAGGCTGATGCCCATGGTGATGGTGCGGATGTCCAGATTCTCCATCTGGACCATGCGGATGGTTTCGAGGATTTCCTCGGGCTGGAAACGCAGTCGCGTCATCGTGGCGCCCGTTCAGAGCCGGTGCATGTAGCGGAACACGTCTTCCTGCTGGGCATCGATGCGCACGCCCAGTTGTTCGCCCTTCTCGGCCAGCAGGCGTTTTAGCTCGGCGAAGGACACGCCGGCGTGTTCCAGATCGACCATCATGATCATGCTGAAGCAGCCCTGCATCACGGTTTGCGAAATGTCGAGGATGCTGGCCTGCGCCTGCGCCAGGACCGCCGACACGCCGGCGATGATGCCGACCTTGTCCTGGCCGATCACGCTGACGATGATGCGGGTGGATTGCACGTCCATTTGCCGGAGTGTCCGTTTCTGGTCTGGAAAGTCCGGCGCGCGCCGAACCGGAGCGCGCATTGTGCCATTGACTGCGCCGTCTCCTCGCCGATGCGCGTTGCGCGGGCGTTCCGCTGGCGGCCGCATACTCCCGCAGCAGCGCCGCTTCTGCGAGAATCGGCGGCACCGAACCGGTCTGGAACTCCATCATGGCTCAAGACAGCGCGTCGACGACAATCGTCCGGCACTACCGGCAAATCCTGCTGTGGCCGCTGCAGTTGATGCAGATCGGGGACGGCAAGCAGAACCAGAAATACTGGGAGATGCTGGAGCAAGCCGGCCCGGACAACCCGTGGCGCGAGTTGTCGTCCGAATTCACCGGCGATCAGTCCCGGTTCCAGCGCCGGCACTACAACGAGTTCGTCACCTTTCTGCCCCACGTCCAGCGCTTTCTCTACGGCGAGGGTCTGGCGGGCAAAGCCAACGCGTGGCATTCGGAATCGCCGGTGCGCGTGTTCCGCCGCAACGACATCGCCAGGGCCAGGGTAACCACCGTTCGCGGCGCGGCGCCGACCCTCTTCGAGGTTGGCCATGTGGAGCTGTATTTCTTTTTCGACATCGACGTGATCCTGCTGGCGGTCGAGATCCATGCCGAAAATGTGACGCTCGATCAGGTCCAGCACACGATCTACGGACTCGGCCGCGCCTATCCGCTGGACTGGGACGCGGACGGTTCGCCCAGCCACTGCCTGGAGCGGGTCGAATGGCTGTCGGCCGCCGGGCAGGTCGTCGCGACATCGGACTACGAGCAGGACGAACGTTACCTGGCCCATGTGGCGCGCTATCGCGCGCCGTCGGTCGCCGCGCACTGGGAATTCCTGCTCAAGCCGCTGGTGCCGCACTACTCGGGCGAGCCGGGCTTGCTGCGCTATCGCAATATCGAATATCACCGCATGCCGCTGATGGCGTATCTGGCGGTGGACGATCCGCTGGCGCTTGCGCGCGCCGACTTCGTCCGCCTCGGGCTTGCCGCCGCCCCCGGCCCCAGCCAGACGCTGCCCTACTCACGCCGCCATCTGATGCGCTTCGAGCAGCGCAATTGTTACGACCGCCACTGGTGCAACGAGGCGCGCGCATTCAGCACGCGCTTCATCAGCTGTGGCCGGACGCTGGCGGTGATCGGCAGCGCCAAAGACCCCGCCTTCGTCGAACGCGAGACCGGCATGCTCGGCCAGTTCCGGCACCAGTACTTCCTGCTCTTCATGATCGCGCACTTTCACCGCGCGGCCCTGCTGATGCTCTCCGACCGCCTGGTCATCACCTTGAACAAGCTCGAAATCGACAATGCCGACAGCGTACGGCAGTTCAAGCGCGGCATCCGCCAGACTTTCGAGGTGTTCCTGCGCTTCACGCACCGCTACTGGTTCCACGACGTGTCGGACCAGGCGCAGGCACGCGACCTGTTTCGCATGTGCACGGAAAACCTCGACACCGACCGGCTTTACAACGAAGTGCGCGAGGAAATCCAGGACATGAGCACCTACCTGGACAGCGACACGCTGCGCCGCCAGTCCAACTCCATGGTGCGACTGACGGTGACCACCATCTTCGGCATGATCCTCACCGTGTGTACCGGGTTCCTCGGCATGAACCTGATCGCCGAGGCCGACGCCCCGATGGCGCAGAAGGTCACCTACTTCGCGGTGGTCGGGGCGATTTGCGGGCTGCTGGCGTTCTATGCGGTGGGCAAATCACGCCGTTTGTCGGATTTCCTCGACGCGCTGGCGGACGAGCGCCTGCCCCTGCGCGCCAAGTACGTCGCCCTGGGAAACATCTTCCGCAAGCGCACCCGCACGGTTTCCTGACGCTCGCTCCGTGGCGTTCCGACGCTATGCGCCGTCGCCGGCGCGCGCCTTGAGCTTGTCGATGATCAGTGAGGCGGTCTGCTCGATCGAGCGGTTGGTGACATCGATTATCGGCCAGCCGCGCCGGATGAACAGGCGGCGGGCTTCCAGCACTTCCTTGCGCAGGGAATCGCCATCGGTGTAATCGGTATTCGCGTCCTGGTTCAGCGCAGTCAGCCGGGCCGAACGGATCAGTGCCAGGCGCGCCGCGTCGACAACCAACCCGACCACCAGCGGCAGTTCCGGCGTCAACAGCCCTGCCGGCAGCGGCGCGCCGGGCACCAGCGGCACGTTGGCCGCCTTGATGCCGCGCGAGGCAAGGTACATGCAGGTCGGCGTCTTGGTCGCGCGCGAGACGCCGACGATGATGACTTCCGCACCGGAAAGATCGTCGCTGGCGACCCCATCGTCATGAGCCAGCGCGAACTTCATCGCCTCGATGCGGCGGTAGTAGTCTTCGTCGAAGGCGTCGCCCGAACTGGTGGTGAATTGCACTTTGGCGCTCGCATGTTCGGCGAGCCGGCTGATCAGCGGCTCGAGCGCAAACTGGCACGGCACGCCGAGCCGCTCGCAGCCTTGCTCGAGCGCTTCCCGGACATCGCTGTGGCTAATGCTGTGCAGGACATAACCGGGCGCACTGGACACCGCAGCAAGAATCTCCGGGATCTGACCCATGCGGCGGACCATTTTCCACACTTTGCGCTCGACGTGAATTCCTTCGAGCTGCGAGACCGCATTGCGTGCAAGCATCTCCACCAGTTCGCCCGAGGCGTGCGAGACAAGATGCAGCATCAGCGACTTGTTCATGGCAGATCCCCCGGCAGACGGCGCGACACCGGGCTAGCTGTGGTGGCCGCCGTCAAGGCGCAGCACCGTGCCATTGATCATCACGTTCTTCAGGACATGCAGGACCAGCATGGCAAACTCGGCCGGGTCGCCGAAGCGGTGCGGAAACGGAATCTGGTGCGCAAGGCGCGAATCGAGATTCTTCTCCATGTTGAACAGGGTCTGCGTGCCGAACAGGCCGGGTGCGATGCCGACAACGCGGATGCCGAGCGGGCCGAGCTCACGGGCGGCCGGCAGGATCATGCTGACCACGCCGCCTTTCGAGGCCGAATACGCGGCCTCGCCGCTTTGCCCCTCGTAGGCCGCAACCGACGCCGTCGACAGAATGACGCCGCGCTCGCCATTGGCCAGCGCCGGCAAAGCCGCCATGTCGGCGGCGACCAGACGCATCATGTTGAAAGTCGAAATCAGATTGACCTCGACAAGCTGGCGAAAATCGTCGAGCGGCATCGGGCCGCCGGCGCCGACGATCGGCTCGCAGTGCCCGCGGCCGACGCAGTGGACCAGCACGCGGGCCGCCCCGTGCTTCTCGCGCGCCGTGGCCAGAGCGCGCTCCGCCGAGGCGGAATCGGCAACGTCACAGGGAATGGCCAGGGCGCCGATTTCCTCGCCGACCTTCTGCACACCGGCCGCGTCGATGTCGATCAGCGTCACCTTGGCGCCTGCCTCGGCGAGATAGCGCGCGGTTTCCGCCCCCAAACCCGATGCCGCTCCGGTCACCACCGCCGGGCACGCCCAGAGATCCATCGACAGACTCCCTATCCCGCCGGCACCAACGGCCGGCACGCTGTCGGCGATTATCGTCGGTCGCCCAACGGCATGCAAACCAGCGCCTTCGCGGGCGCAATCGCGGCGCCCCACCCCGTGCTGGAACCCGCATGAATGCTGGCTGGCAGGCGCGGCGGCAGGCAGAGCGGGCGATCGCCGGTCGGACTATCGCGCCCCTGCCCGACTTGCGCAGATCGGCCGGGCCGCACGGCCCAAACCGGAACCCCGGGGCCATCGCCGTAACGCCGCGACCGCAGCCGGCGCTTCGGGTTGCCGCGCCGGCAGTGGCGACTTGCGCGCCTGACGGTCTGCCCCATGCAATGAAACCGCAATGATTTCGTCACATACTTACAATCCGGGATGTTTGTCATGCCAAATCCGCCGGGAACAACGACCACCATGAAGCGCGAACCAGATCCAGGCCCTTTGCCAGCCGAATGCTTCCTCAACCGCGAACTGTCCCTGCTCAAGTTCCAGCAGCGGGTACTCGCGCAGGCTGCCGACGAACGGGTGCCGCTGCTTGAGCGACTGCGCTTTCTGTGCATCGTCTCGTCGAACCTCGATGAGTTCTTCGAGATCCGCGTCGCGGGATTGAAGGAGCAGATCAAGCTGGGTTCGCTGGCGAGCGGCGCGGACGGCTTGACGCCGCAAGAGGTCTATCGCCGGGTCACCGACGAGGCTCACGCCATCGTTGCCCGGCAGTACACGCTGCTCAATGACGCTATCCTTCCCGCGCTCGAGAAACAGGGAATCGTGATTCTCCGCCGCAGCCACTGGACGGCCGAGCAGCGGGCTTGGGTGCACAGCTATTTCGAGCGTGAAGTGATGCCGGTCCTGACGCCGATCGGGCTCGATCCGGCCCACCCTTTCCCGCGAGTGCTCAACAAGAGCCTGAATTTCGCGGTCGAACTGGACGGACTGGACGCATTCGGCCGCGACTCCGGCGCAGCGATCGTGCAGGCGCCGCGCGCCTTGCCACGAGTCATCCAGTTGCCCAAGTCGATTTCCGGCCTCGACTACTGTTTCGTGTTTCTCTCGTCGATCATGCATGCGCATGTCGGCGACCTGTTCGAGGGCATGACCATACTCGGTTGCTACCAGTTCCGCGTTACGCGCAACTCCGACCTGTTCGTCGATGAGGAAGAGACCAAGAATCTGCGCGCCGCCCTGCAGGGGGAACTGCCGCAGCGCCATTTCGGCGACGCAGTGCGCCTCGAAGTCGCCGACAACTGCTCGGAAGCGATGGCTGAATTCCTGCTGCAACAATTCGGCTTGTCGGCACCCGATATGTTCCGCGTCCATGGGCTGGTGAACCTGGTGCGATTGATCCGCGTGCCCGACTCGGTCGACCGTCCCGATCTGAAGTATCCGGCCTTTCGGCCCGGGCGACCGAAGACCCTCGACAAGCGTTCCGACATTTTCGAGGTGATGCGCAAGCAGGACGTGCTGTTGCACCACCCGTTCCAGAGCTTCAACCCCGTGATCGACCTGCTCAACGCCGCCGCAGACGATGCCAACGTGCTGGCTATCCGGATGACCGTTTATCGCACGGGTACCGACTCGGTGCTGATGGAATCGCTGCTGCGGGCCGCACAGAAGGGCAAGGAAGTTACCGTGGTGGTGGAACTGATGGCGCGCTTCGACGAGGAGGCCAATCTTTCGATCGCCGCCCGTCTGGAAGAGGCGGGCGCACATGTCGTCTATGGAGTGGTCGGCTACAAGACGCATGCCAAGATGCTGTTGATCGTCCGCCGCGAGGACAATGACGGCACGCGGCCCGGTGTGCTGCGCCGCTATGTGCATCTGGGGACTGGCAACTACCATCCCCGAACGACGCGGCTGTATACCGACTTCGGACTGCTCACCGCCAACGAGGAGATCGGCGCCGATGTCAATGAAGTTTTCAAACAGCTGACCGGGCTCGGACGGGCGGGTGAGTTGAAGCACTTGTGGCAGGCGCCATTCACCCTTCATTCCAACCTGATCGCCGCGATTCGGGCCGAGGCCGATGCCGCGCGCGCCGGGCGCACGGGCCGGATCATCGCCAAGATGAATTCGCTGCTCGAACCATTGATCATAGCCGCGCTTTACGAAGCGAGCGGCGCCGGGGTACAGATCGATCTGATCGTTCGCGGCGTGTGCGCGCTACGTCCCGGCGTCGCGGGTCTGTCGGAGAACATCAGAGTGCGTTCGGTGGTCGGGCGTTTTCTCGAACATTCGCGAATCTTCTATTTCTATGCCGATGGCCGGGAGAGCACCTACCTCGCCAGCGCCGACTGGATGGAGCGCAACGTCTTTCGCCGGATCGAAGTGTGCTTTCCGGTGCTGGATGGACGACTGAAGCGCCGCGTGATGAAAGAGGGTTTGCGTCCTTACCTGCAGGACAACGCACAGGCTTGGTCGATGGACAGCAACGGCAATTACGCGACCGTGAACTCCCGCCGTGCCCGCTCGGTCGCCCAGGAAAGTCTGCTGCTCGAACTCGCGGCGGCAAGCCTTGCCCATTGAGCACGAAGCACCATGGTAGTGTCCTTGAAGGAAGGCCAGCAGGTCGGTCTCCGACCTGGGTCAGGCCTTCTTCTGTGTCAATTGCGTTCGGGCAAGCTCCAACTGTTCGCGCTGCTCGTCGGTCAGTCGGGGATATTGCAGTTTCAGTTCGCTCATGGCGTCGACGATCGCCGAGGCAACGACGAGCCGGGTATACCACTTGTTGTCCGCCGGCACGACATACCAGGGAGCAAAAGGCTTGGCCGTGTGGCGTATGGTCTCCTCGTAAGCCTCCATGTAGTCGTTCCAGCGTGCGCGCTCCTTCAGGTCTCCGGCAGCAAATTTCCAGTTCTTCGATGGCGCATCGAGCCGCGCAAGAAATCGCTTTTTCTGCTCTGCCTTGGAAACGTTCAGGAAGAACTTGATGATCTTGACGCCGTTGCGCGACAGGTAGCGTTCAAAGGCGACGATATCCTCGAATCGCTGATCCCAGATCCGCTTGCCGACCAGATCCGGCGGAAGCCGCTGGTGCGCAAGTATCTCCGGATGCACGCGCACCACCAGGGTCTCTTCATAGTAGGACCGGTTGAAAATGCCGATGCGCCCCCGCTCAGGCAGACAGCGCATGGTGCGCCAGAGGAAATCGTGGTCGAGTTCCTCTTCCGAGGGGGCCTTGAAGCTGAACACCTGGCAACCCTGCGGATTGATGCCCGACATCACCTGCTTGATCGTCGAGTCCTTGCCGGCCGCATCCATCGCCTGGAAGATCAACAGCACAGCCCAGTGGTCCTGGGCGTACAGCTTTTCCTGCAGGTCGGCGATCCGCTCGATGCTCCCGGCAAGCATTGACTGGGCTAGCGCGTCTTCATTGGACCGGAACGGTCCGGTATCCGACGGAGAATGGCGATCGAGACGAAATTTACGGCCGTCGGCAACGCGGTAGGCGCGCGCCAGATCGAGGGATTTTCCGGTCATTCGTGTTTCTCCTTGCGTGCAGCGGGAAACGCCGGCGGGCGATGCCCTCAAGCGGTATTGTCACATCATTCCCAGTCCCGACTGGAGAGGACAAAATTTGTCACAAGCTGCTCAGTACGGGCTCTCTGGCTACGCGCACCTCGTCGCCCACGCCCGACAGCTTCGCCCGATGATTTTTTTGGTGCCGCCGCCCGCAATAGCTGAGCGACTGCCGCCACGGCAAGACTGGCCCGCTGTTTGCTTTCACCCCGCAGGCTCGGCCCGGGGCATCTCGGCCCAAGGTAACCATCTCACCTCCTGCCGGAGAACCAAGAGGGCGCCATGCGCAGTTCGATTGCCAAGATTTTCACTTGTCTCCGATTAGCAGCACTGCTGCTTTCGGCCGTCGCATCACCGTCAATCGCCGGACAAACCAACCCGCCTTCGGCCTCGGTCACTCCCAACGGACGTGATCTGTTGCTTGATCTCGGCGCGCAACATGGCCTCTGGGGCTATGCAAGTGCAAAGAATTCGTGGACTTTTCTTCACAACCAACCGCAACCCATCCGGTCGGCGAGTCGAGCCGATGTCGATCACAACGGGGTAGCTGACACTGTGATCGATTTCGGACCGGAACAGGGTATCTGGGCATTACTCGACAGCGGCGCCTGGCGGTCCATCCATTGGGCATCTGCCAAAACGATCGTTGTCGCCGACATCGATGGGAACGGCAAGGACGATCTAGCCGTCGATCTCGGAGATCAGAATGGCATCTGGATTCTCCGCGATTGCATCGACTGGGTTCCGCTTCATGGAACCAGTCCCAAGTCAATCGTCGCAGCCGATGTTGACCACAATGGACAGACCGACCTGGTCGTCGACTTCGGCGCCGCGGTCGGCATTTGGGTATATCTGAACAACCGGGAGTGGTGGAACCTGCATAGCCTTTCTGCACGCTGGATCGTGCGCGCGGATCTGGACCAGAATGGACGAGACGAGCTGATCGTCGATTTCGGTCCGAGCCATGGCATATGGGTTTGGTACAACAACGCGGGCTGGTCCGCGCTGCATGGCATGAGTGCGAAGTCCGCGATCGCGGCCGACGTCAGCAAAAGCGGGTTTCGGGACACGGTCTTGATAGATTTCGATACCGCCAGCGGCATTTGGCAGTACAACAGGATGAGCGAATGGCGCCAGCTTCACAACTTGTCAGCCAAGACCATGCTGGCGGTCGATACCGACGCCAACCGCCAAGATGACTTTATTATCGACTTCGGGCTGACCTACGGCATCTGGCGCTGGGGCAACAATGGCAGTTGGAACCCCTTCTACGGACTGACCTCGGTTAGCCTTGCTTCAGTCACGCTCCCACCCAAGAATGCGGGCGAGTTCCCTGCAACTGCCAGAGAAGCTTCGCGGTTTCTCACACAGGCGACTTTTGGACCAACGGACGTTGATATTGCCCGTGTTTCCCAGATCGGTTACCGCGCTTGGATCGAAGAGCAATTTGCCAAACCGCGCGTCTACCACGGTACTTATTGGGACGTCGAAAACGCCACAATCCAGGCGGCTTCTGGTGGCCAACGTACGGCATTCGGTGACCAGGTGACCAACAGCTTCTGGAAACAAGCTTTGGTCGGCGACGACCAATTGCGACAGAGAGTCGCCTTCGCGTTATCCCAGATTTTTGTCATCTCGATGGCCGACGGTTCCATCGACTACTGGGGCACAAGGACCCGTGGAGTTGCCAACTACCTTGACATGCTCGACGACAACGCGTTTGGCAACTACAGGAACCTTCTCGAATCCGTTGCCTTGCATCCGATGATGGGCCGCTATCTTTCCCATCTGGGGAACGAAAAGGAAGATCCTGCGACGGGTCGTCTTCCTGACGAGAACTTCGCCCGCGAGGTGATGCAGTTGTTCTCGATCGGCCTCGTGCAGCTCAATCTGGACGGCACACCAAAGCTATCCGCCGGCCAGCAGGCGTCCACCTACGGCCCGTCGGATATTGCGGGGCTCGCAAAGGTATTCACCGGTTGGGGCTGGTACGGTCCCGATACCAGCGTAGGTCGTTGGGAAGGCTGGATAGAAGCGCCCGATCGGAACTACCGGCCAATGCAGGCCTATCCGAACTACCACTCGACCGCCGAGAAGAGCTTCCTCGGAACGACGATTCCTCCGCAAAGCGTTGCCGATCCACGCGCCAGCCTGAGAGTTGCCTTGGACACGATCTTTCTGCATCCCAATGTCGGTCCGTTCATCGGCAGGCAGTTGATCCAGCGCCTGGTGACCAGCAACCCCAGTCCGAGCTATGTCGAGCGGGTCGCGTCCGCATTCAATAACAACGGGGTCGGCGTTCGTGGCGACATGAAAGCAGTTATTCGCGCGATTCTGCTCGATCCGGAAGCCCGTACTTTCAATTCCGATCCGGGCTACGGCAAGCTGCGCGAACCCATATTGCGGCTCTCCGCGTTTTTGCGTGCGTTCAATTCACGATCGAGAACCGGAAAGTATCTTGTGGGCAAGACCGACGATCCTGCCGGCAGCCTGGCTCAGAGTCCCCTGTTCTCGCCTTCGGTTTTCAACTTTTATCGGCCCGGCTTCGTCCCGCCCAATACCGCCGCGGGGATTGCCGAATTGGCAGTGCCGGAAATGCAGATCACCAATGAGGTTTCGGTTGCTGGTTATGCCAATTACGTCATGTTTGCACTGAACAATGGCATCCCGCTTTGGGGCTCCGACAAAGGAGACATTCAGCCCGACTTGACGGAACTGCCAGCTCTTGCCGCAAACCCGGCATCGCTGGTCGAGCGAATAAATACCAAGGTCCTTGCCGGATCGATGTCCAACGACCTGAAGACGTCGATAATAAACGGCGTCGCAACCATACACATCCCCACACCGACCGCGACCAACGCAGCACAGGTCGACGCGGCCAAGCTCAACCGGGTTCGGTTCGCGTTGTTGCTGGTTCTTGCATCTCCCGAATTCATTGTCCAGAAATGACCAAACCGTTATGAACGACACGAACCCTTACCGCCGGGAATTCCTGCGTCGTGCGACCGCACTTTCCGCGCTGGGTGCGGGTGCGCCGATGGCACTGAACCTAGCCTGCATGGGATCCGCCGCGGCGCAGACTGCAAGCGACTACAAGGCGGTCGTCTGCCTCTTCCTCAACGGCGGAAACGATGCGGTCAACACGGTTCTGGCTACTGACTCCCCATCCTGGACCCGCTATTCCGCACTGCGCCGCCAAACCGCGACCACCATCGGACTGATGCCCCCCGGCACCGCGAAGAATCCGTCTGCGCCTGGCACCAATCAAAAGCTCGGCGGCGTCCTCTCGATCGCGCCACTCACCCCGCAAAGCGGCCGCAGCTTCGCCCTGCATCCGGCCATGACGTCGATGCGCGACCTCTTCGCGACGCGGCGCATGGCCATCGTGGCGAACGTCGGCCCTTTGATTCAGCCGACAGCCAAGAACCAGTACTACAACGAGTCGGTTCCACTTCCGCCAAGGCTGCAGTCGCATAACGACCAGCAGTCGATCTGGCAGTCGTTTTCTCCCGAGGGCTCCTCTGCCGGCTGGGGTGGTCGCATGGGCGATATCGCCGCCGGTCTGAACGGATCGCGGCGGATTTTTACCTGCATCTCGACCTCACAATCAACCGTGTTTCTCGCTGGCAGAGATGTGGTTCCGTACCAGATCGACACCGACGGCGCAATCCAGATCGGGTGGGACTGGCTTTTTAACGCGCCGACCGCGACCCAAATCATTGAGCAAGTGACGACGGCGAACCGTACCCACCTCTTTGAACGTGACGTCGCCAGCGTGTTCACCCGTTCAATCAACACCGAGCGCGATCTGCGAACCGCGCTTCCCGACAAGGCTGTCGTTGGTGGCACCGCCGCAATGCAGTACGCCCATCCCGTGACCGGCGCACTGTCCGCCAACCGGCTCGCCGAACAATTGCAGATGGTCGCGCGCATCATTGCCGCGCAATCCTTGCTCGGGGTCCGGCGCCAAGTGTTCTACGTCAGTATCGGCGGCTGGGATTTTCACAGCGGCCAGAACGACAATCAGGCCGTTCAACTGGCGCGGGTCTCCCATGCGCTGAACTATTTCGACCAGACCTTGCGCACACTGCCAGCCGGCGACATGAGTGCCAACGTCACCACCTTCACGGCTTCCGATTTCGGGCGGACCATCAACAGCAACGGCGACGGCACCGACCACGGCTGGGGCGCGCACCACTTCGTCATGGGCGGCGCGGTCAAGGGCGGCGACATCTACGGCAACTTCCCGGTGATCGGGGTCAGCGACAAGAAGACCGGGTTCGACAACCCCAACGAGGTCGATCGTTGCTTCCTGCCGGAGATCTCGGTCGATCAATATGCCGCGACGATTGCGCGCTGGTTCGGCCTCGGCGAAACCGACTTGCTCGATGTCTTTCCGAACCTGAAGAATTTCGATGCAGCCAAGCGGAATCTGGGCTTTATGCTGTAGGGCACGATAGCGTCTCCGGGACGCCTCGCCGGGCGCTCCGCGTTGCCGCATTTGCAGGAATTCAGCCGAGCAGAAGCTTGTGCGTATGCCGTGCGACCATGAGTTCCTCGTCGGTCGGGATCACCCAGGCCGAGATGCGACTCGTTGCTGACGAAATGCGCGGCTGATTGCCGGCGTTGGCGGCTTCGTCCAGTTCCACGCCCAACCAGCCACATCCCCGGCACACTTCCTCCCGCACCGCTGCGGCGTGCTCGCCGATGCCGGCGGTGAAAACCAGTGCATCGATACCGCCAAGGGCGGCGGCAATCGAGCCGATCTCGCGCACGATCCGGCGGACGAACAGATCGATCGCTTCGCGTGCCCGCCCGCTCTTGCTCGCCAGCAGAACGCGCATGTCGCTCGATATGCCGGAGACGCCGAGCAGTCCGGAACGCTTGTAGAGCAGCGCAGTGACGTCGCTGACGTTCATATGCAGGCTGTCGAACAGATACAGGATGATGCCCGGATCGATCGATCCGGTCCGTGTTCCCATCATCAGCCCATCCAGCGCGGTGAAACCCATCGTGCTCGCGACGCTGCGTCCGGCCTGCATCCCGCACAGGCTGGCGCCATTGCCAAGATGCGCAACGACGGTCCTTCCCTGTGCCGCACACGGATCGATCTCCGGCAGCTTCGCCGCGATGTACTCATACGACAGGCCGTGAAAGCCGTAGCGACGCACACCGCGATCGGTGATCTCGCGCGGCAGCGGCAATGCCTGTTCCACCTCCGGCTGCGACCGGTGAAATGCCGTATCGAAGCACGCGACCTGGGGCGGCGCGTCCGGCTGCTGGGCAATCCGGCGCATCGGCGCGAGATTGTGCGGTTGATGCAGCGGCGCAAGCGGAATCAGCCGCGACAGGTATTCGGACACCTCCGGATCGATGCGCGCGGGCGCCGCGAAACGCGTTCCGCCATGTACGACCCGATGTCCGACGCCGACCAGACGTCCGTCTGCAACTTCGGCGCGCAGCCAGTGCATGAGGAACTCCGTCGCCAGTTCGTGATCCGGCTGGATGCCCTCCGTCCAACGCTGTTCACCGAGAGATTTTCCATCCCGATCGCGCGCCGAGAAATGCGCCGCAACGCCGATGCCCTCGACCTGCCCCTTCAAGCGCAGTCGCGGGTCGTCGGTCGCCTCGTACAGCGCAAACTTGATGCTCGAGGAACCAGCGTTCAGTACCAGGATCAGGTCGGACATGGGCTATCGCAATCGTCGATGAATGTCACTCGATTGTAGCCCGAGCGGGTGAAGCACACCGGCCGAAGAGCGGCAGTTTTGCCCGCCAGTTCCGGCGACCGTGGCGGACCGGCAACCCGGACGTTCAGTTGCGCCGCGCCGAGAGCACCGAGGGCACGGCGCCGATCAGTTTCAGCGCCCGCTGGATCTGCGGCACGCCGCTGACCTCCATCGTGAAGCTCATGTGCGCGCGCCCCTGCCTGGACACGGTATTGACGGCAATCACGTTGATTTTCTCCCGCGACAGCACTTCCGAGATATCGCGCAGCAAGCCGGTCCGGTCGGCGCATTCGACGGCGATCTCCACCGGATAAACCACGCCACTCTTCTCGCCATCTGCCTCGCCCCAGTCGGAGGCAATCACCCGTTCCGGATTGACCCGCGCCATGTTGGCAAAGTTGGGGCAGTCGGCGCGGTGGATCGAGACGCCCTTGCCGCGGGTGACGTAACCCTTGATTGCGTCGGGCGGCGCCGGCTTGCAGCAGCGTCCGAGCTGCGTCAGCAGTTTGCCCACGCCCACCACCAGAACCCCGCCGTCCTGGTCGCCCGCCCTGCTCTTGCGCGGCATGAATGCGGGCAATTCGGCCGGCGCCGCCGGTCCGCGCAGTGCCACCTGTATCGCGCGCGGCCCAAGCTCGCTGCGCCCGGCCGCCAGAAACATCGCCTCGGCGCCGGCGAATCCGAGCTTTCCCGCCAGTTCGTCGATATTCGCCTGTGTCGCGCCATCGCGCTGCAACTCGCGGGCAATCCAGGCGCGGCCGTCGGCCAGCGTCTGCGCTTCGTCCTGAACGGCAAACCATTGCTTGACCTTGCTCCGGGCGCGAGACGAATGCAGATAGCCCAGTTGCGGATTGAGCCAGTCGCGCGAGGGGCCGCCCTGCCGGGTCGAAACGATCTCCACCGTCTGTCCCGATTTGAGCCGGGTATTGAGCGGCACCAGCGCGCCATCGACCTTTGCACCGCGGCAGCGGTGGCCCAGTTCAGTGTGCAGACGGTAGGCGAAATCGATCGGTGTGGCGCCCTGCGGCAGATCGATCACCCGCCCCTGCGGCGTCACGATGTAGATCGTGTCGTCAAGCGCAGCGCGTTTGAACTGCTCGACCCAGTCGGAAGAATCGGTGATCTCGTCGCGCCACGAGAGCAGGTCGCGCAACAGTGCCAGCTTGTCGCCATAACTGTCCTGCGCAAGGCCACCGCCGATGCCTTCCTTGTAGCGCCAGTGGGCGGCCACGCCGAGTTCGGCATGGTTGTGCATGTCGCGCGTGCGAATCTGCACTTCGAGCGAGCGGCCATCCTCGGCAATCACGGCAGTGTGCAGGGAACGGTAGAAGTTGCCCTTGGGCTTGGAGATGTAATCGTCGAACTCCTTGGGCACCGGCGTCCACCGCTGGTGCACCAGCCCGAGCACGGCGTAGCAGTCCTTCACCTGATCGACGATGACCCGCAACGCCCGCACGTCATAGACTTCGGAGAACGGCAGATTCTTCGAGCGCATCTTGTTCCAGATGCTGTAGATGTGCTTGGGCCGGCCGTATATCTCGGCCGCGATGCCCATCGCCGCGCACTCGCGCTTCAGGCGCGCGATCGCCTGCTCGATGAAGTGCTCGCGTTCGGCACGCTTCTCGTCGAGCTGACGGGCAATCCGCTTGTAGGTTTCGGGCTCGAGAAAGCGGAACGACAGATCCTCGATCTCCCATTTCAATTGCCAGACGCCGAGCCGGTTGGCCAGTGGCGCATAGATGTCCAGCGACTCGCGCGCCACATCGGCGCGGCGCGCATCGCTGTGGTCGGTGAAATGGCGCAGCGTCTGCGTCCGGCTGGCCAACCGCAGCATCACCACCCGGATGTCCTCGACCATCGCCAGCACCATCTTGCGCAACACTTCGGTCTGCGCCCGAACCTCCGGCACCGACGAGGCCGCCGCCGCGCGGGTGATCAGGCGCAGGCCGTTGAGCCGATGCAGGCCGCCCACCAGTTTCGCCACCTCAGGGCCGAACTCGCGTTCGATCAGATCGCCCGCCGCGGCGTGGTGATCGTGAATCGCAAACAGTAGCGCCGCCAGGCGCGTATCGATGTCCAGCCGCAGCGAAACTGCGATCAGCGCCATGCCCAGCACATGCTGCCAAACCGGCTCGCCGGTGCCGAGCTGCTTGCCGGCATAGAGCGGTTCGACCAGTGCCAGTGCGCGCTCGATCTTCTTGCAGCCGCTCTCGTCCAGCCCCTCGCACA
>WBZS01001208.1_pt3 | contig 16531 bp, 14 predicted proteins | sample 5204201 | NCBI WGS metagenome assembly WBZS01 (sample SAMN12344357, study PRJNA552823) | activated sludge metagenome | biome: Activated sludge suspended growth; feature: Nitrification reactor; material: Wastewater; isolation source: activated sludge from nitrification reactor of wastewater...
CGAAGGCGATCTTGGCCAAGTGCACCCACTTGCCCTTCTTGAACCAATTGACGTTGCGCGGCGGGATTTGCGGCAGGGCCACGAAGGCAGCGCCGGTGTCCCCCATGTCGGCCAGGCAGATAGCGTTCCAGGTTCCTTTCGCCGTCGCCGGGCGCCCGGCCAGCTCGTCGGCGATGTTGTGTGCGATGGCACTGACCATGGTTTCGATCATGTAGCCGGTCTTGGGCGCGCCGGTGGGAACCGGCGTCACCTCCACGGGAGGAATCGCCACGCACACGCCCGCGGCAAAGATGCTGGGGTACTTCTTGCTGCGCTGGTGCTCGTCGACGATCACGAATCCGCGCGGGTTGCACAGCTCGGGCACCGCAGCCACCGCATCAACGCCCTTGAACGCCGGCAGCATCATCGCCAGCTTGAAGGGCAGCTCGTGCTCCTTCTGCACCTCGCCCTTGTCGTTGATTTCTGTCGTGAACAGCTTGCCGGCCTCCACGCGCGTGGTGCGCGCATTGGTGATCCACTTGATGTCCTGGTTTCTGAAGTCGCTCTCCAGCATGCCCTTGCTGTCCCCGACACCACCCAGGCCCATGTGGCCGATGTGCGGCTCGCTGGTCACGAAAGTGATGGGCACCTTGTGGCGCAGCTTGCGTTTTCGAAGGTCGGCCGCGACGATGAAGGCGAATTCGTAGGCCGGACCGAAGCAACTCGCCCCTGGCATCGCGCCGATGACGAGCGGCCCCGGGTCTTTCAGAAATTCCTGGTAGTCCGCCCACCACCGCTCGGCATGATCCACGGTGCAGATCGAATGGGTGAACCCGCCCGCCGGTCCCGCACCCGGTACTTCGTCAAAGCTCAGCTTGGGCCCGGTCGTGATGACCAGGTAGTCGTAGCCCAGCGATTGCTGATCTTCCAGCGTCAGGCGCCTGTTGACGGCATCGATGGCGCTGACGCGCTGTGGCACGAAATCGATCCCTCGCTTTGCGAGCAGGGGCGCAATCTCGAACACGATGTCGCCGCGCTGGCGCCAACCCACCGCCACCCACGGATTGGACGGGACGAACTGAAAGTAGCTGAGCGCGCTGACCACCGTGATCCGGTGCGCGGCGCCCAATTGATCGCGCAGTTCGTACGCTGCGGGCATGCCGCCCAGGCCCGCGCCCATGATGACGATGTGTGCCATGTGTTGTCTCCGGTCTTGTCGTGGTCAAACAGTTGGCCGCGCAAACTGCTTGCGGTACGCGACGTAATAGAGCATCGGGATCACCACCAGCGTCAGCACGGTGGACACCAGGATTCCGAAGATGAGGGCAATCGCCAGCCCATTGAAGATGGGATCGCTCAGGATGAACAGCGCGCCGATCATGGCCGCCAGACCGGTCAGCAGAATCGGCTGCGCGCGCGTGATGGCGCTTTGCACAATGGCGCGCTCGAAACTTATCCCCCCACGCTCCCCCGCTTCGCGCGGTGCGCTGCCCCCCGAGGGGGCGGATTCGGCTTGGGAGCGGCCCGGCGCCGAATCGGGCACGCCTTCGGCAAGTTGCAGATGGATGAAATCAACCAGCAGGATGGAGTTGCGCACGATGATGCCGGCCAGCGCAATCATCCCGATCATGCTGGTGGCGGTGAACTGTGCGCCCAGCAGCGCGTGGCCCGGCATCACGCCGATCACGGTAAGCGGAATGGGCGCCATGATGATGAGCGGCGTCAGGTACGAGCCGAACTGCGCCACCACCAGCAGGTAGATGAGGATCAGGCCCACGGCGTAGGCGGCGCCCATGTCGCGGAAGGTGTCGTAGGTGATCTGCGACTCGCCATCCCACTTGAGCGCGTAGCCGCGGTATGGGTCCGACGGCTGGTGGATGAAGAACTCCTGCAGCTGGCCGCCGTCGGGCATCTTCAGCTCGGCCAGCGCGCTGCGCATCTTGAACATGCCGTAGAGCGGGCTGTCGAGGTCGCCCGATTTCGTTCCGGCCATGTCGCCCATCACGAAGTGCACGGGCAGCAGGTCTTTGTGGATGATCGGCTCCTCGCGGCGCGAGTTGCTTACCTGCACCAGTTCACGGATCGGCACCAAGGCACCACTCTGCGCCCGCACCGTGAGTTGGAGCAGCGTGTCCAGGCTGCCCTGCAGGTCAGGCGCCATCTGCAACCACGCGGGCACGGCAATGCGGCTCTGGTCGTGCAGGTAGGTCACGGCGTCGCCGGCCAGGCCCATGCGCAGCGTGCTGGCGATGGCCTGCTGCGACACACCCAGTTGCGCCGCCTTGCGCCGATCGACCAGCAACTCGATCTTGGGCGCGCTGGCGATGGTAGTGTCGTCCACGTCCACCACGCCGGGCTGGCGCTCAAACACCCCGCGCACCGCCTGCGCCACGGCGCGGCGGCCGTCGGCGTCGGGGCCGTAGATCTCTGCCACGATGGGCGCCATCACGGGCGGGCCCGGCGGCACTTCTACCACCTTCACGCGTGCGCCGTGGCGCAGCCCGATGGCGTGCAGCGCCGGACGCACGCGCATGGCGATGGCGTGGCTCTGGTCATGGCGATGCGCCTTGTCGACGAGGTTGACCTGCAGGTCGCCCACCTCGCCACCCGAGCGCAGGTAGTACTGGCGCACCAGGCCGTTGAAGTTGATCGGCGCCGCGGTGCCTGCATAGGCCTGGTAGTTGGTGACTTCGGGCACGGTGGCCAGATGCGCGCCCAGCTCATGCAGCACGGCGGCGGTTCTCTCCACCGGCGTGCCAGCCGGCATGTCGACCACCACCTGGAACTCGCTCTTGTTGTCGAACGGCAGCATCTTGAGCACCACCAGGCCAAGCACTGGGAGCAGCACGGACACGGTAATCAGCGCGCCAATCACCGCCCCCAGCAACCAGCGGTTGCGGCGGCCGCGCCGCGCGTCCAGCAACGGGCGGAAGATGCGCTCGAACAGCGGCGCCAGCTTGGCGGACAGGCCATGCCCGGCCGCCTTGCCATGCTCTTGCACGTGCGCCGCCTTCATCCACAGCCGCGCCAGCCAGGGCGTCACCACGAAGGCGATGGCCAGCGACAGCAGCATGCCCATGCTGGCGTTGATGGGAATGGGCGCCATGTACGGCCCCATCAGCCCGCTGACAAAGGCCATGGGCAGCAGCGCTGCGATCACGGTGAAGGTGGCCAGGATGGTGGGGCCGCCCACCTCGTCCACGGCCCCGGGGATGATCTCGCGCAATGTCTTGCCCGGCTCCAGTTGCTGGTGGCGGTGGATGTTCTCGACCACCACGATGGCGTCGTCGACCAGAATGCCGATGGAGAAAATCAGCGCGAACAGCGACACGCGGTTCAGCGTGAAGCCCCACGCCCACGACGCGAACAGCGTCACGGTGAGCGTCAGCACCACCGCCGTGCCCACGATGGCGGCCTCGCGCCGGCCCAGGGCAATGAACACCAGAGCCACCACCGACAGCGTGGCGAACAGAAGCTTCTTGATGAGAGTCGTCGCCTTTTCGTTGGCTGTCTCGCCGTAGTTGCGGCTCATCACCACCTGCACGTCAGACGGAATCACCACGCCCTTCAATTGCTCCACGCGCGCGGTCAGGGCGTTGGCCACGTCAATGGCGTTCTCGCCCGGCTTCTTGGTGATGGCCACGGTGACGGCCGGATACTCCTGCACGCGCGGCTGGGCGCCGCTGCGATCCACCTCACCCAGCCACGCACTGCGCTGCGCGGGCGGCGCGCCGTCGCGCACGGTGGCGATGTCTTTCAGCGTGACCGGGCGCCCGTCGCGGCTGGCCACCACCAGTTCCGCCACATCGCGCGCGCTGTGCAGAAAAGGCCCGGTCTCAATGGCCAGCGCCTGGTTGCCTGCCACCAGCTCGCCCACGGGCAGGCCCATGTTGGCCGATTGCAGCGCGCCGCGCACCTCGTGCAGCGTCAGGTTGGCGCCGGCCAGGCGCGTGGGGTCGATCTCCACCAGCACGGCGCGGCCAGGGCCGCCCAGGGTGTAGACCTCGCGCGTGCCGGGCACGCGCTTGAGTTCAGTCTCGATGCTGTGCGCCACGCGCTCCAGATCGAAGGCGCCGCTGTCGGGCCGCGCCGTGGCCAGCGTGAGCGCCACGATGGGCACATCGTCCACGCCGCGCGGCTTGACGATGGGCTGCCCCACGCCCAGGCCGGCAGGCAGCCAGTCCATGTTGGCGCCCACCGCGTCGTACAGCCGTACCACCGCCGTCTGGCGCGGCACGCGCACCTTGAATTGCACCGTGAGCACGGCCACGCCGGGGCGCGACACGCTCATCACATGCTCCACGCCGCTCATCTGCGAGAGCACGTGCTCGGCCGGCGTGGCGACCATGGCTTCCACGTCTTTCGCGCTGGCGCCGGGCCAGGGCACGATGACGTTGGCCATGGTCACGTCGATCTGCGGCTCTTCCTCGCGCGGCGTCACCAGCACGGCAAACACGCCCAACAGAAAGGCCACCAGCGCCAGCAGGGGCGTGATCTGCGCGGTCTGAAAATAGGCCGCGATGCGGCCGGAAATGCCCAGGCGCGCCGCGTGGGGCGTGGAGTCGGAAAGCGGCACTTCGCGCATGCGTCAGCGCCCCGGCGTCAATTGACGCAGCACGGCCTGCGGCTCCGTCACCACGCGCTCGCCCGCCGACACCCCCGCCAGCATCTCGATGCGATCGCCCTGCACCGCGCCCAGGCGAACCTGGCGCAGCAGCGGCTCGCCCTGCGGGCCGAGCACGTACACGCCCGTCATTTCAGACCGCCGCACCACCGCCCTGGCCGGCACCCACAGGCGTGGCACCGCCGGCAAGGCGCTGGACGACGCACCGGCCAGCCACAGGCGCGCGAACTGCCCGGGCACCGCGCTCAGGCCGGCGGGCAAGTCGGCCCGCACCTGTCGCGTGAGCGATGCAGGGTCCACCGTGGGCAGCACCTGCACGCGCAGCGGCTCAATGGCCTGCGCCCGGTCGCCCAACTGCACGCGCGCGCCGCGGGCGCCGTCGGCCAGCGCATCGGACGGCACGGCGGCACTCACGCGCAGCGCGCGCGGGTCGTACACCGTGAGCAGCGGCCGACCCGGCATGGCCATGTCGCCACGTTCCACCGAGACCACCGACACCACGCCATCGAATGGCGCCGTGGCCACGTGAAAGCCGGTCTGCGTGCGCGCCGCACCGGCCTGCGCGGCCTGCGCATTGACCTGCGCCTGGGCACTGCGGTATTGCGCCTCGGCCTGCTCCAGCGCCGCCTTGGCGATGTAGTTCTTCTGGAACAACGCGCGCTTGCGGGCCAGGTCTTGCGCCGCCACGTCCAGCGCAGCGCGCGCGGCCGCCACCTGGGCCGCGCTGGCGGCCGCACCCTGCTCGGCCGCGCGGGCGTCGATGCGAACCAGCGTCTGGCCCGCTCGCACCGTGTCGCCCACTTTCACGAGCAGTGACACCACCGCGCCTGGCACCTGTGCGGCCACCACGGCGTGGCGAACGGCTTCCACCGTACCTTCATAGGTCGACGCCGCTGCCGAGTTGCTGGCCTCGACGGTTGCCGTGGGCCAATCCGCCCGCGCAGGCTGATGCCACCCCATCGCGCCGGCCCACAACGCCGCCAGCACCGCCGTCGTGCGCCGCAGGGCCGCGGTGCGGCGGCGAACGCCGAGTAAGGATTCCCAAAAGCTCATCATTGCGATATTATTTGCGCAATCACGCAAATATGCAATATGGCAAACGCCCCACACATCGTTCCAGCCGTTAGACTGGCGCCCCACCCTTTTTTGCCCACGGGTGATTCGCCGCGCACGATGCACCACCTTCCCCCCGAAACCCTGGACCACGTCGCGGACTACTTTCGCGCGCTGTCGGAGCCCACGCGCCTGCGCATCCTCAATGCGCTGGGCACGGGCGAAATGAGCGTGGGTGACATCGCGCAGCAGGTGGACTCGAGCGTGGCCAACGTCTCGCGCCACCTGGCGCAAATGGCGCAGCACGGCCTGGTGGCGCGCGAAAGCCGAGGCAACAGCGCCTACTACCGCATCGCCGATCCGGCCGTGCACCAGCTGTGCGACCTGGTGTGCGGCAGCCTGCTGCGGCGTTTCGACGAGATGGCCCAGGCGCGCGCGGCGCTGGCCGAATCGGGCAAGCCATCGCGGCGCACGGGCTGACGCGGGCTGCGTACGTGCACCGCGCCTTTCGACAAGGTCGCGGCCCCCGCAGCAGCAAGGCGGGCGCTTAAGCTATTGCTTTAATAGCTAAAGAGCCTTATGGATAAAGCGGCAGCGCCCCAATTTTCATGTATGTCGGCCTACCACGGCTCGCGCCGGGGCGCCGCCGGCTGGCAGATCACACCGCCTCGTCGCGCACCACCAGCGTGTTGACGCGGGTGTGCGACAGCACGCTTTGCGCCACGCTGCCCAGCACCAGTTTCTCCAGTCCGCGCCGGCCGTGCGAACCCATCACGATCAGGTCGGCGCCCACGGCGTCGGCGGCTTCCAGCACGCCGCGCCACACGGCGTGCGATTCGACCACCTTGGTTTCCACGGACACGCCAGCGGCGGCCAGGCGCGCATTGGCGGCTTCGATGGCGGCGCCTGCCTCAGCGCGGGCAGCGTTCAGGTACTGGTCCTGCCCATAGGCGAAATCGGCGCCGACGCCCGTGAAAGGATAAGGGTCGATCACGAAGATGGCCGTGACCTTGCTGCCGAATGCGCGCGCCAGGCCAGCGGCCTTGTCGATGGCAGCCAGCGAGGTGCCCGAGCCGTCCACCGGCACAAGAATGTGATTGAACATGCGGCGCTCCTTCTTCGAGGGAATTGCGGGAAAAGCGGGGTATCAACCCGCACCTTGCCGCGTCGCCGCGCCGCCGTCAAGCGACCGGGTCAAGAAAGCCGCCGGCGCGCAGTGTCACCACCAGCGTGTCGCGGTGGCCGTGGCCGCCTTCGTCGGCGGGCTGGATGGGGGTGGATTCGTGGATCACCCGCTGGTCGTCCATCAGCAGCACCGACCAGGGCTGCTCCAGCGTGAAGCGCTGACCCAATGGGCCGTCCAGCTCGAACACGCGCGTTTCGCCGCCCTTGATCGCGTGGCGCGCCACGAGGAACACGGCCACCAGGTCGACGCCGTCGCGGTGCGCGCCCTCGGGCGTGGGCCGCCCGATGCCGCCTTCGGTGTCGATGCGGAACTGGTGCGCTTCGCCGTACCACGGCTGGCCGGTGGGCTGCACGGGGTGAACCACGTCGGCCACGCGCGCCAGCCAGCGCAGCAGCGCGCGCCAGTCGGGCTGCGCCAGCGTGGCCGGCGCGACGGGGGCAAACCAGCGTTCCATGCCGCCGTGCAGCGCGTTGTAATCCACCGGCTGCCAGTGCGGGCGATAAGGCACGTCCTGCAACTCGCCCCCCTGCACGGTGAACGAGGCGTGCCGCCGCTGGCGGTAACGGCCACCGTCCTTCAGGTATTCGTCGGGCGCCAGTTGATCCCAGTCGGGCTCTAGCGCCGCCAGGCCCGCCACGCTGGCCCCCGACAGCGCCAGGGTTGCGGGCGCGTCCAGCACGGCAAAGCCGCGCGTGACAAGGTCATGCAGATACTGCTCGGGCGTGGAAAACGGCGGCGAAAACACGATGGGCAACGGCGAACGGCAACCCGCCAAGCATAGTCCTGCGTCGCGCATGACCTGAGTCAAGGCCATTCGGCGTGCCGCCCTTTAGGCTGCACGCATCGCTGGAGACCCCCTATGCCTACCTTGAACTGGTGCGACGACCTTGCCCTCGGCATCGCCGCCATGGACACCACCCACCAGGAATTCGTCGCCCTGCTGGGCGCCGTGGAATCTGCCGACGACGGCGCCGTGCTGGCTGCCTGGCAGGCGCTGGTCGACCACACGCAGGTGCACTTCGACACCGAAGACCGCTACATGCTGGCCACGCGCTTTGCGGCCACCAACTGCCACACCACGCACCACCAGATGGTGCTGGACGTGCTCCGCCAGGGTCTGGCCATGGGCCAGGCGGGTGACCTGGCGCCCATCCGCCAGATGACGCGCGAGCTGGCGACGTGGTTCCCGCAGCACGCCGACAGCATGGACGCTGCGCTGGCCATGCACCTGCAGCGCGTGGGGTTCGACCCCACGACAGGCGCCATGGCCAACGCCCACGCATTGCCTGCCGAGGCCATCCACGGCTGCGGCGGCGCCACCTGCACGCCGCAAGACGCTGGCGACCACGCTGCGGCAGCCGCCTGACGGGTCATCGGTCAGGGCGCAACGGCCCGTGCCGTGACAATGGCGAGTGCGGCGCCGTGCACCGCACCCCACCGCCCATGGAACTGCTTGCCCCGCTTGTCGCCCTGATTGCGCTGGCCATCGCGCTGGCCATGCGGCCCTGGCGCCTGCTGGCCAACGGCGGCTTGCTGTCACCGCTGCTGGCGGCGCTGGTGATCACGCCCTGGCTGTGGGCGCTGCCCTGGCTGCACCGCATGCCCATTCAGCTGCAGCTGTCGGGCGCTTGCATGATCGGGCTGGCGCTGGGCTGGCCGCTGGCGGTGCCGGTGCTGTGCGTGGTGGCGCTGCTGGCGGGCCTGCTGGCGCCGCTCACGGGCCAGCAGCAGTTGGACATGGCGGTGTGGCTGGGCATCGTGCCGGTCACGCTGTCGCTCGGGCTGGGCCTGGTGCTGCGGCGCTGGGTGTGGAAGAACCTGTTCGTCTACATCCTGGGCCGCGCGTTCCTGGGCACTGCGGTGTGCATGTTCGCCAGCGGCGCATTGGCGCAGTGGACGGGCCACCAGCTGACAACGGCGGTGGAGCCCGAACTGGCCATGGTGGCACGCTGGCTCATCGCCTGGGGGGATGCCTTCATGACCGGCATGCTGACCGCGATCTTCGTGGCCTTTCGCCCGCAGTGGCTGGCCACCTGGTCCGACCGGATCTACGTGCCGCCGCCCGAACCGCGCGAACCGCCCGCGCGCTGACGGTTCAGCCGGCGGTTTGATCCAGCGCAAGCATCGGGCGTGCGGGGCCGGTGTACGGGGCATCCTTTGCGCGTCATCAAGACACGCAGCCCCTCACACGGCCAGCATGGGCGCACTCGATTCCGGGAGCAAGCAACATGAAACTCTGGCAAGACCTGTTCGGCACCGACTACGGCCTGATGAGCATCATCGGCCTGTTGTTCATCGTCTTCATGGGCATCTGGTATGCGCGCTTTTTCGTGCGCAAGATGAACGAGACGCCGCGCGGCAAGTAATCGCGGTTTGCCATAAAAATCGGCGCTTCCGCTTGACACGAAAGCGCCGGCAGCTACTTTTTCAGTAGCAAATCAATCGACGCGCTCTGCCTCCTGCAGCTGGCGCCACATCACTTTGCCTGAGCCACTCTTGGGCAGGCTGTCCGCGAACTGCACCACGCGCGGCACCTTGTAGACAGCCATGTTGTCGCGGCACCAGTCGATGATTTCCTGCTCGCTGACCTGTCCCTTGTGGCTGGGCCGCAGCACCACCACCGCCTTCACCGATTCGCCCCGGTAGGCGTCCTTGGTGGCGATGACGCAGGCTTCCTGGATCGCCGGGTGCCTGAACATCAGCGCCTCGACCTCGGCCGGCCACACCTTGAAGCCTGACGCGTTGATCATGCGCTTGAGCCGGTCGGTGATGAAGAAATAGCCGTCCTCGTCGACCCGTCCCAGGTCGCCCGAGCGGAAGAAGCGCTTGCCGTCCAGCTCGAAGAACACCGCTTGGGTCGCGTCGGGCCGCTTCCAGTAGCCCTGGAACACCTCGGGGCCATGGATGACGATTTCGCCCTGCTCGCCCTGCGGCACTTCCTTCAGCGTTTCAGGGTCGACCACGCGCGCGTCGGTGCTCATGAACGGGATGCCCAGGCACTGCTGCTTGGGGTGATCTACCGGGTTCTGGTGCGATGGCGCGGCGGTTTCGGTCAGGCCGTAGCCTTCGCAATAGGCCAGGCCGTACACGTCCAGCAGGCGTTGGGCCACCGCCTGCGGCATGGCCGCGCCGCCGCCGCTGATGGTCTTCAGGCTGGACAGGTCGAACATGGCGAAATTCGGGCTGGCCAGCAGGTCGATCACCATGGTGGGGATGTTGGCCCAGGCCGTGACGCGCCAGCGCGAAATCAGCCGGCCGGCCAATTCGCGGTCCCAGCGGGGCATCAGGATCATGGTCGAGCCCGCGTACACCGCCGCCTGCATCACCGCCACCAGGCCGGTGATGTGGAACATCGGCACCACCACCAGGCCCACGGTTTCGGGCGTGCCGTTGCCCCACATGGCGCAGGCCACGGCGTTGTGCATCACGCTGGCGTGGGTGTGCATGCAGCCCTTGGGCAGGCCGGTGGTGCCGCTGGTGTAGGGCAGGATGGCCAGGTCGGCCGGGCCGGCGGTGGTCTCGGCCAGCGGGCCGGCATAGGCCAGCGCGGCCTTCCAGGCGTGCGCCTCGCCGCCGTCGAGCGACGGCAGCGCGTGGTGCGTCAGCAGCCAGTCGCGCCAGGCCTCGGGCGGTGCGTCCTCGCCCTCGATGTTGCCGTCGAACGCGTCGGTGAACTGCGTCACGATCAGGTGCTGCAGGCGCTGGCCGGCGGGCAAGGCATCGCTGGCGCGGGCCAGTTCACCGGCCAGGTCGGCGGTGGTGATGGCGACCTTGGCGTCCGGGTCGACGATGTAGTGCTTCAGCTCTTCCGCACGGTTCATCGGGTTGACGGGCACCACCACCGCGTCGGCCCGCAGGATGGCGAAGTGCGCCACGATGAGTTGCGGGCAGTTCTGCATGTTCAGCACCACGCGGTCGCCCTTCTTCACGCCCAGCGACTGCAGGTACGCCGCCATCCGCTCGGCCGCGTGCCGGAGCTGCGCCCAGGTCATGACGTTGCCGAAGAAAACGATGGCCGACTTGCTCGGGTAGCGCATGGCCGTCACCGCCAGGTTCTGCCACAGCGACGTGGCAGGCGGCGTGATGGCTTGTGGCAGGCGCGGTGGCCAGAATTTGTAGTGCGGACGCATGGGCGAGTCTCCTGTGGGGGTGCTTTGCCCGGATGCTAGCGCGGCGCGTCGGCCTTGCGCACCCGGGTTTTGTCGCAGCGGCGACGCGCGGGGTCGCCAGAGGCAACGCAGGCGTCAAAAAAACCCACCGGGCATGTGCCGGGTGGGTTTGGGTGTGCGGTATCGCGCTGGTCAGACCGCGGCGTCGTTCTCCTCGCCGGTGCGGATGCGCACCACGCGCTCGACGGCGGTGACGAAGATCTTGCCGTCGCCGATCTTGCCGGTGCGCGCCGCCTTGACGATGGCCTCCACGCAGCGATCCACGTCGCCGTCGTTGACCACCACCTCGATCATGACCTTGGGCAGGAAGTCGACCACGTATTCGGCGCCGCGGTACAGCTCGGTGTGGCCTTTCTGGCGGCCGAAGCCCTTGACCTCGGTCACCGTCAGCCCGGTGACGCCCACTTCGGCCAGCGCTTCGCGAACCTCTTCCAGCTTGAAGGGCTTGATGATGGCGGTGATCTGTTTCATGTGCTTTCCTCGGTTCAGGCTCTGAATTTGTTGGTAATAGGATAACGCCAGTCCTTGCCGAAGCTGCGGTGCGTCACACGCGTACCCACGGCGGACTGCTGGCGCTTGTACTCGTTGATCTTGATCAGCCGCGTGACCTTCTCCACGTCCTCGGGTTGAAAGCCCTCGGCAATCAGCTCGGCCACGCCCAGGTCGTTTTCCATGTAGCGCTCGACGATCGCGTCCAGCACCTCGTAGGGCGGCAGGCTGTCCTGGTCGGTCTGGTCAGGGCGCAGCTCGGCCGACGGCGGCCGCGTGATGATGCGCTCGGGAATCGGGTTGGCGCCGGTGCCATACGGGTCGTGCGCATTGCGCCACCACGACAGGCGAAACACCGCCGTCTTCACCACGTCCTTGATCGGCGCGAAGCCGCCGCACATGTCGCCGTACAGCGTGCAATAGCCGGTGGCGTACTCGCTCTTGTTGCCGGTGGTCAGAATCAGGTGGCCGTGCTTGTTGGACAGCGCCATCAGCATCACGCCGCGAATGCGCGCCTGGATGTTTTCCTCGGTAATGTCCTCGGGCTTGCCGTCGAACAGGGGCCGCAGCGACGCTTTGAAGCTCTCGAATTCAGGCAGGATGGAAATCTCGTCATAGCGTACCTTCATGCGCCGCGCCATTTCGCGCGCGTCTTCCAGGCTGATGCCGGCCGTGTAGGGGCTGGGCATCATCACGGCGTGCACGTTTTCGGCGCCAAGCGCATCCACCGCAATGGCCAGCACCAGCGCCGAATCGATGCCGCCCGACAGGCCCAGCGCCACGGTCTTGAAGCCGTTCTTGCGCGCGTAGTCGCGCAGGCCCATCACCAGCGCGTCCCACAAGTCGGCGTCGAGCGCACGCGCGGGCGCCATGTCCGCTTTCAATTCGATAGCGTTCTGCGCGCGCTGGACATCCACGAACCACAGTTTCTCTTCAAAACTGGGGGCGCGGCCCGCCAGTTGTGCGTCGGCGCCGACGGCGAACGAATGGCCTTCAAACACCACCTCGTCCTGGCCGCCGACGAGGTGCGCGTAGACCAGCGGCAACCCGCTGGCTTTCACGCGCTCGATCATCATCGCCTCGCGCTCGTAACCCTTGCCCATGTGGAATGGCGACGCGTTGATGACCGCCAGCAGCTCGGCGCCGGCCTCCTTGGCCAACTCGGCCGGCTCGTCGAACCAGGCGTCTTCGCAGATCAGCAAGCCGACGCTCACGCCTTCGACCTGGAACACGCAGGTGCCCTGCCCCGGCGTGAAATAGCGCCGCTCGTCGAACACCTGGTAGTTGGGCAGCAGGCGCTTGGCGTAGTTCTCGATCACGCGGCCGTCCTGGATCACGCTGGCCGAATTGGTGCGCTGGCTCACGGTGACGCTCTTGCCGCGCTGGTCCTTGCCGATGGGGTGGCCGACCACGATCACCATGCCCTTCAACCCCGCCGTCTCGCGGGCCACCGTTTTCACGGCATCATCGCAGGCGGCGATGAACGAAGGACGCAGAAACAGGTCTTCGGCGATGTAGGCGCAGATCGACAGCTCCGGCGTCAGCAGCAGCCGCGCGCCATCGGCGTACGCGGTCTTCGCGGCGTCGATGATCTTCTGCGCATTGCCCGGCATGTCGCCGACGACGAAATTCAACTGGGCGACAGCGATCTTGAGCGTCATACACGATGTCTGAAAACGGTTCCGGCAAGCATGGTAACCGCCTGCGCACGCAGGTGGTCGATTCGCCGCGCTTGATCGAGGCGGCGGCGTGGAACCCGCTGCTGGCGCAGCAGGCCACGCCCACGCCCTTCATGCGGCACGAATACCTGGCCGCGCTGCACGCCAGCGGCAGCGCCACGGCGCGCACCGGATGGTCGCCGCGCTTTCTGCTGCTGTGGGACGGCGATCAACTGGCCGCCGCCTGTCCGCTGTACGTCAAGGCGCATTCGTATGGCGAATACGTGTTCGACTGGGCCTGGGCCAATGCCTATGCCGAGCACGGCCTGCACTATTACCCCAAGGCGCTGGTGGCGGTGCCGTTCACGCCCGTGCCCGGCTCGCGTCTGCTGGCGCGCGATGCGGTCACGCGCGCGACGCTGGTGCAGGCACTCATCGACTGGTGCGAGGCGCAACAGCTGTCATCGCTGCACGTGCTGTTTGGCGACGCGGCGGACCTGGCGGCGTGCGACGCGGCGGGACTGATGCAGCGGCACCAGGTGCAGTTTCATTGGAAGAATGAAGCCCCCACGCTTCCTGCTTTGCATGGTGCGCTGCCCCCCGAGGGGGCGCTCGCCGCCTTGGGACGGCCCGGCGGCGGCTCGGCATCGCGATCACCACGGTTTCACAGTTTTGACGATTTCCTGGCCGCGCTCAGCCAGGACAAGCGCAAGAAAATCCGGCAGGAGCGGCGCAAGGTGGCCGAAGCCGGCGTGACGGTGCGCTGGGCGCCTGGGCTCGATATTTCCGCGGCGGATTGGGCTTTTTTCTACCGCTGTTATGAGCGCACCTACCTCGAACACGGCAACGCCCCGTACCTGACACCCGCCTTCTTTGCCGACATGGCACGAGACATGGCAGATGCCTGGGTGCTGTTCATCGCCGAGCGCGGCGGCAAGGCAATTGCTTCCAGTTTGATAGCTGTAGACGCACTGCAGGCAAGCGCTTCATATCAAAAAGACCATGGATCAGACAGCGCAGCCTACGGCCGCTACTGGGGCGCGTTGGAGCGCGTGGACTGCCTGCATTTCGAGCTGTGCTACTACCAACCGATCGACTGGTGCATCCGCCACGGCGTGGCCCGCTTCGAAGGCGGCGCCCAGGGCGAGCACAAGATGGCGCGTGCGCTGATGCCGGTGCAGACGCGCAGCGCGCACTGGCTGGCGCATCCCGCGTTTGCCGACGCGGTGGACCGCTTTCTGGCGCGCGAATCGGCCGGGATAGACAACTACCTGCAGCACCTCGACGCGCGTTCGCCCTTCCGCCGGGCGACGGAAACCTGAGTTACTCGCGGTCGCGGCGCGGCGCGCGTGCGCCCATGCGCTGCCGCCCTGGCCGGTCGCCCCGGTAAGCCACCTGCGTGGGCATCAGGTCGTAGTACGGGTCGGCCGCCGGTCCGCAGTTGGACTCTGCAATGCCGAACACCAGCGTGGCGCCCTTGCCGTACTTGTAGGGCACGGTCTGGTGCAACTGGTACGACATGTCCACCGGTGGCGTCGATGATTGCGACACGATCTCGCCCTTGGGCCCCATCACGGTGTAGCAGGCGGCCTGTGCGCCGGCAGCCAGCATCGAAACGACGAAGAAGGTGGTAACTTTTTTCATGGCGCGGTGAATCCGTGGCTCACGGAATGTGTCTGAGTGTATGCCCCCAAGTCTGCATGGCGCAGGCGGCTTGTCAAGCGCCCCGTGGCGCCGAAGTGGAAAGGGGCGCGTGCTTAATCTGCACGACCTGGGCGATCAGTTGGGTGCCGAGCCGGGCTCGAACCGCCGGTCCAGCGCGCGGGCGACGTCGGCTTCCAGCGACTGCCGGTCGGACGATCCGGCGCCTCGGTGGCTGTCGGCGCGTTCCCAGTCGGGGTGGCCGCGCGCCGTCGCCAGCGCGCCCACCACGCCCTGCAGGCTTTCGTCGATGTGTTCGTCGGTCACGCGCAGCTTGGCCACGGCGGCATGCCCGCGCAGCTCCAGCGCGCGCGCCAGGTCCAGCAGGTGATCGGCCAGCACCAGCAGCACGGGGTCTTCCACCGTCAGCTCCTGCACGCCGTTGAGGCGGTTTTCCAGCTTGCGCCACAGCGGGCGCCAGCCGCCCGATGCCGCACCGCCCAAGGTGGCACCCAGCGTGGTGGCGGCGCCCAGCGACAGGCCCGCCATCGCCACGTCGGCCACCATGCCCAGCCCGGCGCCGATGGCGGCGCCCAGGCCCAGGCGCTTGCCGGCTTCCTTCAGCAACTCGGGGTTGAACAGGTCGTCCTCCCAGCGGCCGCCCAGTTGCGGCATCTCGGACAGCTCGGCATCGCCGGGACGGAAGGCGAACACGGCCAGCAGGTCGTCCACCGCGCGCCGGGCGTGGCGCCGCACGTCGTCCTGGAAGGCGCGCACGAACGCCTGCTGGCGCACTTCGTCGGCAAATTCGTCGGCCGGCAGCGCGCGCCGCATGGCGGCCACGTCGATCAGCGCGGACGCCACGACGCGGCAGGCCGCCAGGCGCCGCTCGCGCGCCTGCAGCGTCAAGGCATCGACGATGGCGTTGAGTTGCGCGCGCCGGGCCGGCAGCAGCGTGGCCAGGTCGCCGTAGAGCTGCCGCTCGGAGCCATTGAAGGGCGCCACCACGTCGAATTCAACCCGCGCGTGCAGACCGTTTTCCAGCAGCGTCTGATGCCAGTCGTCCAGCCGCGTATCGACGTAGCGCACGAAATTCAGCACCGGCATCAGCGGCTTGGCGCACCAGCTCAGGATCTCGATCTCGGCGCGGTACTTGGGCAGCACCGGCTCGCGTGTGTCGATGACGATCATGGCGGCGTCGGCCTGCTCGGTCAGCGCGCGCAGCACCTTGGCCTCCTGCTCGAAGGTGCGTTGCGCCTCGGGGCCGCGCAGGAAGGCGCGCACACGCTCGGGGCGCGAATCGGCGAGCAGATTGCCGAGGTATTCGAGCAGCGCCACCGAGTCTTCCAGACCCGGCGTATCGATGAAGCGCACCGCCACCGCGCCGTCGATGCGCAGGTCGATCGTCTCGGCGTGCCGGGTGGTGCCCGGGCGGTCGGACACTTCGCCAAAGTCCACCTTGCGCGTCAGCGTGCGCAGCAGCGAGGTCTTGCCGGCGTTGGTGTGGCCGACGATGGCGATGCGAAGCGGGTCATTCATGGCGATTCGCTATCCAATCAGTAGCTGCTTGCGCTGATTCAGCAAGCGCTAGCGCCTCAAAACCTTCTGAAACCATCCAGTCGCGCCAGCGCCGCGCGCCGCCCTCGTTCCCGTTCAGCAGAAGCGCGGTGCGGCCGGCTTCGCGCATCGCCTCGCGCACGAAGCGGGCGGTGCCACGATCCGGGCTGGAGGC
>WBZS01001674.1_pt1 | contig 16521 bp, 14 predicted proteins | sample 5204201 | NCBI WGS metagenome assembly WBZS01 (sample SAMN12344357, study PRJNA552823) | activated sludge metagenome | biome: Activated sludge suspended growth; feature: Nitrification reactor; material: Wastewater; isolation source: activated sludge from nitrification reactor of wastewater...
AATCTCGTTCCTAATTATCTGGAATTTATTCCGAGTAAAGAAGATTGGTTAGCTACAATCTCTTCGGCTTCCAGATTAAAATCTAAGCGAACTTCATAGGCTCTCGGCCACGGCAGCGATACATGAACATCGCGCAGGTCGCGAAAAACAAACTGCCGGGTTCCAGCAAAAAACCTGCGCCCCATGAACTGAGATCGGAACGTTTCGTCTAACCTGCGTGCCAAGTCTTGGTGAACAAACTCATCAATCTGCACAAACTCCGAACCATACGTTTCTTCGCGTGATGCGCGAGGATTCGCGTCGATCATCGCATAGGCCTGGGGCCTGGTGAATCGGTGATAAAGGAAATCATTCACTAAGCGATGCAGCAAGAAAGCACGTTGATTCAGTTCGCGTGTAACTGGGTCAACTTTCAAGCGTCGCGAAAGCAAGAAAATATTCGCCGCCGGAACCGCAGTGCCGAGGGTATTGCCAGCCGTGTTCCACCCGGAATAAGATAACAACCTTGTGGCATCCCCCGACTGAGTCAAAGCCTGAAACAGAGCGGGATCGCCCGTGCCGGATTTGCCCAAGTTAATGTCCGCCACGGCAACCGGAAAGCTCTGCTGAACCTCAGTCTTCAAAGCATCAAGAAATGTCAAGAACTGCAACGTGCGAGGCTCGGGAGTATTAACATATAAACTATAGTCAAACCCCTCGCCTTCCTTTACAAGTTGCGCACCACTAGCGATAAGTTGCTCATTAAGACTTCGCTCAACCGGGCTCGATTCATAAGCCGCAATCTTGTCACGCCCCAGATCATCCGCATAAACAACGCGCACCCGCGGACTCCAGTTCGCCTGGCTCATTAAAGCGCGGCTGAGCAACACATTTCCAAGCTGGTCAATACCCTGACAAAAATAGGTGCGGCCCGTAAGCTTGAGATTGCCCGCCATTTCGCGCAGCCGCAAAGTCTCGGCAATATGCGGTCCCATAGGCTGGGCATCGTCTTGGCCGAGGATCACGTAATTGAAAACCCCCCGCGCCGTCATGCGCAAAATCTCTTGCTGAACGCGCCAATTCCGATCGCGGGCAACTTCGTAATTCTTGATCTCAATCGGAGGAATCTTTTCGATAATCCCGCGCAACTGAACTAAAGTTTCTTTCTTGCCATCGACTCGGTATCGAGCCTTAACTTCGGCGTACTTTGCAACCAGCATGCGCCACGGCGCGCTCTCCCTGGTCGCCGTCGGAGCGAGCCGCATAATCGCGCTGAACCCATAAAATGGAACTTTGGGATAGGTCCGCCGAAGCTTCCATAGCGAGCGCAACCGCGCAATCGCAACCGAATACGGAGTCTCTGGCGTACGCGAAGAGATTAGTCCGCCATACGCAATCATGTCGAGGTTGACAATCACATGACTGTACTGAGACAAGTCTCGCTCGCTCATCCACTTTAGGATCTTGGTCGGATCGCCTGACGCAGTGAACCGACCAAGCAGTTCCTGCGGTGGAGTTTCGACTTCAACTCCTGCAATGGCCCCAATCATCTGGGCGAACTGGGTAACAGCCGGACGGTCGTCAACCGGGATCAGCAGGACTTTAGAAGAAAAATGCTCACCCGAAACACCGGCGCTAATCTCCGAAGAAACGACGCTCTGCGCACCAGCAAAGACCGAAAGAAACAGCAGATAACAAAGCAATGCCGCGCGCTGCATCGAACTAGGAAGATACCTCAGGAACCTAAGACGTTCAGGACCCAGGGCTGGATGCACCCGAACGCGGTATATTCATTGCTTATCCGAGCCGGTAGCTCAGTCGGTAGAGCAACGCCCTTTTAAGGCGTGGGTCCTGGGTTCAAGTCCCAGCCGGCTCACTTAAGGTCAGGCAGCGTCCTCGAAAAACCGCAGGAAGCGACCCGAGTCAACTCGCCCGACCTCCGCAATTTGGGCACCAACCCGAAACTTTGAACCCTGTGCTTCTATCGGTCGGCAGTGGCGAACCGTGACAACAAGACTCACGATGCCAAAGGAAGAATTAACCTGGACACCGAATCTATCTCCCTTTGCAAATGGAACACTTGAAACGAACCCAATTCCACCCGGGGCGACATCAACTAGCGTAAGGGGAATCTCGGATCCGTTATACAAGGCGGTACCTTCTACGTTACTAACTTGAATCCGAAGCTGCTGGCTTGCCTCAATGACCTTCGGCGTGCCCAGTGCTTTAAAGCTCAAAATGCCTTTCTGAAAAACATGTTCCAGCGTTGTATGACAAAGCAAACTATATTTCTTCCCGCTAACCTCAAGAACAAACTCATCGCCCACTGCAAAGTCCATTTCGCAGGATGTTTCTAGAGTAAACCGATCGTCTTCAATGGTTCTTGCCCATCCATAAATTGATTTTGCATCGCGCTTGCGGGTCAGTCGCGCACGGGAACCTGACACCACAATGGCCTGAAAGATTCTTTTGTTGACCGCAGACATTAAGCCGCCCGCCTTGCCCGAGATGCGGGCTGTGCCTGGCAGTAATCAACCCAATCTTCCAAGAAGCGATTCCACTTCGCGCGGTCCAACCTACCTAACTGCCCAAAATGAACTCCAATCCGATAAACACCTGCGACCTTGCGCGATGCTCGACAGTTTTGAACCTTGACTTCAAACTCAAATAGTCCAAGCGGTGACTGGATGGTCAAGGTCAGTACCTCGCCTTTAGGTATCTGCGCTTCAGAGTGTAGCCCTGCACCCGAGGGGCCAACGTCGGCAACTAGAACGCTATGAGTGTCCTCCCCCAATCCGATCGAAGCCTTTAACCCTTGCATGCTCAAGCGTACTGCTTCCGAAGATGGCACCACGATCAGGGACCCCATTATCTGAATATGGATGCTTTTGCCGCCCTGATCAATTGCGTCCAGAGGGCACCCTGGATTGCCGATGTCTCCGCCCGCAACGTCCTCAGTGCTCACGAGCCGACCGCGGAATCTACCGATGATTCCCCGTCCAATCGCTTCAAATGCAAAAGTGTCATCCGGCCTATGGCAGACATTCGTAAATACGCGCACGACGACTTGCTGCCCGTAGGCTCTAAAAATCCATCCGTGAAAGAGCCGTGCGTCCGAAAGACGCTGGAATTGCACACGTGTCCCGACAAATTCTTTGGCTCTTAATGCGGTCTTGTTCATTGCTTGGGAGAATTATCGGATGGCAACCGCGTTCTCCTGTTAAGAGGCTACAGGTAATCCTGATAGGATTCAGCGTATCCTTTTGTGGTGGCTAAAATTTCGGAACTTTCAACAAGCGCGGCAAATTTGCGCGCCGCGCAAGATCAGTTTGTCCTTGAATGGGGGCGGATGAGTTCAAGCTGGGGGATTAACCGGACGATGGCGCAGATCCACGCCCTGCTCCTTGCGACCGGTACGCCGCACAGCATGGACGAGATCATCGAGCGACTGCAGATCAGCCGCGGTAATGCCTCGATGAACCTGCGCGAGCTGATGGACTGGGGAATCGTGCGCCGCATCCGCCGTCCCGGAGATCGCAAGGACATCTATAGTTGCGACGCCGACGCCTGGCAGATTTTTGCCAAAGTGATTCGCGAGCGGAAGCGGCGCGAGCTTGATCCTACGGTTGCTGCAATCCGCGACTGCATGGCACTGCTTCCTGAAGACCCTGCGAGCGAGGACATCGAGACATTCCGCACCAAGATGAACAGCCTCCTCGATCTGTTTGCCGTTATTGATGCGGTGTTCTCCGAGATATTTAAGAGTGATGAGACGTTTCGTAAAACTCTAGAGCCATATCTCCCACAAAAGTAACATTGTGCTGGGCCGAATCCGATGGTAAGGTGAATGTAGGCAATGAGCGCCGTCGCAAAAACCCCGTTCGATCCCGCAGTGCGAAAGCGGACCGTTCCCGTTCTCCCTGTGCGGGACAACGTGCACTTTCCGGCGCTCATCAACACGCTCCTTGTAGGTCGGGATGTCTCTGTCAAAGCCCTTCAGAGCGCAATGAGGCGAGACCGAAGCGTGCTGGTCGTTGGGCAACGCGAGGTGACCATCGACGAACCCCGGGCCGACGACCTTTACCGATTTGGAACGCTAAGCGAAATCCTTCAAGTGCTGCCGATGCCTGATGGGACGATGCGCGTCGTCTTGCGCGGCAGCTTTAGGGCATCAGTTGATAAGTTTGTTTTTCGGCGAGGCTATATCCAAGCCGAGTGCTCTGAGGTGTTTGAATATGGCTCGACGAGTCGCAACGTGGAAGCCACGATGCGCGAAGCCTTGGATGTCTTCCACGAAATCGCAAACCTCGGTCGTCAACTGCCCCCCGAAGCGATTGAAAGCCTGCCTCCACTCGAAGATCCGGGCCATCTTAGCGATGTAATCGCCCACCATTTGAACCTAAGACCGGCGATTAAGCAAGAACTCCTCGAAGATCCGAACGTCGAATCCAGGCTTGAGATCCTGTTGCGGACCTTGGTCAACGAGCGCCAGTTACTCGAACTCCAGACCCACATCCGCAACCAGGTCGAGCAAGAACTGGGCAACACCCAGCGTGAGTACTTCCTTCGCGAGCAGCTCAAGGCGATTCAGCATGAACTCAGGGCTCCCGCCGAACTCAGCGAAGAAGGCGAAGAGTACGCCGCGCTCATCGCCCGGGCGGACATGCCCCCTGAAACCCAGGAGAAGGCGATGCAAGAATTGCGTCGCCTCGAAAAGGCTCCGAGCAGTTCGCCCGAGAACATGGTGATCCGCAACTATCTGGACTGGCTCCTCGCCCTGCCTTGGAATGTTCTCAGCGATGACCGAATCGATGTCAAGGCCGCAGCCAAAATCCTGGACCGAGACCATTACGGGCTAGACAAAGTAAAAGATCGAATCCTAGACTTCCTCGCGGTTCGCCAGCTGAATCCTAGTTTGCGAGGTCCAATACTTTGCTTTGCCGGCCCTCCAGGCGTTGGAAAAACCAGCATCGGACGCTCGATCGCCGAGGCGCTTGGTCGAAAGTTTGTGCGAGTTTCGGTGGGCGGCGTGCGAGATGAGGCTGAGATTCGCGGGCATCGCCGAACCTATATCGGTTCAATGCCCGGTCGCTTGATTCAGAGCATTCGCCAATGTGGCACCCGCAACCCTGTGCTCATGCTCGATGAGATCGACAAGATGGGGATGGACATGCGCGGCGACCCAACCAGCGCCCTCCTCGAAGCCCTCGACCCCGAGCAGAACCGGGCCTTCTCGGACCACTACATCGAAGCGCCATTCGACCTAAGCTCGGTCATGTTTATCCTCACGGCGAACCTGCTCGAAGGAATCCCCCCGGCCTTGCGCGACCGGATGGAAATCATCCGTTTTCCTAGCTTTACCGAGGCAGAAAAGCTCAACATCGCAGACAAGTACCTAGTGCAAAAAAGCCGAGCCGAGCACGGCCTCGCAAAAGAGCAATTCAAGATCGATTCGGATGCTCTGCAAACCCTCATCCGCGAATACACCCGCGAAGCAGGAGTGAGAGGACTTGAGCGGGAGATTGCGACTCTATGTCGAAAGGCAGCAAGGCGCATTGCCGAAGGCAGAGGCAAGCGGGTTCGTGTAGCCCCGGATGATCTTAAGGCGCTCGTCGGCGGGCCGCGTTACCGGTATGGCTCGGTGAGCGCGGCTGACGAAGTCGGCGCTAGTACGGGCCTTGTCTACACAGAATTCGGCGGCGACGTAATCACCATCGAAGCCAGTCTTGTTGCGCCTATGTCTGACGAGCCTAAGGTCATTCTCACGGGATCGCTTGGCGAAGTCATGCGAGAATCGGCCCTTGCCGCCATCACCTACTTAAGATCGCAAGCAAGCCGCTGGCAACCGGAGGGCAAGTTCGATTTCGACGTGCATATCCACGTGCCCGAAGGAGCCGTGCCAAAGGACGGACCAAGCGCAGGTGTTGCCATGGCAGTGGCGCTTGCTTCTGCGTACTCTGGTCGACCCGTGAGATGCAACGTTGCCATGACCGGCGAGATCACCCTCCGCGGCAAGGTACTTCCTGTGGGTGGGATTCGGGAAAAAATCCTCGCTGCGCACCGGGCAGGTATCAAGTTTGTCCTCCTGCCTAGGGACAACGAGCGCGATCTTGAAGACCTGCCGATTTCGGTACGCGAAGAGCTAGAATTTCACTTAATCGACCACGCCGACCAAGCATTAGGCGTTGCTCTTGCTACCGACCAGTTATCTTGATTCGACCCTCTGGTTTGTAGTCAAGCGGAGAGCGGGCTTTGATGAACTCAACCAACACCTCAATATCGATCTTGCCCGTTTCGATGCGGGTGCCTTTCGCATTTTTGAGAATGAAGTGGGCATCTCCGCCCCCTGCTGTGAAGTTATTGAAAGTGAGACGATAGGTCTTGGTTTCTTCAAGCGAACTCCCTGCGACGCGGATATCGGAAATTCGAGAACCTGCCGGTTTGGAGAGGTCCACGACATAGCTGGTACCAGACGAGGGAAGTAGTAATCCACCCCCAACTCCCTCGGTAACTGCCTCCTCCATCGCGGCTTTGAGTTCAGCGCCGGAAAGCTCAAGAATCGTAAGCGTGTTCCCAAAGGGCTGGACCATGATTGCCGCCCCGTAGGAGATTGTTCCAGTCTCAATGCCAGCTCGAACGCCGCCTTGGTTTGCAAAGGCCGCGACCGAACCCTGGTCCCGCGTTGCTGCAAGCATCGCGTCGGCAATGACATTGCCCATGAGGCTCTCGCCGCTTCCGTCTCCGCGAGTGAGCATCACCGAACTAGAGCCGATTCTTGCGTTTTTCATCGCTTCGATGGGCTTGTTGAAAGCCGCAATCATCGAGGCAATCACAGGGTCCTCGACAATCGATTCATCCACTGGAATTGGGGCCGCATCCTTCCAACTTGCGACGTCGCCTTTGTCGTCGAACGTGACTTTGATCCGCCCGAGGACTTTGCTCCATTCCCACGCTTGTACGACCAAGGTGGTCTTGCCTGTCGAGTCCTTGACGACCGTCGGATACTTCCCAGCTGGCTTGGGCCAATTCTCAATCTGCAGGTCGCCGAGCAAGGTGTGGCTGTGCCCGCCGACGATCACGTCGAGGCCGTGGAGTTTCTTAGCCAGAGCCTGTTCTTCGGCATAGCCGCAGTGCGAGACAAGGACGATCTTGTTAACTCCTCGCTTTTCGAGCGCGTTGATTTCAGTTTGGATCGCGGTCACCAGAGGCTTCATTTGCACGTTCGGACCCATTGACGAGATAGTGGGCAGGTCTTCAGTCACTGCACCAACGACTCCGATCTTTTCGTTGCCAACCGTCAGAACGGCTGAGGCTTTGATGACATCTTTCAAGAACGGCTCCTTGGAAACATCAAGATTCGCGGCAAGGACAGGGAACTTTGCTTGCCGAGCAAAGGCACCTAGGGCGCCCGGTCCTCGGTCGAACTCATGATTCCCGACTGCTGCCGCCTGAAATCCGATGACATTCATGATCGAGACATCGGCGAGCCCTTCATAAGTGTTGAAAAAAAGCGTGCCTTGGAACGTGTCGCCACCATTGAGCAGAACCACATTCGGGTCAGAGGCTCGGTACTTCTTGATGAGCGTAGCCATCCGGGCGTGCCCACCATATAGTTTGCCCCGAATGTTCGTCGGCTCGATATGCGCATGCAGGTCGTTGTTGTGCAGGATCGTCAGGGTGAAGTCGCGGGCCGAACCAAAGCCAGCCGAAAGCAGAGCAAGAATAGCTACGCCAATGCGCATAGAGGACATCTTCATGCTGCAAGTTCTACCTGGATCGCTACTCTTTTGGAAGCTGGTGGCCCATTTTGTCCCGCTTAGTTTTCAGGTAGCGGTCGTTGTGGACCGTAGACTCCGCCACTATTGGAACGTGCTCCACGATCTCGAGCCCGTAGCCCTGTAGCCCGGCAACCTTCGCCGGATTATTTGTCATCAATCTTAATCTTCGTAAGCCTAGGTCAGCTAAGACCTGCGCCCCAAGGCCGTAATCGCGTAAGTCGGACTTGAACCCGAGGGCATGATTCGCCTCGACCGTGTCCATTCCTTGATCTTGGAGCTCGTAGGCCTTCAGCTTATTGATGATCCCAATCCCCCGCCCCTCTTGGGCGATGTAAACAACAACCCCGCGACCAGCGGCTTCGATCTGCTGCAGCGCCATTTCCAGTTGATCACCGCAGTCACAGCGGAGCGAACCCAAGATATCGCCAGTCAAGCAACTCGAGTGCATGCGAACCAGCACCGGCTCCTCGGTGCAAACCTCGCCTTTGACAATTGCCAGATAAGGATGAGGCTCGACAATGGTTTCATAAGCATAGAGGGTGAACTCGCCGAACTTGGTTGGAAACGGAATCGGCCCAGCGACCCGCTCAACCAGTTTCTCGTTGCGACGCCGGAACGCGATCAGGTCGCTTATCGCGATAATCTTGAGGCCGTGCTTCTCACCAAAGGGAATGAGATCGGGAAGCCGCATCATCGACCCGTCATCGTTCAGAATCTCCACTCCCAGGGCAACGGGGCTCATGCCCGCCAGAATGCAAAGATCTACCGAAGCCTCGGTATGCCCGGCGCGGCGAAGGACTCCGCCCTTTTCCGCACGCAAAGGAATGATGTGACCAGGCCGGCCAAGGTCGCTTGCTCGACCATTCGGATTGCAAAACACCTCAACTGTCTTCGCCCGATCGTGCGCGCTTACGCCGGTCGTTGTGCCGTGTAAGGCATCAACAGTCTCACCCATAGCCGTCCCAAGGCGTGCCGTGTTTTGCTTGGTCATCATCGGGATCTGGAGTTCGGCTAACCGCTCGGCGGTTGTCGGAATGAAGGGCACTCCTCGACCGTGAGTGATCATGAAGTTCATGGCCTCGGGAGTACAAGCCTCGCCCGCCATGATGAGGTCGCCCTCGTTCTCGCGATCGGGATCGTCGACAACGATCACCATTTTGCCGGCCTTGATATCTTCGACCGCTTCGGAAATGGATGCAAAAGGTGACTTCATTATTTTCATTCTACGCAATCAGAGCGGCTAGCCCCCGAAATTAGACCGCACGCATATCTGCCCGAGTTCAAATGAGTCTGGCAATCCTGCTGATTACAAACTGCGAATAGCCCTATACACTTCTCCCCGGTGCTCCGCAGGCATCGCACTTTTTTTGAATTGGAGAAGAAAAAATGATAAATAGAAACATTCGCATTGTCGGCGGAATGATGATCCTAGCCCTTTGTGCAGTCGTTGCCCAAGCAGGCTCCATCAACGCTGCATACTCATCGGCCTATGGATTCCCAGGCGTATCTTTTAGCACGGTGCTTCCAGGCAACGTTGGTCCAATGAGCAGCCCAGCTGGGCAAATGAACGGTCAACGAATCGACGTTCCGGGCCCTGGCGTTGACACACTCGTGCCATTCCAGTTTCCAGCATTCTGCGTGGAACTTGGCGAGACCATTAGCGTTCCAGGAAACAACGCCCATCCTGACGTGTTTCCTTTGCTCGGTTCAGTTACGACCGGCGGCGGAATAAGCGGACCAGTTTTGTTTGATCCAGTACGAACGGCTAACCTCCAGACCCTTTGGGGCTCGTTCTTCGGCGCTGTCAACAACGCGACCACCGCGCAAGCGTTCCAGCTCGCTCAATGGGAAATCGCTTTTGACGATGACGTAACCCTCATCCCTGGCGCAGGCGCAAAGCTGTTTGTTACGGCTGGCGACTTCCAACCAGGAATCTCGGACCTTGCAGAAAACTGGCTGACTCTGATTCGGTCGGGCCAAGCAACGACACAGATGCCGCTAGTGCACTTGAAGGGCGCAGGCATCCAAGACCTCGTTACTCCTGGCAATCCAGTTCCTGAGCCAGCAAGCATTGCCGCTCTCGGACTAGGTGTCGCTGCACTTGTGCGAAGGCGCAAAGCAAAGAAAGCTTAACTCTTTCAAACCAATCGGGGGCCCTCGATCTCCTTTTCGGGAGACCGGGGGTCTTCTAATTATTAAGTATCCACAATGATCGGTAGGTATTTTTACCGCATGTTGAACTGCTCCAGTAATATTGCTGAACATGGAAATGGCCCCCTGGCTTTACAATGTTTTGAAATGTCTCCGTAGACATTATTTTTGTTTTTTGCTGGAGAGTAGAAATGACACGATACAACATGATCAAAATGGGCGGCATTGCTGTCCTCGGGTTAGCAACCGTGATGGCACAGGCTGGCTCGATCTTCGCATCTTATGGTGCTCCTTATGGATTTGCGGGAACCACTTATTCCACAGTTTTGCCAGGTCACGTTGGTGGACGGAATGACAATTCCGGTGAGTTTAGCGGTGTTCGCCTTGACGCTCCTGGGCCAGGCATTGACAACCTGGTTCCATTCCAATTTCCTGCGTATTGCGTCGAAATTGGAGAAGGACTCTCAGTCCCCGGTAACAACGCGCACCCTGACGTGTTTCCGCTTTTAGGTTCAACGACGGTTGGCGGCGGGATCAGCGGACCGGTTCTGTTCGATGCAGTTCGAACTGCAAACCTTCAAACTTTGTGGGGCTCATTTTATGGTGCGGTCAACAACCTGCAGAGCTCGCAGGCATTTCAACTTGCTCAGTGGGAAATTGCTTTTGACGACGATGTGACGCTAGTCCCTCAAGTTGGCGCCAAGCTTTTTGTCACTGCTGGAGAGTTTCAACCTGGTATCTCTGACCTTGCAGAAACATGGCTAACTATGATTCGAAATGGTACCGCTACCACACAAATGCCACTCCTGCACTTGAAGGGCGCAGGCGTGCAAGACTTGGTAACTCCCGGTCAGCCTGTGCCGGAGCCAGCATCGATTGCTGTTCTTGGTTTAGGCGTCGTTGCTCTGTTGCGAAAGCGACGAGCAAAGTAACCAACTCGGGTCAGTAGAGAAATGGCATTGTGAAGAAGTTCACAATGCCATTTTTATTATCTGCAATTATACGGGCAAGTATTTTTTCTATTATTACTCAAGATCCTAAGCTTTGGCCCGAGTTCTGCTTCTCTCTCTATCAACCGGCCCTAGGGCTTTAGGAAAAGAGAGAGAACAAAATGAGCAATAATTTTAACAAAGCGGCACTTTCAGTATTAGGCGGAATCATCCTTTTCGGCGCAGCAAACGCACAATCGATTACTGCCATTTACACGGGCCAGTACGGAACTCCCGGAGTAACGTTTACTACCGCACTCCCCGGACACACCGGAACTCGAAACGATCCAACCACCCTTTTCAACGGCACCCGAACCGACGTTGCCGGTCCTGGCATCGACACCGCAGTCGGCCACAACTTCAAGTCGTTCTGTGTCGAGATCGGTGAGTATCTTCACTTCAACCAAAACGAGACCCACGCTCAGGTCGTGCCCCTCGCTGGCAACAACACAATCTCGGGCGGTATTAGCGGCCCGGTGACGTTCGACCCAGTGCGAGCACAGCGATTGCAAACTCTGTGGGGATCGTTCTACGGTGCAATCAACAACGCAAACAAGATGTCCGCCTTCCAACTCGCCCAATGGGAGCTTGCTTTTGACGACGACGCAACCTTAGTACAAGCATCCGGCTCAAAGCTCTGGGTTGCTACGGGTCAGTTCCAAGCCAACATCACCGACCAAGCTGAGAACTGGTTGACTCAAATCCGAACTGGCGCAGCGACTCAACAAATGGGACTCTTGCTGATGCGAGGAAATGGAATCCAAGACCAAATCACTCCGATGGGCTCACCCGTTCCAGAGCCAGCTTCGATCGCCGCACTCGGCCTTGGCGTCACCGCCCTAATCCGACGTCGCAAAGCCGCACGATCTTAATCCAACCTTCAACACAACAACCCAACCTGCTTTGCCCATTCTGCGACACCAGCGGAGTGGGCACTTTTTTTATTCGTCGTTTGGTGGTCGAACGATCAGCACGCTCCGCGCTGCGGCGTGTGCGACCTCATAGCTGACGCTTCCAATTAGAATCCGCTCAATAGCACCGTATCGCTTGGCGGAAAGAATAATCACATCGGCATCTTGCTGCTCAGCAACATCAAGGATGACATTCGCCGGCCTGCCACTCATCCCGGTTCCGTGGACCTCGGATGCCAAGCCAGTGAACGCTTCGGCCCCTTGGCGAGCGATGGTCTGAATGCGATCTAGGTCCAACTCCATTGGTGGAATGAACATCATGCCTTCCATGCTGGGTGGCATATACATCGGAGGGTCGGCCGATACGACCTCAAGATGAGAAAATGCTTGAGGTGCCAATCGCTTTATGGCATCGACAAGGACTTGGCCCGAGTCCGGATCTTCAACGGCCACAACGCCGCGCAGCTTGTCCCGGCTTCGAAGCTGATCAACCCGCGCCCTCACCTCTTGGTTGTCGTGGGGATGCGCAACCAAAACGGAGCAAGTTGAGCGGCTTACGAGCTTCCTGGCAACGCTTCCCAAAAGCATCGCCGTAAGAGCGTTGTCGCCTTTACTACCTATCGCAACGAGATCGGCTTTAAATGCATCCGCTACATCGAGAAGCTCTTGTCCAGGATCTCCTTCTCGTAACTCAACTCGAACGGAGAAACCGCGAGTCTTTAGCCGGGCTTCAGCTTCGCTCGCAACCTTGCTGGTATGTGCTTTGAGCTGCTCGTATAGCTCCGCATAGTTTGTGGCATAGGCGTTGCCACCCGCGCCGGGTCCGAGCGGTGAGAAGGGCACGGGCGGCACTAACGCCGATACCACGATGAACTCAGTTCCCTCCTTTGGGACAAGCTTCGCGGCAACCTCTTCAGCGAGCAAGGCAAGGTCCGAACCATCAGTTCCAAGCAGTACTTTCATTTCATCTCCCGAACCATAGAATACTCCTACGTTGGTATCCTATCCTTTAGAGTCAAAGCATGCGATTTTATAGCCAGGCCGGTCAAGATTTTTTCGTCTACAACAACTACTTCCGCGGCAAGCGCGGCGGCACATTCGTCGAGATCGGTGCCTTTGATGGCGAAACCTTTAGCAATTGTGTCGCCCTGGAAGACTCGATGGACTGGACAGGAATATGCGTCGAGCCCCTACCGAAGCAGTTCGAGGCGTTGAAGAAGCGTCGCAAGGCAACCTGCCTCAATATTGCCCTCGCGGACTTTGAGGGGGAAGCAGACTTCCTGGACGTAGACACTCAGCATGTCGACAAAATGCTGAGTGGGCTGGTCAAAGATTACGACGCCCGGCAAAAGCAACTCATTGATCACGACAAACAAAAGCAGTCCATCATCAAAGTCAAGGTCCGCCCGGTGCAAGACGTGCTAAACGAAAACGGGATCAGTCACATCGACTACTGTTCGCTCGACGTCGAGGGTGCAGAAATGACGATCCTCAAGGCTTGGGACTTTGCGAAGCATCCGGTCGATGTTTTTTCGATCGAAAACAACTTCGACGATTCCACAATCCGAGACTTCATGGAGGCGAACGGGTTTGAGCTAGTCACCAAGTTCCATGGCTACGACGACCTCTACGTTCGTAAGGGCATCAAGCGAGCGGCAACCACCACCGCGATCCTGGATGTGCGCCCAGGGCAGGCTGACCGCGATGAAAAAGTTCGCGCTTGGCATCTGGCACTAGATCGCCAAACTAAGCAACGCGAATTCGAAAGGATCACGGTTTTTTCAAGTGGGGAGAAGCCAACCGAGGGTATTCCAGAAAGCGTCATCGCAAGCGACAAGACCATCAACACCGGGCAAGCATATAACTTGGCGCTTGCTTCAGTGACCACCCCGTACATATTGATCCTCCCCATCAACGATCGCTTGTTTGATGGTGCCTTGGCGCAGATGCAAGAGAACCTTGAGCAAGGCGCGCCATGGATCGGAGGCGACTGGATAGTGGCCACGACACCAGAAGCCCAAAACCGCCTCGAACGCACAATGTCAAATACAGCCTTTGACGCAGCTCGATCTTGGCCCCCGCCAGAAGGCGTGCGCGCGCGACTCGGTAATACCACCGAACATGAACACTGGGTTGGCCCGGCCTTTATGTATCAAAACTTTCTCCATGCCAGGTTTGGAAGGTTCCCATGGCGATTCGGCGATATGACACCGTTGCCAGGCTACGAAGCCGAAGTCTGGTGCAAGACACTCGCAGCCAATAATGTCGACCTGACCGTGCTCCCAAAGGTGCTTGGGAACGTTTGGATCGATATCAAGGAACCTCGACAGCGGCTTGAACTACCTTCTGAATTCTGGGACCGAATACAGAAAGTAGGTCTCGCTCCTTAGTTAATGATTCGTCGTCGGCGCCTTGCAACAAGCGCCAAGATGCCGAGTCCCAGAACCAATACGGCTTCGGGCTCAGGAACAGGCTGGACCCACAACAGGGCTTCGTCGCGCCCATTCGCTGTATTTCGCCCTAACCCAGAGATGTAATAGTTGACACCATCGGTGGTGATGGACCTCGCCACGGAATTTGAAAATGAGGCAGGCAAAAGCGCATGGAGATCAAACCATGAGCCAGCCGAGCCGGTCCAAAGACTTGCTTTCTGAAACCCGCCGATGATCGCGCCACCTACTTGGTATGTCCCATAGACACCATATGCTGTAGATGTGGTCGCCCCGCCTGGGTTCAAATCCACCCACGAGCCAGCAGAACCTGTCCAGAGACTTGCGTGCCAATCTCCAATGTACGCACGACCAACCTGGCTACCGCCCGAAACCGCAAAAGCAGTCGAAGCGGCAGCTGCCCCTGGATGCATGTCAACCCATGATCCTGCCGTGCCTGTCCAGCGGCCCGCGTGTTGGTTCCCACCCACCGAGGCGTAGCCCACCTGATTTCCTCCGTCTATAGCGTAGGCCTCAGACTGGGATGCTCCACCTGGGTGCAGGTCAACCCATGCCGGGGTTCCCGACCAGAGGCTGGCGTGGACCGTTCCGCCGCCATAAACGGACCCAACCTGGTTCGGACCAGAAACGCCATAGGCAATCGACCCGAGGGTGCCGGGGTGCAAATCCACCCAGGAGCCAGACGATCCCGACCAAAGACTTGCCCGTGTAGTTACACCAATGTGGGTGTAACCGACCTGAGTCGTCCCAGAGGCGGCATAAGCCTCAGAATAGTTCGCCCCGGCTGGGTGCAAATCAGTCCACGATCCCGCATTGCTCGACCAGAGGCTCGCGCGCAGGACGCCACCGGAGACCACGTTACCAACCTGAGTCGCCCCCGAAGCCCCAAACGCGGCAGAGACTGTTGCCGCACCGGGGTGAAGGTTAACGACAGTCCAGGCAGCGTGAGCTGGCACGATAAGGCTGCAGGTTAGAACAGAAAGGATAATCTTGGTTTTCATTTGTTAAGGCTGACATCTTTATACATCAGATTTCGCCACGTTTGGACCTATCCTGGCAAATTAGACAGGAACTGCCGTCGTTCGCAAGGAGAAATATCGGGAGAGGTAATCTCGGATTCTTCTCATGCTAATTGTCGAGCGGAGCAATTGGACGACAAAGCCGATGCCGCGACTTCGTTCGAAGATCGTGTGCCACCGCAGTTACCCAGATGGGGAAATGGAACAGATGATGCGGGGCGTCTTACCCAGGCAGATGGAGGACAAATGGTTCATCTTTTGGGAGCCGAATACCTTGCACTTCCATAGGAGTTGGACGGGAGCCTGCGTGTTCCGCGTAAAGTTTCCTCAGCTCAAGTCGGGTTGGAAATTGTACGAGATCGCGGCTAACCGAAACCAAGAACAGTACTCGTCTAGTGACGAGTATGATTCGAAGCATGTCCCTTTCCTCATCGACGTCGTGCTACTCCATAAGAAAGTCGTCACAGAGGACGAGTCACCGGAAACGGCTGTAGAACTCTGGCACCAGATTGGCCGGGCGACCGTCGGCGAGCATCCAGGCACGGGTAGGCGCACATGAAAAATCCGAATCCCAGCTGGTTTGGGTCTAGGTCCAGGCTGGGTGGTCGCGCCACCACAATGCAATTGTGGTGGGAAGGGATCCAAAACTTGCAAAAACTGGTTAGGTCTATGGCATAACTGGGTGGCCGCCCACCACAATACAATTGTGGTGGGAAGGGATCAATGATCACGCCAAACGTGCGGCTGTGGCCCCCACCGCAAGGCAATTGTGGTGGGAAGGATCAGACGGAGGCGGTCCAAAACACTAGCTGATCCCTATCTCGTTTCTGCAATCTCGAACTAGATGCCTTATTCGGCTGTCAAACCAAAAGCTGAATCTGTTGAGGGCGTGGGCCCCATCATAGCCCGTCACGATAGCCGCGGCAAGAGCTTTGCTTATTGGTACTCTGTAGGTCTGTAAATACGCCAGGGCCATATAGAGATCTCCCAATGCAGTGAACTGAACTACCGTTTCTTCAAGCTCCAACCAGCCGCTCCGGAGCTTAATTAAGACTTCAACGCATTTTTTACGAATCGATAGGAATTCCATTGGGACATTGTTCAGTGCATAGATAAACTTTGGTTCCCAACACCCTGGCACCCTATCCGCGTCAAAGTCATCCTCAAAAAACATCTCTGCGATGTCATCTCCAGTTATGGCGAGGTTGAGAAGCTCGTCGAATTGTTCCTCAAAAGACTCGTCA
>WBZS01001675.1_pt1 | contig 16520 bp, 13 predicted proteins | sample 5204201 | NCBI WGS metagenome assembly WBZS01 (sample SAMN12344357, study PRJNA552823) | activated sludge metagenome | biome: Activated sludge suspended growth; feature: Nitrification reactor; material: Wastewater; isolation source: activated sludge from nitrification reactor of wastewater...
TCCTGCCTTGCCCGTTCGAGCCCGTCCGGACCGCTGGGCATGTTGATGTCGCTGTTGATGGGCGCCACGCCCGAGGACGACCCGGCGATGGCCGAGCGCGCGCGCAAGCTGCGCGAGGAGCAGGCGCAATGAACAACTGCGTCTGGACAGGGAATTGTTCAAGTCGGACATCGACCTGATCGCGCGGTCGAAATTCGGCAAGACGACCTACGGCGTGCCGATCGTCAGGATCCTTCGCGAAAAGCTGAACCGCGGCCGTATCGTCTACGGACCGACCGTCGAAGGTGACCGCGGCGGCTGGGACGGCGAGACGATCATCATCAACGAAGAAATCCGCGGCAAAGGATACCCGACTGCCGTGGAACTCGTGCACGAAGGCGCGCATGCGCTTTGGCGCAAGAGTCACCCGCGCGGCAAGGGTCCGCCCGAGACGCGCGAGGTGATCATCGACGAGGAACTGCTTGCGCGCGAACTGCAACTGGACTTCTACCTGGAGCTGAAGGCCGACTACGGGTGCCCGAACGACGCGATCCTCGAGATCCGACTGGAACGGCGAAAAGCCGGCACTTTGCGCCAAACCATCGCAGCGCAGTTCGAATAACGCGTGCATCAGGCGCGAATGGGGCGGCAAGCTGCCAGGGACTACCGACACGCCGAGCCGCCGCCTCATGGGTAGGCGGTCTTCCGGCAGGCCTGCCAAAGGGCCGCGTGGATAGGCGACCTTCAGACCGGCATGCCGGAGAGCCGCTTGGATAGGCGATCTTCAGGCAGGCATGCCGAAGGTCCGCATGGATACTGGCTCAGCGGGCAGGCAGGCCGGAGATGTCCGATCCATGAGGAGGCTGCAGGCCCGGGTTGCCGCCGGCCGGATCGCCTTCAGACGGTGGCAGCGATCTCGGCGCAGAGCACACGAGCCGCGTTGCGAGACTGGCTGACGAACTGACCGGCATCACAGCCGGTAAGGCCACCACCAATCAGGTCTGCAACACGTCCGGCAGGGCAAATTTCACGAGTCGATGCAAAAAATTGTGCACTGCAACAGCACAACGGTGTATCGTTTCGGGGAGATGTTTGAAGTGCGTTTTACGAGGTAACGGGTAGTCGCGTTCACTTTAGCCAGCAAGGAAGGTTGGGACGTGAACCGATTGCACGAATTGGAAGTTGCATTTTGAAACAGGGGCTGGGTCGGCCCGCATTTGATCTTCGATACCGGATGGCAAGCATACGATCGGAGCGCAAGTTTGGCCGCGCCTGGATCGATGACGATTTGACAGTTGAAGGGCGCAGGCGCGATTCGTCCGACGGACGGAACACAAGTGCCGCGCGAACGTGATGAAAGAGTATTTCAAGGTAGTTGTGTGTGTGCTGCTGGCAGTGGCGCTATCGCCGGCGATAGGTTTTTGGGTCGTGGCGTTGGTCGGGGCGTCAATGGCTCTCGTGCCTCTTGGGGTCGCGTTCTCGAAGGCGTTTCCCAAGACCGGGAAGCACCTGGTGGAACGCTTGTTCGCACCCACCTCTTCCCTGTCGGCCTGATCGCAGCGCGCTGATAAGCGGGTCGGGCGAACGACGTTAGCCCGGCTGTTCGGGGTTTCGCCCTTCCCCGGGTTTGGGGAAGTCCCGAAACCGGAGTGGGAAATTCGGCGACGGGAATGACGCGTGGTCCCGCAAGCGCGGCTTCTCGAATCGCCCGCCGCGACTTCATCCGTTCCAGCGCCATCAATCCTTCAGCGTCCCAAGGAATGTGATGAGTTCTGCGCGTTCCTTGGCGTTGGGCAGACCGGAAATCGTCTTGCTGGTGCCGGGAAGAAACCGGCTCGGCGCGGTCAGATAAGCGTCGAGATCCTTCTCGGACCACACGCCGCCTGCCTTGGCCAGCGCAAGCGAGTAGCCATACCCTTTTGCGCGGCCCTTTTGCGCGCCCACGATGCCCCACAGGCTCGGCGCCACCCTAGTGGCACCGCCTCTTTCCAGGCTGTGACAGACAACGCACTTGCCGGCCGGGCTGTCCCAGCCCGCCGGTTTCGCTGCGTAGCGCTCGGCGACCTCCTTCGCCAGCGCGAGCTGCGCGAACCCGAAAATTCCTGCCCCTAACAGCGCTGCGCCACGGATCGCAACGGCTGCCGACCGAATCCTTCTTGCTCGCATGTCGCAACCCCCTGAGTTCGTATCGTTGACCTGACGAGGCCTTGCCTTGCCCGTTCGCCTTGGCGGCAAGCGGGCGTCATGGGCCAAGCTGGCCATCTACACGGCAACACGGCAGACCCGCCGGCTTCGATTGCGGTCCGAAATGCTCCGGCGCATGGCACGGCGCCATGCACAACAACCTCGCATCGAGGCGGCGAGAACGGGATCTCGCAACAAGGATAGGCACTCTGCCGCAAACCCCGCCCAAAAAATCGTCCGGATGTTGACAAGGATCAAACCGGAACGACTTCAATCTGGCTTTGCCGATTTCAGTGAATAGGCTGGTGAAAGGGGAGGAGACGCGATGAGTACTGTCGAGGAGCAGGACTTCGAGGCGTGCATGGCTCATGACCTCGACGGCTACCAAGGGGCGCTGGGTGGGCTGACGCGGCGCGAGTTCCTGCGCTACTGCACAGGCGTTGCCGCCACACTGGGGTTGTCGTCGACGATGGGCATCCGCATCGCCCAAGCCGCGACGGCCGCCGCCAGGCCGCCGGTTATCTGGCTCTCGGCGCAGGAGTGCACCGGCTGTACGGAATCGCTCCTGCGAGCCTATCACCCGACGCTCGAAACGCTGATCCTCGACATGATCTCTCTGGACTACCACGAGGCGTTGTGCGTTGGAGCCGGGCATCAGGCCGAGGCGTACCGCGCCAAGTCGATGAAGGCCAACTGGGGCAAATACATCCTGGTGGTAGACGGCTCGATCCCGACCAAGGACGGCGGTATCTACTGCATGGTGGCGGACAAGCCGATCCTGGACACCGTGCGCGAGGCGGCAGAAGGCGCGGCGGCCATCGTCGGCATCGGCTCCTGCGCATCCTGGGGCGGCATTCCATCGACCAATCCCAATCCGACGGAGGCAAAACCGGTTCAAGCGGTGTTGCCGGGCAAGACTGTGGTCAACATCCCCGGCTGCCCGCCCAATCCCTACAACTTCCTTTCAACCGTTCTCTACCTGCTGACCTTCGGCAAGCCGCCGGAACTGGACACCAAGAACCGGCCGAAATTCGCCTATGGCCGGCTGATCCATGAGAACTGCGAGCGGCGCCCGCATTTCGACGCGGGCCGCTTCGCCCTGGAGTTTGGCGACTTCGGCCATCGTCAGGGATTCTGTCTTTACAAGATCGGCTGCAAGGGGCCGGAAACCCATGCCAACTGTCCCGCCATCGGCTTCGGCGATGTCGGCGAGGGCAACTGGCCGATAGGCATCGGTCATCCGTGTTTCGGCTGCACCGAAGAGGGCGTCGGCTTTACCAAACCACTGCATTCCCTGGCCGCCGTCAAGACCTTTTCACCGCCGACGGCTTTCCCGTCGGTTGACGCCACCAAGGGCCACGGCGTCACCACCGCCGCAGCGGCCGTGATCGCGGGCGCCGCCGGCCTGGCTGTGGGTGCCGGCGCAATGGCGATGCGTGGCATGGATGGTAAGGCCGACTCGCCGGACAAGCCCGGCCACAAAGGCGAGAAGTAGGAGGCCAAGCTCATGAGCATCAGTCTGAGTCGAAGAAGGTTCTTGCAGGGCTCCGCCGCGGGTGCGGCAAGCGTCGCCGCGTCACCGGTTGCGGAGGCGGCGCCCTTCGAGAAGCGCGCGCCGAGACAGTTGCCGCCGAAAGCGGTCGGCATGCTCTACGACTCGACGCTATGCGTCGGCTGCAAGGCCTGTGTGTCTGCGTGCAAGCAGGCCAACGGTATGCCGGCGGATCAGCCGGCGCATCTGGCGGCCTGGGGCGAGGGCGCGTGGGACATGGCGGAGGACATCTCCGGCTACACGCTGAACGTGATCCGCGTCTACCAGAACGGCACCATGGAGCAGAAGGACCGCGAGAAGGACGGTTTCGCATTCGTCAAGCGCCATTGCCTGCACTGCGTCGATCCCTCCTGCATATCGGTGTGCCCGGTCAGCGCGATGCAGAAGGATCCGGAGACCGGCATTGTCAGCCACAATCCGGACGCGTGCATCGGCTGCCGCTACTGTGTTTACGGCTGCCCCTTCAACGTGCCGCAGTACCAGTTCGGCGAGACCTTCGGCCGGATACAAAAATGCCAGTTCTGCAATCACTTGCAGAAGGAGGGCAAGCTGCCGGCATGTTGCGACGTGTGCCCGACCGGCGCCTCGCTGTTCGGCATGGTGACCGAACTGCAGGCCGAAGCGGAGCGGCGGCTGGCTGGCAAAGCGGGCGAGATGTATTCGTTCCCCCGTGGCAAGCTGGGCGGCGACCGGCTCGCACACGAGGCGCCGCTCGGCCAGTACCAGCCCCACTTCTACGGCAAGGAAGAGTCCGGCGGCACGCAGGTGCGCTACCTGACAGGCGTACCGCACGAGAAGCTGGGCCTGCCCAAGCTGCCGAATTACTCGTATGCCGCGGTGTCGGAGGGCATGCAGCACACCCTGTACAAGGGCATGCTGGCACCGCTGGCACTGCTCGGCGGACTGGTGGCCCTGGCGCGACGCGGCGTCAAGTCCGGCAAAGACGAGGATGGACCATCATGAGCGAGATTGCGCATCGTCCGCTGGGCGGAAAGATCGTCACCAAGCCGCTCCTGATTCTCGGCATCTTCGTGTTGATCGGCTTGTACTTCATTGCGCGCCGCTTCCTGTTCGGTCTGGGCGATGTCAGCAACATGAGCAACGGCTACCCGCTCGGAGTCTGGGTCGCGGTGGATGTGGTGGTCGGCACCGCTTTCGGCTGCGGCGGTTATGCCATGGCGCTGCTCGTGTACATCTTCAACCGCCATGCCTATCACCCGTTGATGCGGCCGGCCCTGTTGAGCGGGGTATTCGGCTACACCCTGGCCGGCATGGCCGTGATGATCGACCTCGGACGGTACTGGAACGCCTTCAATCTGCTGATGCCCTGGTATGCCCAGTTGAACTCGGTGATTTTCGAGGTCGCACTCTGCGTGATGGCCTATACCACCGTGTTGTGGATCGAGTTCGCACCGGTGTTTCTGGAGCGGATGCCACTCGCGTTCAGGCAGCGCTACAACCTGGACAAGTGGCGGGCTTTTCTGAAGCGTTACATGTACGTGTTCATCGGCCTTGGCGTATTGCTGCCCACCATGCACCAGTCCTCCTTGGGCTCGGTGCTGCTGGTGATGGGCTCGAAGCTCTCGCCGCTGTGGTACACCACCTGGCTTCCGCTGTTGTACCTGATCTCGGCATTGAGCATGGGTTACGGCGTCGTTCTGCTGGAATCGACTCTGGTCAGCCGGGCGTTCCGTTTGCCGTCGGACTCGGCGTTGCTGGCGGCGCTGGCGCGCATCGTTGCCGGGTTGCTCGCGCTGTTTCTGGCTATCCGCTTCGGTGCGCTGGTGGCCGGAGACCATGTCGATCTGGCTTTCGCCGGCGATCTGTCCGGCAACCTGTTCCTGGTGGAATCGGCGCTGTTCCTCGCGCCGTTGATCATTCTCGCCCTGCCCGCCGGCCGCGCCAGCCAGCGAATGCGCTTTCTGGCGGCGATATGCCTGCTGGCGGCCGGTTCGCTGTACCGGATCGACTCCTACCTGATGGCTGTCAATCCCGGCAACGGCTGGGTTTACTTTCCCTCCGCGGCAGAGCTGATGATCACCATCGGCGTGCTTTGCCTGGAAGTCATGCTGTATCTGCTGTTCATCAAGACCCTGCCGGTATTGCACGGCAGCGCCAATGCATCTGTGGGGAGGCCGTCGTGACTCGAATCACCATTGACCCGATTACCCGAATCGAAGGCCATCTGCGCGTCGATTGCGAGATCAATGGCGGCAAGGTGACCAAGGCGTGGTCGTCCGGGCAGATGTGGCGCGGTATCGAATCGATTCTCAAGGGCCGCGATCCGCGAGACGCCTGGATTTTCGCCCAGCGCATCTGCGGCGTGTGCACCACGGTTCATGCCATCGTTTCGGTACGCGCAGTGGAGAACGCGCTCGGCATGGAGGTACCGCTCAACGCCCAGTACATCCGCAACATGCTGATTACCGCGCACGGCATCCACGATCACATCGTGCATTTTTATCAGCTCTGTGCGCTCGACTGGGTGGATATCGTGTCGGCGCTGTCGGCCAGTCCGGAAGCCGCGGCCAAGCTGGGCGCCACGCTTTCGCCCGACTACCAGAACAACGGCGTTCCGGAAATCCGCAAGATTCAGGAGAAGCTCAAGGCGTTCGTCGGAACGGGGCAACTCGGTGTATTCGCCAGCGGCTACTGGGGACACCCGGCGATGAAGCTGCCCCCTGAAGCCAACCTGCTTGCCGCGACCCACTATTTTCAGGCACTCGAGTACCAGCGGACGGCCAACCGGATCGTCGCCATTCTCGGCGGCAAGACGCCGCACATCCAGAATCTTGCGGTCGGCGGTGTGGCCAATCCGATCAACCCGGAGAGCCAGTCCACGCTCACGCTGGAGCGGCTTTACGCCATCAAGGCCGAGATCGACAAGCTGGGCGAATTCGTCAATGGGGCGCTGCTACCCGATGTCGCGGCAGTCGGGGCGCTGTACGCCGACTGGACGGGTCACGGCGCTGGCATCACCGACTACCTGTCGGTGCCCGATCTGCCGCTGGATACCAAGGGCACCCAGTTTGCATTGCCGGGCGGCTATCTCGCCAAAGGCGACCTGGCGAGCTTCAAGCCGATCACCAGCAGCCAGGATGCTTACTTCCGCGACGGCGTCAAGGAGAGTGTCAAGCATGCCTGGTACCAATACCAGGGCGGCGACGCGGCCCGTCATCCATACGACGGGCAAACCAATCCGCAGCACACCAAGTTCCAGGACGACGGCAAGTATTCATGGGTCAAGGCACCCACTTTCTATGACCAGCGGGTTCAGGTCGGGCCGCTTGCCAACGTGTTGGCGATGGTCGCCGCCGGCCACGAACCGACCAAGCGTCATCTGACTCGTGCGCTCGACATCGCCAGTACTGTGGCAGGCTCGAAGATTCCGGTTGCGGCACTGCATTCGACCATCGGCCGCATTGCGGCGCGGGCAGTGCGCTGCGCAGTGTTGCTGGAGTCGCTGCAGGAACAGTGGCAACTGCTGGTCGGCAACATTGCCAAGGGCGATTTCGCCACCTTCAACCGCCCGGTCTTTCCCAAGGGAGAGGTCCGCGGGTTCGGCTTCCACGAGGCGCCGCGCGGCGTGCTGTCGCATTGGACGGTCATCAAGAACGGCAAGATCGAGAATTATCAGGCGGTGGTACCCAGCACCTGGAATGCCGGGCCGCGCGACGATGCCGATCGGATGGGCCCGTACGAGGCATCGCTGATGGGCAACCCGGTGGCCAATCCCGAACTGCCGCTGGAAGTGCTGCGCACCGTGCATTCCTTCGATCCCTGCCTGGCTTGCGCAGTGCATCTAGTGGATGTTGACCAACGGTCCCTCGGCCGGGTCAAGGCTTGTTGATGCGGGTTCTGGTGCTGGGCCTGGGAAATATCCTGCTGCGCGACGAGGGCGTCGGCGTTCGCGTAATCGAGGCGCTGGCCGAGCGCTATCGCACGCCCCCAGGCGTCGAACTCCTCGACGGCGGTACTTCGGGGATGGACCTGCTGGATACGATCGCCGGCTGCGACCACCTGTTGATCTGCGATGCGGTTCGGGCCGACGCGCCACCGGCATCGGTGGTCAGGCTTTCCGGTTCTCAGGTGCCGGCTTTGTTTCGCAACCGCTATTCACCGCACCAGCTCGGCGTGGCGGATGTCCTCGCAACACTGATCCTTACCGATGAAACACCGGCCTCGATCACACTCATCGGCGTCGTGCCAGTCGACCTGGCGTTGGGCCTCGAACTTTCTCCCGAAGTTGCGCAAGCCGCCGAGCGAGCGGTCGAATGTCTGGCAGCGGAACTGCGTGGGTTGGGGCTGGTCCTCGAGTCGCGTTCTCCGTTGTCGGCTGCACGGGCGTAAGTCGTGGACATTGCGATTCCGGCGCGGACGCGGGCGATCGGATTGCGCGCGACCCGCGCCGTATCCCGCCGTATCCGCGCTCCACGGCAAGTGCATGGCTGTTAGCGTGCCAATGCTCGATTCACTGCCAACAGGCGAGCGGCGGTTTTCCGGAATAGTCAGCCGGACCATTGCCGCCGTCACGCCGTGACCGAGATCGAATCCCGCATTGCCGAGTTGGTAGCGCAATTCCGCCAGATCGGCGCGACGCAAATGCGGGACTTGCCGATCTACAACGCCTGCCTGGATGTTGAAGCAGTTGGATTTCAGGCTCTCGGCGAATGCTGGGTGGGTGTATTGATCACGCCGTGGTTTATGAGCGCGATACTGCTGCCATCGAACAAGACGACACTGAGTAGTGGCACTTTGGGCCGAACCAGTCTTGAGGTGTTGCCTTCGGCGACGCTTGCCTTCATGAGCGGAGAGATTGAAACGGTTGGCGGCTACAAGAGCCTCTCGCTTCATTCACCGATGTGCGCTTTCACATCGCAGGAAAACGCGCGCCACGAAGCGCGAGTTCGACTGGCAGCGTTGCTTACGCCATCGCCCGGGGTACCGAAGGATGCGCCACCGACCCCAAGCTGCGCGCCGCAACCCGCCCCTGACCTGCCGCGCCGCGCCTTCCTGGGCGCTATCCGGAGCGCTTGCCGGACCAACGTGTGAATTGCCGTAAAACCTGACCGGCCGCCCTGCCCGAGCCCGAACGACCGATCTGCGCCGGCAGCATCTCTGATTTCCGGGAAGCGAACGCTGATATCGACTTCGCGAATTGAATCTCGTGTCTGTCTCGGCCGATCGACACGGCGCCATACGATCCCGGTGGCCGGCCGCTTGATGATCAGTAAGCCGCCAAAAGCCTGCCGACGTCATGCTACGGAAACGGGTCGGGTTCTGCCGGTGGCATGGAAGTTCTGAGCGGCAGCTTACAAACCGATCCGGCCGTTGGCGGCGGATTTCTGGCGGCTCAAGGTCTGGCTGGCTGCTCCGAAGCCGGAGCGGTCGGTCACTATAGTTCTGCTCCAGTCGGCACACGGCCATTAGGGAGAGCTCTCCATAATGGCCGGCAGCACTCGGCGACGACCGGCTGCTGTCGGGAGTCGGAACTTCACTGGCCGCTTTCCGGCGATGAATTCGTAGAGAGGACGGTCGCGTCGCGACCCAAGTGCGCCATTCACCCTTCGGGAAACGAAGGTCAGCTACGCGAAGCAAAGCCGACGCTCGCCCGCGCGCATCGTAGGTCGGTCGACGAATGACCGGTGGCTCCGACCGGTGGCGTGGACGCGCGCGGAGGTGGCAAGTGGCCCCGACGGACGAAGAGTGCATTTATGCCGCTTATACTCTCGCCTCTGTGCTGGTTCAGACAGGGCGGCGACCCACTCGGTCGCCCTCCCGCCTGAACCGACCGTCGCCGAGTCTAGGCGAAGGCCTCCGCCTGCGCCACCGGATCCTCCCGGACGACCACCGTGTCCTCGACCGCAACGATCTCGTCTGCGCTCATTCCGACACGGCGGGCGTGCTCGCGAATGGCGGCTGCATCGGTGGCCTGGTAGATGCAGACCGTGCCCAGACGGCCGTCGGCTTCGCGGACCACGTAGGATCGGATCCAGCGCACCTGGTCGGGCATCTCCTCGTTGCCCACGCGCGCGGATACGCCAGCGGTGGTTTTCAGTTCGGCGGTATCCTTCCAGTTGTTGCGGCGACGAATGACAAATGTCTTCATGATCAAAACTCCTTGATTGGGGTTGACGGGGCCGGCGCCATTAGCGCCTGCCGTCCTGGACCTCGATTTCATGTGGCCATCGGACGAATGCAGGATGCACCGTCGGCGGGTGTCGAGTCCTTTCCGCGGCCTGATCAAATTCTTATCATTCCCTCGAGCCCCTTATGGCCGGACACCGGCCCGACCCGCCAATGACAGCAGGCATCCATCGCTTTGCGGCTTTCGAACTCGACAGAGACCGCCGTGCCTTGCGCCTCGAGGGGCGGGAGATTCCGCTGCAGCCGCGGGTGTTCGATTTGCTCCTGTATCTCGTGGAGCAGCGGGACCGCGTGGTGAGCAAGGATGAACTCCTGGAGACCCTGTGGCCCGGCGTGATCGTCACCGAGAGTTCGCTGCAACGGGCCGTCAGCTTGGCGCGTGCCGCCTTGCAGCAGGGCGGGCTGGGGGAAGCCATCCGCAACTATGCGCGGCGCGGCTACCGCTTTCTCGCCGACGACCTGCCGCCCGCCGCCGGGGCCGCTCCGCAAGAAAGCACCCCGCACGCAGAGGCTGAACGCGTATTTGCGGGCAGCCAGTGGAAGGCGGCGATGGAGGCTTTCGCCAGAGCGGACCGGGAATCGCCGCTCACCGCGGAATCCCTCGAGCGCTGGGCCACCGCTGCCCAGTGCGCGGGCGACCTGGCCAGCGCCGCGCCACCGCTGGAGCGCGCGGCCAACGCCTATTCCAGCCGGGGTGAGCAGGAGGCGGCTGCCCGGGTCACGATCAGCCTGGCGCGCATCCAGATCGAGTCTCTCGACGTGGCCGTGGCCCAGGGCTGCCTGCGTCGCGCAACCCGCCTGCTCAGTGGCTTGCCCCGGGGCGTACAGCATGGCTTTCTCGCATGGATGAGCGCTCGGCTTCACCTCTACAATGGCGATCTGCCCGGGGCCATCCGCTGCGCTATCGAGGCGCGGGACATTGGCCGCGAATTGCAAAACGCGGACATCGAGTCCATGGGCCTCGTGATATGGGGCATCGGCCTGCAGGCTAGCGGTGATACCCCCGCCGGCATGGAATTGCAGGATGAGGCCGCGGCGGCGGTGCTGGCGGGCAACGTCTCGCCGCTCATCGGGGGCATCGTCTATTGCGGCGTGATTTCCAGTTGCTGCAACGGCGAAGACTGGCAGCGTGCCGAGCAATGGACGGAAACCTTCACCCGCTGGTGCGAGCGCTGCAACATCGATACCTTCGCCGGCGCCTGCCTGATCCATCGTGCGGAGGTCTTCGCCATGTCCGGCAAGCTGGCGCTGGCCCACGACCACATCACCCGCGCCGACCCGATCATCCGCGTGGCGGCCCCCTGGGCCCTCGGCGACGCCTACCGAGTGATGGGGGATGTACATCTGGCTCGCGGCGAGGAGGACGCGGCGGAGCGCAGCTACCTGCACGCCTACCAGCACGGCTGGGATCCCTATCCCGGTTACGCAATCCTTCTCCACCAGCGCGGCCGCAGCGACGAGGCGGTGCGGGGCCTGAAGCGTGCCGCCGCCCTGACCAACTGGCTGGCCGGCGAGCGCAAGGGCCGGTACCTCGCCCATGCTGCCCAGATTGCAAGCCTGACGGGGCAGTTGGACGAGGCCCAGGCACTCCTCGATACCCTCGACCACGCACCCAAAATGTGGAACTCCGGCGCGGTTGCCGGTCAGGTGAACCGGGCCCGCGGGGAACTGCTATGGGCGACGGGTCAGCAGGAAGAAGCGCTGCGTCTGTTCGCTAATGCCGTTGACATTTTAAGACACAAGCGCGCGGTGATGGATGCGGCGCTCGTCCGCATGCGCTTGGCGGAAGTCTTTGCTGCGCGTGGTGAACTGGCTGCCGTACTGATGGAACTCGCCGCTGCGGAAGCCGTGTTCGAAGCCGCCGGCGCCAGCGGGTATCTGGCGCAATGTCGGGCCCTGCGGACTACGGCGACCGGGCGCAAAGGCGGGTAATGGGTCCTGGAAGTCGCACCGCGGGCACCACCAATCTCATGCGTATTGCAGCGGGGTGACTCCGCTGTCATTGCGCCACGCAACCAAACAGCAGCAAAACAGGAATGAGCGCTATCATCCATTTCTGCGGTTTTGAAATCCTCGATTTCCGCGGCAACCCCACCGTCGCCACCGAGGTGACGCCCGCTTCCGGGGCGACCGGCTTCGCGGCCGTGCCGTCCGGAGCTTCCACTGGCTCACCGGAAGCCATCGAACTGCGGGACGGCGATCCCACGCGATACGGCGGCAAGTGCAGCTTCAGAGTCGGTGGGGTCCATAGAACTCGAAGACCGCTATCGCGGTTGCTGCTGACGTTACTCTGGCCGTTTTCCACGGCCGACCGATGGCCGCAAGTGGCCGGATCCGGCCTGTGGCACCGCGGAAGTGAGCTTCTGCTATCGGTCCAATCAAGGCATGGCACAGCGGGTTCAGTTTCACCTCATTGGAGTTCCGAGGTAGTCTCGCGCCAGAGGCCGATGCCACCTTGGCCGGCAACTTGTTTGGACTGCGAAGTCTCCGCCACCCGGATTTGATTCGGACTCGGCCTGCCTTGGTTTGCGCGGCGCCCAACCATTCAGCCTTCTCCAGCGGCGCGGCGGCGGCGCAACCACTTTTCGATCTCGACGCCGACGAACACGACTGCCGAGGCGGACAGGCAGACCGCCAGTTCGGTGGCATTCAGCGGTTCGGTCTTGAACAGCGGATTGAGCGCCGGCAGGTAGTCCGTTGCCATTTGCAGCAGCGCGGTGACGAGCACCGTCGCCAGCAGCCAGCCGTTGGACAGCCAGCCGATGGCGAAGATCGACCGATATTCGGAGCGTATCGCGAGGGCCAGGCCGAGCCGCGACAACGTCAGCACCGTGAACACCATGGTCTGCGCATGGCTCGATCCGTTGCCGACCGCCCATGCCTGGATCAGCAGCGCCACGCATCCCATCAGCAAGCCGAAGCCGACGATGTGCTGCCACATGCCGCCGGCGAACAGGCTCTCGTCGGGCGCGCGCGGCGGCCGGCGCATGACGTTGCCCTCCTCGCGCTCGCGCGTCAGCATCAGGCCGGGCAGGCCGTCGGTGACCAGGTTGATCCACAGGATGTGGGTCGGCAGCAGCGGAATCGGCAGGCCGAGAAACGGCGCGAGGAAGATCGCGCACAGTTCGCCGGCGTTGCCGGTCATCGAGTACTTGATGAACTTGCGGATGTTGTCGTAGATGCGCCTGCCCTCGCGCACCGCACGCACGATGCTGGCGAAGTTGTCGTCGAGCAGCACCATCGCGGCCGCCTCGCGCGCGACATCGGTGCCGCCCCTGCCCATCGCCACGCCGATGTCGGCGCACTTCAACGCCGGTGCGTCATTGACGCCGTCGCCGGTCATCGCCACCAGTTCGCCGGCGCCCTGCAGCGCCTGCACGATGCGGATTTTCTGCGCCGGGTCGACTCGCGCATAGACGCGCAGATCGGCAACCCTGGCGGCGAGCCGCGCGTCGTCGAGTTGCGCCAGTTCGCCGCCGCTGATCACCTGCGCCAGCGAATCGGCAATCCCCAGCCGCTGCGCGATCGCCGCGGCGGTCGCCGGATGATCGCCGGTGATCATGATCGGCGTGATGCCGGCGGCGCGGCATTGGTCCACCGCCGCGCGGGCCTCGGCGCGCGGCGGATCGATCAGCCCGACCAGGCCGACCAGCGTCAGGTCCGTTTCCGCCGCATCGAGCGGCTCTGGCAGCGACGCGCGGCGTGCCTCGGCGACCGCCAGCACGCGCTTGCCCTGGCTTGCCAGGCGATCGGCTTGGTCGGCCAGCGCGCGGCGTGCCGGCTGGTCGAGTTGCGTTTCGCCGGCTGGCCCCAGGCGACGCGTGCAAAGCCCGAGCAGCGCCTCGGGCGCGCCCTTGACACACACCCGCACCGCGCCGGCTTCGGCGTGCAGCGTGCTCATCAGCATGCGCACTGAATCGAACGGCAGCTCGGCCAGTCGCGGCAAACTGCTGCGCAGCGCGGCGATGTCGATACCGTTGTTGGCCGCCGCTTCTAGCAGTGCCACCTCGGTCGGCTCGCCGCTGGCGCCGCCGCCGGCTGCCATCTGTGCGTCATTGCAAAGCGCGAGGCATTCGAACAGGGCGCGCCAGGCCGGGGTCAGCACGGCAGGCGGCATGCTTTCGCCGGCCGCCGCATAGCTTTCGGCACGCATCCGGTTCTCGGTCAGGGTGCCGGTCTTGTCCGAGCAGATGACGGTGATCGAGCCCAGCGTCTCGACCGCCGGCAGGCGGCGGATCAGCACATGGTGGCCGACCATTCGGTATGCGCCGAGGGCCAGCGCGATCGCCACCACCGCCGGCAGCGCCTCGGGAATCGCCGCCACCGCGAGGCTGACTGCCGTGAGGAACATCAGCACCGGCGGCTCGCCGCGCAGCAGCCCGGCGGCGAACACCAGCGCGCAGATCGCCAGCACCGCTAGCGCCAGCCGCGTGCCGAAGCGCGCCAGGCGCTTTTGCAACGGCGTCTTGACCGTTGCGGTGGCGGCGAGCAGCCGCGCGATGGCGCCCAGTTCGGTGTTCATGCCGGTGGCAACCACCAGGCCGACCCCGCGACCGGCGGCGACCAGCGTGCCCTTGAACGCCATGTTGCGGCGGTCGCCGATCGCCAGGTGCTCGGAATCGATCGCCGCGATGTGCTTTTCCACCGCATGCGACTCGCCGGTGAGCGCCGCCTCCTGGGTGGCAAGCCGCGCCGCCTCAACCAGCCGCAGATCGGCCGGCACCACGTTGCCGGCCTCCAGCAGCACCAGGTCGCCCGGCACGATATGCTGGGTGGGCAACTGGCGGGTCAGGCCATCGCGCCGCACCGTGGCATGCGGCGCGGCCATGCGGCGCAACGCCGCCATCGCGCGCTCGGCGCGGTATTCCTGAAACACGCCGAGCGCCGCATTGAGCAGCACGATCACGACGATGGCGATGGTGTCGGTCGCCTCGCCGACGATGCCCGAGACCAGCGCCGCCGCCAGCAAGACCAGAATCATGAAGTCGGCGAACTGGTCGAACACCATGCGCACCAGACTGCGGCCTTTGCCCTCGGGCAGCAGATTCGGGCCGTGTGCCTCGAGTGCGCGCGCCGCCTGCGCGGCATCCAGCCCGCTGCGCAGGTCGCTGGCGAAGTGCCGCGTCAGGGTGTCGAGCGGATGGCGGTGCCAATTGCCGGCTTCCGGCCGGTTCTCGGGGATCGGCGGAGAGGGCGGCGTCACTGGCGGTCGCGCGGACGGATCAGCAGGATGATCAGCGAGCCGGCCTGCAGCAGCGCCAGAACGATGAAGGCAGCCCGGTGCGCGGCGGACGCGGCGACGCCCTCACTCTGCAGCAGATCGATCAGCGCGCCATAGCCCCATTGCACCGCGAACGCGCCGACGAATGCCATCAGGTTGATCGCGGTCGAAGCGCGGCCGGACAACTCGCCCGCAAAGTAGCCGGCCACGATGCCATAGACCTGTGCCGAGGTGGCGCCGGCGAAGCCCCATATGAACCACAGCAGCATCGCGCCGCCGTGAAGCACGACGATCGCGACTTCCAGCGCGATCGAAAGCGCGAATCCAGCCAGCATCATCGACAGTGGCGAGATGCCGGCGCGGCCGAGGCGGGTAGCGATGGCAGCGATCGACAACTGTCCGGCGAGCATGCCGAGGTTGATCGCCAGCAGGTATTCGGCCGCCACCCCGCGGCTGTGGCCGGCAACATTGATCAGAAAGGGTATCGACCACAGGCTCTGCATCGCCATCAGACCGCCGCCGAACAGCGCCGCCTGCGGTGCGAAGCGCCAGAACACCGGCGCGGCGAAGATCTGCCGCACGCCGGCGAGCGCGCCGCCGCGCACCTCCGGATTCTGCGGCGGACGGTCGGGCACCAGCAACGCGATCAGCAGCAGCACCGCCACGCAGGCGATCGTCACCGCGAGGAACACGCCGCGCCAGCCGACCAGCGGCAGGGCCAGTTCCAGCGGCAGGCTTGCGCTGATCGCGCCGAGCGCGCCGGCGGCCATGATCTGGGCGGTCATCGCGGCGTACTGCTGCGGCGGGTACCACTGCGAGAACGCCTTGAGTCCGGCCATCAGGCATGCCGACACGCCAAGCCCGATCAGCCCGCGCGCCAGCGCCAGTTGGGTCAGCGAATCGCCCAGCGCGAACAGCAGCGCACCGGCAGCGGCCAGAGTCAGCAAGGCGACTTCGACGCGGCGCGGCCCGTAGCGGTCGAGCGCGATGCCGACCGGAATCTGCGCCGCAGCGAAGGCGAAGAAGTAGGCGCCGGTGAGCAGGCCGAGATCGGCCGCGTTCAGGCCGAGTTCGCGCGTCAGATCCGGCGAGATCACCGCGTTGACCGTGCGCAGCAGGTACGACAGGTAGTAGCCGGCGGCGAACGGCAGGAACAGACGCGCCCAGGGCGGGCGCGACGAACTCAGCGCGCCGGCCACAACAGCGCCGCGCCACGCACCCCGGAGGAATCGCCATGGCGGTTGCGCAGCAGCCGGGTGGCGACGACATCGGAGAACACATGCGCCGGCCACAGGCGCGGCACGTTGGCGTACAGGCGCTCGATGTTCGACAGCCCGCCGCCGAGCACGATGACATCCGGGTCGAGCAGGTTGATCACGCCGGCCAGCGCCTTGGCCAGGCGCTGCTCGTAGCGGGCCAGCGTGGCTTCGGCGCAGG
>WBZS01001677.1_pt1 | contig 16519 bp, 19 predicted proteins | sample 5204201 | NCBI WGS metagenome assembly WBZS01 (sample SAMN12344357, study PRJNA552823) | activated sludge metagenome | biome: Activated sludge suspended growth; feature: Nitrification reactor; material: Wastewater; isolation source: activated sludge from nitrification reactor of wastewater...
GCCATACGCTCTTCCACCCGACAGGTCTCCTTGAAGGGCATCGCTCGAATCTCCTGTGATTCGAACGAGCTTCACCTGTCAGGGATGCTCCCGGTCTGTTCTGTCAGGGATCTACCCGGTTCGTACCCCTACCAGGGCACCGGCTGGGGCTACCGCTATCTGCATGGGCTCTTGGGGAACGCGGCGCTCATAGGCGCCGTTGGATGGATGAGCATCACTGATCGTGCGACCGAAATCGAGCACCGCCGCACCGGTGGAATTTTCGCGGCCGGCGTTGTCGCGTCCACGGTCGTGCTGATGCCAATTCACGGCTGGCAAATGCAGGCCACTCATGCGCCTTACGCCCGCGCCTATGCGGCGATTGCCAACAGCAAGGCCGGCGCCGTGTTCATCGACACCTCCGAGGTGTTCTATGGCAACGACCTCGTACGCAACGCCCCGTTCTTGCGGAACTCGCCACTTGTTTTCGATTTTGGCGTACTCGTGGTCGCTCAGGTCAGAGAATTGTGCTCCAAGTTCAAGGTCGCCGTCTTCGCGGGCAATGACGGAACGCGCTTCGGCATCACCGCGACCGATCCGACGAAGCACGGCGAATACGCCGAGCTGCTAGAAAAGAAGTCGCTCATGCAGAACCTCGCGTGCGGCGGCGAGCCGCTGGGCGCGGCCGATTGATCAGGCCGGCTGCAAGCGCATGGTGATCTCTAGACGGTTGGGAAACAGCCGCTCGTACACGCCGCGACGATAGGGACCGCTCACACGTTCCGAGACGCGATAGCCGGCACTTTCGGCGAGCCCCTGCCAGTCGTGCTCGTCGAGGTACTCCGCCTTGACCATGCCGCGGAAAGGAACGTTTCCGATGGCGTCAAGCAGCCACAGCCGTGCGTGATCGAGGCGGGAGGCGGCAAGATGATCCTTGATGTAGATCGGGCCGCCGCCAGTGACGCGGGCGCACTCACGCAACAGCAGGCTGCGGGATGCGACCGGGACATGGTGCAGAACGTTGCTGAATACGGCACAATCGAAGCTGCGGTCCGGGAACGGCAGGCGGTGGCCGTCATAGGTCAGAGCCACGATATCGAGCGACTTCAGGAAGCGATCCGTTACGTCGACCGACGTGACGTTCGGTATGGCGAACAGGTCCTTCATCGCCTGCGCGATGATGCCTGTCCCGCCGCCGATATCGAGTACGCGGCCATGGCGGGCGTCCCAGACCTCGCGCAGCGAGCGCAGCAATGTCGCGTGGTACGTCGGCGGGTACTTGCGGTAGAGCGGCACGTGACGGCCGATCACGCGCGTCACGGCGTGCAGGGAGAGATCTACGTCGTCCGACGCGGCCTCTGGAAGTGTCATGTCGGCCTCACCGTGTTTTCGCGGCGTGGCCGGTCCGGGCGCAAGATGGCCCAACGGCTCGCCAGATAGTTCCAGCCGAACATCAACACGGTTGCCACCGGTGCGGAGATCGACACCGCCGTCCTGCCACATCGCACATGAAGTACAGCAGCGCCACCGTCACTGGGTAGTTGGCCGCCATCCCAGCCGCGTAGCGCCCGAATGACGCGAGGGAGGCTGCTTCACGAAAGGTGTAGGCGACATGCAGACCGTAGCCGATCAGCACGACCGTTACGAAGGACGCGACAGCCGAAAGCAAGTAATGCACGTGAGGACGATCGAGGCCGATCATGATCGCGTTGTGCAGGAGCGCGCAGACGAGGCTCACTACGGCGAACCTCGAAGGCAGGGCGAAACTGTTCACCATGCCATCTTCCCGGCCTTGCGCGACAGCGTAACGTAGACGCAGGCGTTGTCTTTCGTCACCCAGGCTGGCGTCACACGGTCCTCCACCCAGGCCTTGGTGTTCATCAGAACCGCGAGCAGCGCCGCCATCGGTCTGCCCACGACGGGAACGGCCCTCAGCGGAAAGGCGAAACACGTCAGCCGCACCATCGTCGTCCAGGCGAGTGGGCCGACGACCGGATTGCACGCGACCACTTCGAAGCCACGCGCTGAAATTTCGGCAATCAGCCCCTCGCGCGTCCAGCGGCGGTGATCCTCAGGGTGCGGGTGGTGAAGCCAGGTGCCATGGGTGGAAAGCAGCATCAAGCCATCGTCGCTCAACACGCGCCGCGCCTCGGCGAGATAGGTGTCCAGATCGCGAACATGCTCCAGAACCTGGAACGACAGCACGAGCCCACAACTGCGCTCTGGCGCGTCGAGCCGGCCATTCGGAGCGATCAGTATCTCGGCCGCACCGCCCAGGTCGGCACCACGATAGGACACGCCGCGACTGCTGAAGAGGTTCTCATAGGGCCGCTCGCCGCAGCCGAAGTCGATGGCCACGAGTCCGTGGCGTGAAATTTTCAGTGCCATCGCGTCGATGACCCGCCGCATGCCGCGCAACACCAGCCAGTCGGTGTCCCAGATGCGTGAGTGGAGCCTGCGTCGCCGCTTGGACGACGCCAGCGAAGCAGCCTCTTCGTGCTCGCAGCTCGCGACGGTACCGGGAACGCTCACGACGTCACCGCTGGTTGCGCGGCGGCTGGAGCCCCGTCGCGCGTCGCCAGGCGCTCGAAAATGTCGAGATAGGTGCGCGCCGCCGCCAACCATGAGTAACGCTCCCGCGCGAAGTCGGATCGTGCGCGCGTCGAGTGCTCCGAAGCAGGCATGTGCAGGATGCTGTCGAGACGCTCGGCAAACGCCGACGCTGTCGCGTCGTGGTCGGCGGTGATCGGCACACCGTCGACGAACTCAGTCGCCGCCGGATCGGCAGACGCTGTGTCGCCGCCGCAGAGCACCGGCAGTCCGCAGGACAGAGCTTCCTGGATGACCAGCGGCCAACCCTCGCCGGTCGACGGAAGAACGAACACGTTACTCGCCTGGTAGAGCGGCACGAGCGTCAGGCTGGAAAGGCCGGTGAATACGTGAACGTTGGCGAGGCCCCAACTCTGGGGGGCGATCGGCCCCCAGCCGGCCAGGGAAACGTTACATCGGGCCGCACACGGGCCAGGCGCGCGACGATGTGGAGCCCCTTCTTTTCGACGAAGCGGCCCACGAATAGCGCCACCGGCCGTTGCGCCGGAAGCCCAAGCCTTTCACGCGCCGCTGCCCAGTCGAATCCGGCGCCCGGGGGAGCGTAGACAGAAGTATCGACGCCATTGAAGACGAGCCGAGGAGGAGAGCGGAACGAGACGGATTGAAAGTGCCGCGCCACGGTCTCGCTGATGAACACCACCTGGGACGCCGCCGCCAGCATCGGCCGCGTGACTAGTGCGTTCGCCTCTTGCATGAGACCACGTAGCAGCGGATTGGCGTAGGGTACTGCCGCAATGTGCTGGGTGATGACGACGGGCTTGCCGATGATGCGCGCCGCAATCATCGCGACGATGTTGCTGGGATAGAGGCTGTCGTGTAGCAGCACGGCGTCCGCGGCCTTGGTCTCGCGCCAGATGGCGGCGAGCCCGCGCGGGCCAGGAATCGGCATCGGCACACCGAGCTTTCGTTCGCTGACATTCCAGGCCGGGATCGGGCAAGACCGGCCACATTCGCCGTCGGCCGGCGGCGGTGTCGCGTCGGTCGCGAGCCACGTAAGGTCGAGACCCAGGGCGCCGAGTTCCCTCGCCAACCGCCCAGCAACGATCTCGATACCGCCGCGATGGCTCTCGAAATAATGCGTGACCATCAGCAGCTTCATGCGGTCATGCCTCGCCTTCATGCTGCCCGCTTCGCAGTCGCGACCGTGACGCCCTGCGGGGTTGCCGGCATGGCCGACTTGGCGGTCCGGTCCTTCAGGAAATCGGCCTCGTTTCCACCGAGGATCGCGAGCAAGAAGCCACCAAGCGCGTTCTGTGCTCCAATCACCGCCAAGGACGTGCCGAACACGGCAGGCAACACGTTCGGGATCGGCTCGAACCTGTGCGCCGACCAGTAGACCAGCACCGAAACGAGAACTGCAAGCCCCGCCATCAGGCTGAGCAGGCCTGAGATCAGCATCCTCTCGAGCGTCATCCAGCCGGCCAAATCATCGACCCAGCCTCCGGGACGGCGATAGCCCTCGCGCACCCCATAGATGTCACCCGCGATGGCAAGCAGGAACGAGAGGTGACTGATACTGAGCAGGCCGCCTGCCAGCACGACCCAGTAGTTGCCGAACGGCGCGGCGATCGAAGCGCCGCCTAGCCAGGACACGCCCGCGAAGCACAAGATTGTCAGTGACAGTAGCGCCAGCGCCAGGGCCGGCAAGGCAAAAAGCCACGTCGGGCTCAACATGAGTAGATACCGCAAGTGCCGCCAGCCGTCGCGCCAGGGACGCAGGTGCGGGGGGCGGTTGCGCAGATCGGGAGACAGCGTCGCCGGCACCTCGGCGATCCGGCAGCCCCTGAGAGCCGCCTTGATTACCATCTCGCTGGCAAACTCCATGCCGCGCCCGGAAAGCCGCAGCTGATCGAAACATTGGCGCGTCAGAGCGCGGATGCCGCAATGCGCGTCGCCGATGCGGGCGCGAAACAGGATGTTCAGGATTCCGGTCAGGATCGGATTGCCGATGTGATGCCGCCCTCGAACCGCGAGCCCATGCAGAGATCGGCGCCCTGCATCAATTTCTCGATCATGGCCACACCATCGCGGAACTCATAAGAGCCGTCCGCGTCGCCCATCACGATGTAGCGCCCTTGCGCCGCCGTCGCGCCACCGGAGAGCGCGGCTCCGTAGCCGCGTTCGCCTACGTGAACGACGCGCGCGCCGAGCAGTCCGGCCAAGGCCTGGCTGCCATCGGTGCTGCCGTTGTCGGCGATCACGATCTCGCCGCTGAGCCCGAACCGCTCGTGCATCAGAGCCAGCGCCTCGCCGGCATTGGCGATGCAGTGAGGCAGGCAGTCCACCTCGTTGAGGCAGGGCATGACGATGGTGACGTCGGCGGTGTCTGTGACGCACGTCGATTGGCTGGCTGTGGACGCGGTAGACATGGAGGCCTTAGCTGGAAGCGAGCAGATCAGGCCGGGCGTGGAGAAGTGGTCGAGCCCTAGGGCGACGCGATCTCGTGGATCGCGCGCAACATGGTGTAGTCACTGTCACGAGCCCTTCACTCGCTCGGTGTTTGAGTGGGATGTGTGACACTGGCGTGACGGGTGCCCGAACCAGCCGGCCGAGCCAGCTCGTCGCTGCCTGCGTTGCGATATGACGATCTGCCGGGCCGTCAGGACAGCCACTGAGCGAGCTGACGCAGCTCCGCCGCATTGAGGTCGGACACGGCGCAATAGACGACGCCGTCGCGGGTCCAGCCCAGCAGATTGTAGCCCGCGCGGGTGACCAGGCCTTCGGTGATCGGCGCCGAATCCCCCGCCGGCCACATGTAGACGTTGATCCAGTGCCTGTTGCGCTTGTAGACCGCCACCGCCACCCGACGCCCCGCAACGAGGTCGAGACGCCCGCCCAGAAGAGGGTAGCCTTGGGCCGAGAGGTCCTTGACCCCGGGCGCCACCTCAACCTTTCCGGCAAACCACGGCCGGACCGTATGGCTGTCCGACGAGGCCACCTGGAGCGGGTTGTCCTGCAGCAGCGCGCGCGAATGCGCGGAAACCAGCTCGGCTGCCATGCTCGGCGCGCGATCCACCCGGCTGGTGACGACATATGTCGCGGCCGAGGACGTGGCGCAAAGCACGAGCGTTGCAGCGATGGAGTGCCAGGCGCTCGGCCCAGTCCGCAACCGCGAGGGCGTCGCGACGCTATCGGATGTTCTTGCCTCCTCCGCGGCAAGCGCCGAGACGATGCGGCTGCGCAGAGCGGGCGAAGCCGGCTGCCCGGCGGACCGGCGCAGATCGCTCCCGAGCATCGCGTAATCGTCCCTCAACGCGCGACAGTCCTCGCATGCATCGAGGTGCGCCGCGACGCAAGCCGCCGTGTCCGGCGCCAGCTCGCCGTCGATGTAGGCGCTGATGAGGCTCGAATAATTCCCGCAGCTCATTGGGCGTGCTTCCGAGAGAGGTTGAGAAATGCCCGGCGCAGCTCGGCGCGCGCCCGCGCCAGTCGCGACATCACGGTGCCGACTGGTACGCCGACGATTTCGGCGATATCGCGATATCCGAGCTCTTCCACTTCCCGCAGCACCAGAACCTCGCGGTGTACCGGCTGCAGACTGGCCAGCGCGATGCGCGCCAAGCTTCGGTCGTTTCCGGCCAACAAATGCTCCTCTGGCGTCGGGTCGCGCGAGGGAATATTAGCTTCCCCCGGCACGTCATCATCGTCGAAGCGGAATGCCTCGTCGATCGACACGACATTCGAGGCACGCTTGCGCATCGAAAGACGGCGATAGGCCGGGTTGCGCACGATCCTCAGCAGCCAGGGCTTGATGTCGGGGCCGGAGAACGTCGCGAAAGCGCGGAATGCGCTCAAGAACGCCTCTTGCACGACATCCTCGGCGTCGGCGTCATTGCGCATCAGCCAACGGGCGAGCGCATGCGCGGCATCGAGGTGAGGGATGGCCAGCGTCTCGAAGTCCTCGTGTTTTGCCATCCTCGAGGCCCAACTGGTCGCAATGCCAATGGTGGCGGACATCATCGTACGACATCGGGGTGCCGTGACGCCATGCCGTCGATGGACCAGCGCCCGGCGCCGGCCACCGAGAGCGCCACGAAGCCGCCAGCGATGGCAATGTCCTTCCAGAAATGCAACGCCTGGCCATGATCGGAGAGCCTAGCGTGGAACAGTAGCGCCGCGGCAACGCAGAATGCCGCGAGCGCCAGCGAGGCGAGCGAGGTTCGCCAGCCGGCGAGCAGCGCCAATCCGGCGCCGAGTTCCAGGGCCACGACCGCCGGCAGCAGCGCGCCGGGAACGCCGAATTTCTGCATATAGCCCTGCGACGCCGCCCAGGCCCCCACCTTCGCGCTCGCCTCTACGAGAAAGAGGGCGGCCAGGAAGACGCGGGCGAGCAGCAGCGCCACGTCGTGGGGTAGCGGATTGCGCGCGGGGTTCATGCGACGTGCTTTCGTTGGTTCTGCCGGATCGGAGGGCATCAGACTGCGCTCGAGAGTTGGGGACGGACATTCATCCCTCCGGTGTGGTCCTGCCGTTGCGGGCACGCGCCTCGGCAATGGCCTTCTCCAGGTCGTCGCGCTCCTCGCAACCCGACGGGCAGAGGCGTGCCAAAGCCGCGAGTTGCTCGCCGGCCTTCGCAAGCTCGCCGCTCTTGACATAGAGCTCGCCCAGATACTCGCGGGCCCCCTTGTGGTCAGGGTCGAAATCGAGCGCCTTCTTGTAGAAGGTCAGGGCACTTGGATAGTCGCCGAGATTGCGGGTCGAAAATCCCATCAGGCTGTAGACATCGGCATGCTGGACGCCGCCGTCGATCATCCGCCGCAGCTCTCCCTGGGCCGAGGCGAAATCCTTGGCCTTGATGCTGGCGCGGACCTTGGTCAGGTCCGGCGCGTCGCGCGAGGATTCGGTGTCGACGGCGCGTGCCGGACCGCCGGCGACCGCAACCGTGAAAAGCAGGGCCAGTCCCAAGATCGAGAGTGACGTCGCGCGCTGCATCGCGTTGCTCCTGTTGACAGTTCGAGCCGATGGAGAGAGGGCGCATCAGGCCTTGTCGATGGCGAGGACATAGGAACCGCCATCCTTGGCGATCCGCCCGGCACCGTGGAACGGGAAGTGACTGCCGCAGATGCGAAGCCCGTCGGCGACGACGCGGTCCATGAGTTTGCGGCGCGATGCTTCGGCCGCCGGGCCGTCCTGGTCGTAGGCGCCGTGCCATTCGGGATGGGCCACGTTGAGGGCGGGCACGTAGCAGGTGTCGTTCGAGATCACGAGCTGCTCCGCGCCGGACGACAAATGGAAGGCCACGTGCCCCGCCGTATGGCCCGGCGCGGAGATGAAGCTGATCCCCGGCACGACCTCGCCATCCCCCGTCGCCTGGCGGATGTTCTTCCACTGGGGGAAGACCGCATTGATGCGGGCTCCGAGCTTCCGGCGCGCCTCGGGCAGCTTCTCGACGCGGCCGGGCTCCGTCCACCACGCGTACTCGGTGGCGTTCACGACGATCTCGGCCTCGGGAAAGACCGGGGCATTGGTCTCCTTCTGCATCAGGCCGTAGATGTGATCGGGATGGAAGTGCGAAACGAGGATGGTCGATATTTTGGCCGGGTCGATGCCTGCGGCTGCCATGCCTGCAGTCAGGCGTCCGGCGGTGGGCTGCCACTGGCCGCCGGAGCCGGAGTCGCACAGGACGATCCTGCCGCCGGTCTCGACGACAAAGACGGTGAGGGGAATTGAAACGAAGTCGGGAGACAGTCCGGCGGCGCTCATGGCGCCCTTCACGTCATCGATCGATGCGTTCTTGATGAAGGCCGGATCGTGCGGTTTCTCCCAGATGCCGTCGTAGATGGCGGTAACAGTGGCGTCTCCCACCTTGAAGCGCTTGAACGCCGGCGCCGGGTCCGGCGTTTTCTGAGCCAAGGCCGGTCCGACGATGGCGAGCTTGCCCTCGAGTCCGAGGGCCATTCCCGCCATGGCCGCGGACAGGACCATCGTTCGGCGCGAAATATCCATCTGCCTGATCTCCCGTGTGCTTGTTCGCGCGAACAGCACGGGAGCGTCTCGGTGACGCTGCGATATGCCGTCGCTTCAACGGCAGAGCCGTCGAGCCGGGCATTTATTCCCGCCCTAGCACAAAATATAGTTCGCGAGCAGGCAGCGGCATCCGAGCTCGGCGAATACGCCGCTGTCCGTTGGACCAACCGGCCGCAGTCATCGGACTGCTCTATACGCGCGGGGCAGCCCCCATGGCGACCGTGCATGCGGCCGACGACGTGCTGCTGACCGCCACGGGGCCAGGAGCCGAACAGTTCCACGGCCATATGGAAAAATACGCGTGTCTTCCGCGCCATCGCCACCGCGCTCGCCTTTGGTGCGCCGAGCGAGACCCGCATCGGTGATGCCGCGCAGTAGCCGGCGTGCTCAGACGCAGAATGGTCGCCCCTCACGCGCGGCCCGATCAGCGCGCGGCCGGAGACACTGGGGCAGGGCGCGGCGCCTGCGGCGCCGGCTGCGGCTCCTCGCGGCTCTTCATCACGTTGCCGAAGATCGCCGCGGCGCCGGCGAGGCCGCTGTCACCGCTGCCGGTCGTTACCACGGTCTGCGGCACCAGGCGGCTGATGAGGCGGACGATCTCGGGCTTGCGCTCAATCGAGGCGAGCAGCTTCTCCAAGGCCTGCAGCGTCGCCACACGGTCCTGCCCGAGCACGTCGGCCTGGGCCCGCTGGCCGCGTGCCAGCTCTTCCAGGAACTGCCGCTCGGCGCGGCCGAGGGCTGCGCGCTCGGCCTCGTGCTGATTGGCCACCTGCACGGCGATCTGGGCGGCGACGAGGCGAGGCTGCTCGTCCGCCGTGGACTTCGCCTTCTGCGTCTCGGAGCGCTTCACCTGCGAGGCGGTCTCGCGCTCGAAGGCGCGTCCGAGCTGGTCGGCGAGCTGCTCGCGGATGCGGGCGATCAGCAGCTCCGGCGGGATCGCCGGCTCGCCTAGGCGCACTTCCTTGATCTCGACGCCCGCCTTGTGGCCTTCGACGCGCAGGTGCTTCAGCATCTCCTGCTCCAGCGCCTCGCGATTGTCGACGAGGTCGAGGGCGCGGGCCTGACGCACCTCCATGCGGAGGGGGGTGGCAATCGTGCCGTCGGCGTCGCGTGCGGGCACGTGGATCTGGCCGCCCGCGACATTGCGCGCGATCGAGCGAATGGCCGGCGTCAGGATGCGCTTTTCCACGTCCTCGAGCGTTCCCACGCTGCCCACGACGACGGCTGCGTTCTCCGGCTGGATCTGCATCAGCGCGCGCAATTCGAGCGGCACGTCCCAGCCTTCCATCTTGACGAACACGGCCTGGTCGACGGCGTCCTTCGGCACGGCCTGCGGCTCTGCGCGCTCCTTCTGCGCAATGTTGCCCTGCTGGTCGACGGTCAAGTCGATCATGCGTTTGGTGTAGCCGCCCTTGTAGACCTCGGTGCGCACGCGCGTGTCGATCAGCGTCACCTCGTAGGCCTGGCGATTGAGGTAGTAGGCGCCGGGCAGAAGTGGCTCCTTCCAGATGCCGATGCAGCCCTTGGGCACCAGCGGCACGGTCAGCGCACCCTCGATGCGGGCACCCTGCGCGGCCGCCGCGACCTTCTCTTCGACGCAGACGGTGTTGGGCTTCATCGCGTTGCTCTTGACGACGCCGACGCTGCCCGCGGGGATGATGGTGGCGCGGGTCTTGTCGGAGACGCTGACACGGAAGATGTACTGGTTCAGTCGATAGCTGCCGGGCTTCAGCACGGTCTCCTGTGGCCCCTTGACGCCGCCGTTGGTCAGGAACGTCTCGGCGTCGAGCATGCCAGACACTCGGTCGTCGGGGATCTGCGGCGCGATGAACATGCCTTCCGGCATCGGCGAGCCGTCGAGAGCCGTGAGCTCGCCGTAGGAGCCATCGGGGATGGTGACGACGGGGTACTGCTCGACCTTGTAGAGCACGTTGACGAGCGGGATGACGTGGAAGCCGGGGCCGAGGATGCGCGCCTGCGGGCCCTTTTGGCCCGGCAGCGCGATGATGCGTCCAGCCGGTAGCTCCGAAACCGCATAGATGCGGTTCAGGTGTCCAACGCTGTCGGAGCCGATGCTGACGAACGATGTCGAAGCCAGGAGAGCGACGCCGACGGCCAGGAGTATCGGTCCGAGTGCGCCGGAGTTCGCCAGGGCCGTGGCGGCTTGCCCGGCCTGTCCCGCGGGGACGGGAAGTGTCGTCGGTGTCGATCGCCGGAAGGTGGTGAACAGTCCGAGAATGAGGGCTGCAAAGCCGAGAATGACATAAACCATCGGACGACATCCCAGAACCGGCACGGCCCCGTGCCGCGCGGTCGGCGCGATACTAATGCAGAATAGTAAATATAATCATGGAGATGTGGTTCAAGAGCGCAAGGCCTCTTTAATCTCTTCTTCCAATCAAATCTAGCCAGCATTCGCCCGAGGTGAGCGCAGCGCTGGATTGGACAAGACTTCAAGCCGCGCCAGTTCCGCCGCTATGTCCACCCGGTGCTCGCGACAATTCAGCGACCGCGCCTGGCGTCGTCCATCCGTCCGTCAGACGGCGGCGGAGTGCCCGCGGTTGCGTGCCCATAGAGACTGTCTGCAACGATGCCGACGCAAGGCAGGGCCGGCGCATCGACCGCCGTGACACCTTCTTCCGATACACCGTCGGCAACCGGCTCGCGGCCTCGCCGAGGCGTGGGAGCGACCTGCTCTTTTTTTCGAGCGGCGGGAATAAACCGGGGGTGGCGGGGATCTGGCGGAGGAGCGAGGGCGGCGGGAACAGGGCCGGACACTCGCAAGGGTCCAGCTTCGGAGAACCGACGATGCAGATGTCGCGCCGCACGATGATCGTGTCCGCGAGCCTGGCGGGGGCCGCGTTCGGCCTCGACCGCACGCTCGCGATCGTCAGCCCAGCCTTCGCACAGAAGACGCCCGATCCGGCGCCCGCGTTCCAGCGCTTCAAGGTCGGCGACGCCACCGTCACCGCCATCTACGACGGCATCTGGGAAAAGCCGCACGACCCGGCTTTCATCAAGAACGCTTCCGTCGACGACGTGAAGGGCGCCATGACCGCCGCAGGCCTTTCCGCGGATTTCGTGTCCATCCCGCTCACCGTCTACGTCGTCGAGTCCGGCGGCAAGCTCATCATGTGCGATTCCGGCTCCGGGTCCGGTCAATGGCAGCCGACGGCGGGGCGCCTTGCGGCCGGCATGGCGGCCGCGGGCATCGACCCGAACAAGATCTCGACGATCCTCGTGTCGCATTTTCATCCCGACCACATCTTCGGCCTGATGCAGAAGGAGACCAACGCCCCGGTCTATCCCAATGCCGAGATCGTCGTGAACGGCGCCGAGTACGCGTGGTGGACCGAGCCCGGCCGCGTCGAGAAGCTGCCGGAAGCCAGAAAGAAGCTCGGCGCCCGCATCAATGCCGTGTTCCCGCAGTGGACCAACATCCGCCAGGCCGCCGCCGATGCCGAAGTGGCGCCGGGGCTGCGCTTTATCGGGGCGCCAGGTCACACAGCCGGTCATGTCGCCTTCCACCTCGCCTCCGGCGGCGACCAGCTCGTCATTTCCAACGACACCTGCTACGTGCCGGCTCTGGGCGTCGCGCATCCCGATTGGCACGGTGCCTACGACCAGGATGGCGCGATGGCCGAGACGTCGCGACGCAAGCTCATGGACCGCGTCATCGCCGACGGCGCGCGCATCTGCGGCAGCCATTTCCCGTTCCCGGGCGCCGGGCACATCACCAGGGACGGCACCTCCTACGTGCTTGCCATCGACAAGGCGTGAAGCCTCACCATCGAGCGATCGCCGACAACGTACGCCGTGGAGAAAATGTCATGGTTCGCACCCCGTTGCTCACGATGCTCGCACTTGCCATCGCCGCCGCCCCGGCGATGGCGGTCGACACCGAGACGAGCCGAGACGCGCCCGACCTCGGCAAGGTCCGGGCCAGCATCAAGGGCAAGGACTTCGGCGCCGCACAGGCGGAGCTGCGCCGCATGATCGACGCAGGCATCCAGCATGCCGACGTCTACAGCCTGATGGGTTTTGCCACGCGCAAGCTGGGCGACCACAAGACTGCGTTGACCTTCTACGGGAAGGCACTCGACTTCGATCCCGATCACAAGGGCGCGCATGAATACCTTGGCGAGTTGCACGTCGAGAGCGGCGACATGGCGAAGGCAGTGGAGCAGTTGGCGGTTCTGGTCAGGCTCTGCCCCAGCGGCTGCGAGGAGCGCGAGGACTTGGAAAAGACCATCGCGAACGCGGGCAAGCTCTCCGGCGGCGGGAGCTGACACGTCATGGATCGTATCGAAAGCCAGATGGTGTCGGATACCCTGCTGCTGCTGGCTCGGCTGTCGCTCTCGGCGCTGTTTCTCGTCGAGGGCATCGCCAAGCTGAATGCGTGGGGACCGTCGCTGGCCTACATGCAGAAATTGTCGGTCCCGGGAGAGCTACTGCCGGCCGCCGTCGCGCTGGAACTTGGCGCAGGAGCCGCCGTCCTGCTCGGCTGGCGAACCTCGTTCGCCGCGCTGGCCCTTGCCGGCTTCTCGATTGCCGCGGCGGTGTTGTTCCACAATCGCCTGTCCGACCACGGCCAGGCACTGCACTTCTGGAAGGACATCGCCATCGCCGGCGGCTTCCTGGCGCTCGCCGTGTCGGGTGGCGGGCGCTGGTCGCTCGACGGACTGGTGCAGCGGCGTGCCGTTGTCCTATCATGACGCCGGTCGTCATCGGCAGCGCGAAGGCGTCGGGAATGGGGCAGCGTGAGGATTTCCAGGCCCTGGCACTCCCTCACCTGGATGCCGCGCACGCGCTGGCTCATTGGTTGATGCGCGACGGAGCGGATGCCGAGGACGTGGTGCAGGAGGCGTTCCTGCGCGCATTCCAGGCATTCCATACGTTCGCCGGCCCAGACATGAAGCCGTGGCTGCTCAGGATCGTGCGCAATTCCGCCTATCGCCGGTTGTCGGTGAGGAAGCGCGGCTCCAACGTCGTCTCCATCGACGAAGCCTTCCGGTTCGATGAGGATGGCGAGCCGGGTGAAGCCTCCATTCCATCGGCCGAGCCGACACCCGAGGAACGTCTGCTCGCCGGGGCCGAGCAAAGCCTCGCGCTGGCGGCGCTCGCCAGCTTGCAGCCGATCCATCGCGAAGCCCTGGTTCTACGCGAGATCGAGGAGTTGAGCTACCGCGACATTGCCGAGATCACCGGTGTGCCTGCGGGGACGGTCATGTCGCGCCTTGCCAGGGCCCGCAAGGAGCTGCGCCAAGCCTTTCATCATCTGTCGCGGAAGAACGCCCCATGACCTGCGAGGACATCGCGCCGCTGATCAGCGCCTTCGTTGACGGCGAGCTATCTTCAGATGCGGCCTCGCGCGTTGCGGCTCACCTGGACGCTTGCGGAGGCTGCCGCGCCGTGAAGGACGACTACGAGGTGCTGGCTCAAGACCTGCGCCGCCGGGCACCGAGACCCGCGTCCCCCGCACTCAGGGCGCGCGTGCTGGCTGGGCTCGCGGCGGAGCCGAGGGAGGGAGCGGGGGCAGCCTTGCCAAGGCAGGACGCCGCTGCAACTAGTCTGCGCGGCGAGCCGGCCAGAGCGAAAGACGCCCGCCAGGTGCCGCTGAAGTCGACCTTGCTGTCGGCCGCGCACTGGCGGCGTGTGGCGGCGGCGTGCGCGCTGTGCATCGCCTCGTCGGCGGCCACCTACGTCGCAACGACCCGTCTCGACCGCGCTCGCGACCTGCGCGACGAACTGACCGCAGCTCACGTCCGCTCGCTGCTTCAAGACAATCCGATGCAGGTCGCATCCTCTGACAGCCACACCGTTCGCCCGTGGTTCGCCGGCCGCGTTGAGTTCGCTCCCAACGTCAAGGATCTCTCCGCGCAGGGCTATCCGTTGCAGGGGGCCCGCCTCGATCTCGTGGCGGGCCGCCGCACAGCCGTCGCGGTCTACAAGCGCGACAAGCACTGGATCAACATCTACATGTGGCCGTCGGCCGCGGCGGAATCCCTGCCCGGCGGTCTCTTCACCCGCGCGGGCTACAATCTGTTGACTTGGACACGCGACGGCGTCCTCTACTGCGCCGTTTCCGATCTCAACATGACCGACCTGCGCGAGCTGGCCCGGCTGCTGTCCTAGGTCGAGGGCGCACTTCGTGCGTCGCGCCGCGCCATGAGAGCGGACCAAAGCCGACGCTCCTTGCCCCACGCAGTCGGAGCCGTCCGCTTCAATTTTGCAACATGTCCGAGCGATTCACCGGGCTGTCACAGCGGCTTTGCGGGTGTGCTCCAAACTCACCCTCGTTGCGCCGGCGCCCTCGCGGACCGCGCGCCTCGAGTGAGTGAGTTGTCCAGTGTTGGGGCATGTCGAGTGATGGTCAAAGTGCATAAGATGATGTTGAGCCTCGCCGCGTCGGCGAGTGTTCTCAGTGGTGTTTCCCAGGCGCAGGCCGCGGATCTCGGCGGGAATTGCTGCGCTGATCTCGAGGAGCGCATCGCCGACCTCGAGGCGACGACCGCCCGCAAGGGCAACCGCAAGGTGTCGCTGACCGTGTCCGGTTTCGTCCACCAGTCGATCATGTTCTGGGACGACAGCCAGGAGAAGAACGTCTACATCGGCGACAACTCGACCGCGTACTCGCGCTTCCGGTTCGTCGGCAAGGCGAAGATCAACGCCGATTGGTCGGCCGGCTACCTGCTCGAGCTCGGCGCATACTCGGCCCGCTCCGAAGAGTGGACCAGCACCAACGACGACGGCGGCAGCGCGGTCAACGTCCGCCACAGCGCGTGGTGGATCGAGAACAAGAACTTCGGCAAGGTGTGGGTCGGTCAGACCTCGCAGGCCACCGACGGCATCACCGAGATCAATCTCGCCAACGCCGGTCACTTCGCCAACCAGTCGACGGGTGTCGCGACGATCGGCGCCTTCAATGCGTTCGACAAGAGCAATCCCGCCAATACCCGCACCGTTCGTCTGTTCATGGGCGGCAACAACACGGACAGCGCGCAGATCGGCGAAGGCAACCGGCGCAATCTCGTGAAATACGAGACGCCCGCGCTCGCCGGCTTCGTGGCGTCGGCTGCGTTCGGCGAAGACGACATGTGGGATGTCGCGTTGCGCTACGCCGGCGAGTTCTCCGGCTTCAAGCTTGCCTTTGGCGTCGGCTACGAGCAGACGACAGAAGGCCCGGTTGGATCCGGATCGGCGACAGCCAGCGAGCGCAACTGCGTCGGTCCTGTCGGCACCGACACCGGATCGGACGTGAAGTGCTCGCAGATCGGCCTGTCTGGCGCGGTCATGCACGTAGCCACCGGCCTCTACGTTCACGGCGCGTATGGCCACCGCTGGGACGACCACGCCGGCAAGGCCGTCGGCACCACGAACCTCGGCAGTGAGCGCACCCAGTACTACATCCAGGGCGGCATCGAGCAGAATTGGCTCGGCTTCGGCAAGACCACTGCCTTCGGTGAGTATCAGCACTGGGAGGGCGGTGCGACGGCCGGTCTCGCCCGCAAGTCCGAGGCCTCCATGTGGGGCATCGGCGTGAACCAGGCGATCGACGCGGCGGCCATGGATCTCTACGTCAAGTACAATCAGTACTATGACCTGAGCGAGACCACGAGCGTCGGCGTCACGACGTCCTACAGTGACGTCAAGACGTTCATCGCGGGCGGCCGCATTCAGTTCTGATCGGCCGCACGCGAAGCTGCCTTTACTTTCTCCACGTCACCACCGACTGAAGCGTCTGCTTCCGACCTCCCCCAATCTGTCGGAAGCAGACGCTTTTTTGCATTCAGCGCTGGTCGCGCGGATGGGCGGCTGCGCGTGAGAGTCGCCGTTAGAAGTGGCTCCACAATTTCGGACGGTAGGGTAGGTGGATCGTCTGCCTGACAGCGGGCACGCTGGTGCCTGCGAATCAGGAGCATTCGATGAAGAGAAGAGCGAGACGGAACCACTCAGCCGCGTT
>WBZS01001678.1_pt1 | contig 16517 bp, 17 predicted proteins | sample 5204201 | NCBI WGS metagenome assembly WBZS01 (sample SAMN12344357, study PRJNA552823) | activated sludge metagenome | biome: Activated sludge suspended growth; feature: Nitrification reactor; material: Wastewater; isolation source: activated sludge from nitrification reactor of wastewater...
TCATTCACCTGTGGGGGCAGCTCGGCGCTTCAAGCAATCCCGAGGCAATCGAGCGACTCCAAACCGACGCCACCTTGGCCCAAAACCTTATCGGAATCTCCCCCTTTAAATAATGGAATGGCCCTGACACCCGCACCAACGCACCAACTCGAAGCGTCATTTGGGCTTGGCGGAATTGCCGTCACCGGGTATGGTCACGCCGAATCTCCTCCAGATGGTAGGTGGTGGTGAGGCAAGTGCCATGAACGCACGGTATCGGCTTACGAGCTTTCTTCTGTTCATGCTTTTCGTGGCTGGGTGCCAAAGGCCCGGCGGCTCCGTTCCCGTTTCCGGTCGAGTCACCTTCCGCGGCATGACGCTCAACAATGGCATGGTCGTTTTCACCCCCGACTCCACGCGAGGCGAATCCGGACCCATCGCGATGGGTACCATCCAACGCGATGGCACCTATTCGCTGATCACCGACGATAAACCCGGCGCTCAAGCGGGATATTATCGAATCACTGTCATCTCCTTCGACGTCCCGCCTTCACCCCAGGGAGGCGTCTCTACCGCAGTGCCCATTTTGCCGGAAAAGTACCTGGATCCCAATCAAAGCCAGCTGACGTGCCAAGTCCTAGCCGACCACAAGAACAATTTCGATCTCGAACTCGATCCGCGAAATTAAGGCTGCAAATTCAAAGTGCTGAGTCATCACCAGGGGGGCTTTTGGCCCCCGGCTTTCTTGTGGCGCACGAGGTGACGGGTGCCTATCACGCGGCGTAGTAATGTTTCTGGATGAAATCATTTTGGATCCACAGGAGCTTGTTAAATGCGCGGAGCGTCTTCATCGCGGTTTCCGTGTCGAGGCCGAGTTGCGTGATCGCTTCGAAGAGAATGTCGCTCAAAAGGCCCATGAGTGCGTTCATTTGCACGCCGGGAACGACGATATCTTTATTTCCCGCCTTTTCCGTGTGGATTTTGCCGACCATGTCGAGATAGCTGATCATCTTGGCGTTGTAGCCATGTCCCACGATCTGCATCAAATACCGTGTCAAATGTTCCTTGCGAAAGCGGATTTGGGCATGGTTTTGACTGAGTTCCTTCAAGTCGACGGGCGGAGTGCCGGGAAATCCGTGTTGTCGCGGCACGAAATGGCGAGCGGTCGCGTCGAACGATAAAAGCTTTGCGTACGTTTTCTCCACGAGGTCTGGAATGATGGGTGCTAATTCACCCGCCAAGGCGTGGATGGCTGCGATATCTTCCCGCCCAAAGCCCACGAATTCCGCCAAGAAATTGAAACGGTATTCCAGATCGGTTTCGAGCTTTTTTTCATCAATTTCCTTCATGGAAACCTCATTCATCGAATGTAAAGCCGTTGTTGGCCTGAGCATATCCGAAGCGTAAATTTCGATCGACAAGACTTTTCACGGATCAAGGTGTAGCCAAATTCTCTGGGGTCCAGGTTCAAAGAAGCTCGCGCGGAGACGCGGAGAATAAAAGAGAGGCGATGCCGTTTCTCGAACCATAACATCGAGATTGCATGGGTTCATTTTTCCCGTTGTCTCTGCGTCTCCGCGTTCTTGCGTGAGATCTTAGGTATTCTTGCGTATAAGAAAATAGAGTTACACCCACCGATAGGTTAATGGACCATACGCCTTGCCAAATCTTTCCCTATTTTGGATAAAAAGATCTTGACATCCATTTTATAGTAAGTAGCATAGTCGCAGCCCACCAGTTGGCACCCCGAATTTTTTCCACGCTGATTCGCGAAGACGTGATTTGCGGATGGGTGTGGACGCTTCTCCCAAAAAGGACGTGTACCAATGTTCTGCAACCAATGCGAGCAGACCCAGAACGGCACCGGATGTACCGACCTCGGCGTGTGCGGCAAAGACGCCGACGTGCAATCGCTTCAAGAAATTCTGCTCTATGGCGTGAAGGGAATGGCGGCGTATGCGAATCACGCCCGCCGGCTTGGCCAAACCGATGAAAAGGTCAGCGCCTTCATCGAAGAAGCACTCTTCGCCACCATGACCAACGTGAACTTCGACATTCCCACCCTTCTCGACCTATGCCTGGAATGTGGCCGAATGAATCTGCGCGTCATGGAACTGCTGGATAAGGGCCATAGCGCTCGTTTTGGCACGCCGACGCCCACGACGGTTTACGAAGGCACGAAGGCCGGGCCAGGCATCTTGGTGACGGGGCATGATTTGGTTGACCTGGGCGATTTGCTCGAACAGGCCAAAGGGCAGGGCGTCAACGTCTACACGCACGGCGAAATGCTTCCAGGCCATAGCTATCCCAAACTCCGCGCTCACGCTCACTTGGCGGGCCACTATGGCACGGCTTGGCAGAACCAACACATGGAGTTTGCCGCGTTTTCCGGGCCCATCCTTGGCACGACCAACTGTGTGCTCATCCCCTGGGAATCCTATCAAGATCGCCTTTACACCACGCGCGTGACCGCGGTTCCGGGCGGTAAACGTCTCAAGAACAACGACTTCTCGGGCATCATCGAACATGCCAAAAAATGCCCGCCGCTCAAGGAAAAGAAGGTTCGCGAGTCGACCATCGGTTTCCACCATAGCGTGATACTCAGTTTGGCCGACCAGGTGGTGGGTGCAGTTAAATCCGGCGCAGTCAAGCATTTCTACGTCATCGGCGGATGTGACGGTGCCGAGCAGGGCCGAAACTACTTCTCGAAAGTCGCCCATGGTTTGCCGAACGATACGGTCATTCTCACGCTCGGGTGTGGCAAGTTCCGTATCCGCAACCATGACTTCGGCACCGTGGGCGGTTTGCCTCGCTTTCTCGACATGGGCCAATGTAACGACGCGTATGGTGCGATCCAGGTAGCCGTGGCGCTTGCGAATGCGTTTGGGTGTGGCGTCAATGATTTGCCGTTGACGTTGGTGATTTCCTGGTTCGAACAGAAGGCGGTCGCTGTGCTGCTAACGCTACTGGCGCTCGGCGTGAAGGGGATCCGCATCGGCCCCGCTGCCCCGGGATTCGTGACACCGAACGTCTTCAAGGTTCTGCAGGATACCTTCGACCTGAAACTGACCGAAGCAGAACCGCCACGCGAACTGTTCCGTCTGCAAATGGTATAAACCTGTCACCTGCAAACGTGTTTCTCAAAGTCATTTGCAGGTTGCTCGCATGGACGTCCGAGGCCGAGCTTCAGCAAGAAATGCTTACGCGGTGTCTCTTACTGGAGTTCGGGTTCGGACCAATATGCTTGGCATGCTTTCGGGGCAGGACGCGAGGCGACGAAAGGTCGCGCGAACGCTTACTTCGTTGGTGGGCTTGCGGGTAGTCTTCCTTCGATCCTCGCGATCTCGCGCAAGAGGGTGCGATTTTCAATAAACGGTTCGTCGCCTCGATTCGTCCAGACGATTCGGCCGTCACGGTCGATGATGAAGGTTCCATGAAGCAGATTCCCGTCCTCTCCTGCTTTCGGGCTCGGTGTGTAACATCCATAAGCCTCCGCGAGTTTGTTCCCCGAGTCCGAAAGCACGGGAAAATGGAACGGGCCATATTTTTTGTAACGCTCTAAGGTCAATTCAGGCGGGTCGGCACTTACCGCCACCACTTGAGCGTTCAACTCCCTGAATTTTTCCAAGTCTTTATCGAGCGCGAAGAGTTGGCTGACGCAGTGGTTGCAGTGATATCCATAGTAAAAAACCAAGACCACTGGTCCGTTTGCACGTGCTGCTTCCAGGTCCCAAGACTTTCCTTCGGTGTCTTTGAGGTTGAGGGGTGATGCTGATTGCAATAAAGCCGGGTGCGACTGCGTGGGAATCGATTCGTAACTTGGATCTTTAAGAATCGCCTCCATCGGTTCGGAAAGTGGCTTAAAATTCCGTTTCGTCAGATCGTCCCGAGCTTCCTGTGCGATGTCTCGGGAATTGGCTCCACCCTTCGTAGCGTTCGCGCGAAATTGGTAATAAACCAGAAAACTCCCGGCCACGGCGATCACCGTCAATACGAGTGGCGTGATGAACATGGAAGCCGAGCTTGGTTCGGATCGGTCGTCATTCGAAGGTGATTTTTGGTGCATCAAGCACTCCTTTCATCGGAGCGTGAATCGTCGTTTTCCATGGAACGTGAATTTCTCGCATCATGCCGAAACAGCACCAGCCAAACGCCCACGGCAGCTGAGGCCAGAAGGAGTTGAGCGAAAACGAAAATCCATGGAGAGGACGTATCGTCCAATTGAATCGAATCGTTCGTTGTGGAGCCTTCTGCGGATTGCTTCGCGTAGACATTTCGGCAACAAGGCTTCAAGCCGAAACTCAAAAGAACACGCGAGGGTTCGACTTCGGCACCTTTTTGGTAAATCCGAATCGGATCTGAGATGCGCTCACCGATTTTGACTTCGACCAGGAATGATTTTCCAGGAGGCATGGGGAACGTACTCTCGCCTGACACGCCGGTTTGACCCGACGCGAACGCTCCGCCTCGCTCGTCAATGATCCGAAGGTCCGCGTCTGCGATCGGTTGACCCTGCTTTCGCAACGTCAACGCGATCCATCCGTCTTCGACTTTGAACGTCACGTGCGGCTCGACACCGCCCCAGCACAACGTGGGAAACGCAAGGAGAACCGCTAATACCTTCACCACGAGCGTGGCAACGTTTCGTTTCTTCGAAATCACGAACCCACCTTCACGGGAAGAAATCGTTCCAGGAACGTTCGAAATTCAGCGGATTGCCAAGCCGACGTCCCCGTGTTTCGGGCGATGGCTTGCCCTTGAGCGTCGATGAGGATCGACGTGGGTAACGCTTGAATCTCGTACCTTATCATACCGAATCCCGATTCGTCCACGTACGTTCGGCATCCAGGCGCACGGCGATCGAGAACCGCTTGAGCTTCCTTGGCGTCTTCAAGGTCGGTGCATACATGAATAACCCTGAGTCGTCCATCGTAATGCTTTTCAAGGTCGTTGAGCGAAGGCATTTCCTGAACGCAGGCAACACAACTGGTTCCCCAGAAATGCAACAAAAGCGTGGATCCCTTGAAATTTGCCACGGTTTTCTTCGCTCCCGCCGAATCCGTCAGCGTTAGGTTCGGAAGGATCGTGCCACGGAGATCGACATACCCAGCCGGCCAGGGAGGTGTAGATGCTATCTGGCTCGGTCGCGCCGAAGCTGGGTTGGCAAGTTTCAAAACGTGTTCGCCCACGGCTTCGAGTTCTGCCGCGCTGAGCGATGCATGAAATCCGGGCATGGCGGTGCCAGGGATTCCATCATGCACCACTTTGCGTATCGATTCGAGCGAGGGCGTAAACTTCCAAGGGCGAGCGGCGAAATCACGTGGCGGAGGTTTAAGTGGAGCCGCGGAGGCGCCATCGCCATGGCCCTCCGGACCATGACAAGCGGCGCAGTTCATTTGGTAAAGCAACGCACCACGATCGACGGATCCTCGAGCCGTGGTTTCCGGTGGGTCCCCCTTCTGCCAACGCCGTAAACTCCAGCCCGCGAGGAGTGCGATCCCCAGCGTGACCACGATAAGGGCAGGAAACGTTAGTCGTTTCATCGCGTCTCCTGGCGATCGCCTGGGGTTTGCACCACGACGACGGATTTCCCCTGGTCATTCCATTCGTTCCATGAAGCAACCAGATCTCCGTTCGGCAGCGACGTCAGGGTCGGGCGGGTTTGGTACGCGCCTTCACGTGCGAAAAGAGGCTGAACGTGCGAGATCGCGCCGTCATGAGGCGCAATGTAAGCGTGCATGATCGCTCGGCCTCCTGTTTTTCCGGTTGGAGCCATTGGTTCGTGCGAATGTTTTTTCTCGCTCTTGGCTTCAGGTTCCAGGCTTTCTTCCCACACCGCGTGGAGGCGACCTTTCGAGTCCACGTGGAGCTTGGCGTTCCCTTGTGTGCCGATGGGAAGATCATGCAACGGTTGCGCCTTGAACTCGAGATTTTCAAGGGAGGCGCAGGCATGATAGCATCTTGGAGAACCTGTGTGAGCATCCATCCAGGTCACGTGCAGTTTTCCGTTGACGGCTGCCAGAGACGGTCCGTCGTGAGGGCAGCCGTTGAATTCCCAGGTGGGCGGCACGATCGACGTTGGAGATTCGAACGTCGTTTCGCCAGCTCGGCAGCGAGCGATTTTGATGTCGCGATACCCTTCGTGATTATCGCGAAAAGCGACGAAACGGGTTCCATCGGGCAACAGCAAGCTCCATGTGGGGCAACACGGACAAACGCCTCGCTTGGCATCGCCCGCGTGGACCAAAACTTCGGGTTGAAACGTCAACGTTTTCAGATCGCCCAGCGACGAATAGGCCTGCTGCATTTGCTGGCGGTTGTCCAGCCACGAGCAAAGCAGGGAGCCGTTGGGAGCGAGCGACATCGCGGTGAACGTGGGTCTTGCCCGTTCACTTTGGTGAACGGCACGGGGCGCCGTGATATTTTTCCCGCCGTCGGCCGAGGAGGCCACCATCATGCGCACGCCGGATTGATCCGCAAGGATTTCGGTCCATGCCAGGATCAGATCATTTCCATGGGTTGCCACGTGTGGCACCATGCGTAACTCACGCGTGACGGTTTTTCCCTTCATCTGCGAAACCGCTTTGTAGATTTCCGTTTTCGCGATCTCGCGTGGTGCTTCGAGCCCCGCGACTCCATTCTTGGAGGATGCGAAAAACAACGTTCGTACGTTGCTCGCCGATTGCGAGGCGAAGACGAGATAGACACGTCCTGTTGAATCCGTCGCCACCTCCGGCGTTTCCAAAGCATCGCGAATATCCGCGGCTGAAAGCGGGAATTGGCGTACGAGGGTGGCTTTTTCGGAAGGAGAAGTGGACCACGGGTCCGAAGCCAAGTACCAACCGCCCGTAATACCCATGGTGGCGAGGATCAAAAGAACCAACCCCTTGATCCACGCGGGGCGTATCGACAAAAGTTTTGGTCGCATGATTTTCGAAACCTTCATTCGAATAAATTCGTGAATTGATCAATGACTTTTTTTTCTAATAATTCGTCGGGATGTCGTTGCCGCCGCGGGTGGCGAGGAATTGCCAGGTCGTCAAAGCAATGGTTTCGGAGAAAAACCGAACCGAGCCATCGGCGAGGCAGGCGTTCGCACCGCCGGTGTGCAGGCTACGGGCGGCGTACCATCCTGAACCATTGGTCAAACAATCGGGCCGAGCGGAATTGATGGGGAGAAAGGCATTGAATCCACCGCGATGTAGTCGGCCCCATATCCACGAGGCGGCACGGTCCCCGTTCCACTGAGCCGCACCGTCGCAGATCGCGGTGGTCAGAGGGGGAACCGTTCCTGGGCCCGTCGAGTTTGGTTTCGCCACTGTGCTGATTTGCGCCATCTGCCGATTGGCGGCCTGGGGAACCGACGCCTTCGTGTCGAGACCCAGACCCAACAACGTCTCGGAAACCATCAAGGTGTTGGACGAACCGTCGATGATGTCGGTCAACCGAACCTTCGAGTCTTGCCAAAAAAGTCCATCGTTGGGATAGCGGTCGTCGTAGTAGGTACTCAGACCCGACCCAAAACTGACGACATAATTCGTTCCCGCCCAGGTCGCGGTGTTGTAGGCGGTGAAAAGCGGAGATTGACCGTCACTCGGACAAAGGTAGGACGGCACCAGCGTCTGGGCGGCTTTCGCTTGGGTGGGGTTGATGGTTTGCGATCCGCCAGATCCCACCATCATCGGTTGGGTGAAATTGATGAGTTTTTGCAGGTTTTCCTGTTCCATATACGGAAGCGCCCGTGCGAGGACGGAAAATGCAGATTGGCTCGGGGTGCCGATCCCAGGCAGGTTTTTGTACACGCCGTGATAATTGTGGATGGCAAGACCGATCTGCTTGAGGTTGTTCGTACACTGCAAGCGAGCCGCGGCTTCGCGAACTTTTTGCACGGCAGGAACGAGCAGGGCAATCAGAATGGCGATGATCGCGATCACCACCAATAATTCAATTAATGTAAATCCAGTACGACGACGCATGATGCGATTCTCATAGGTGTTTTTAGGTGTGCTTCTTGCCGTGGGGTCGCCACGGCCCATGCGGGCCACGATGGACCGCCAGCGATTCGTTTCAAGGGAACGATTGATTGCTGGCCAATACGTTTACGTGGCAACGCGATACGCGCAGTTTTCGCGGGTCCCGAATAAGATTCGGAAAAAGAAGGAACTGGTGAGATTTAGGGCATCAGCGAGGCGGAGGATCCGCGGGAATGGAATCGATCAAGAAAGGCCGAATCGCCAACAAGGGAACGAGGGTCAGAAACGGTTCGGTCGGGTGCCACGTCATGGGGGAAGGACCAGCGATCGCGGCACCGCTTTGCACCCACGCCGTCGATTGGCCTTGGCATTTCAGTGCCGACATTGCCAGCAGCCAGCGCGAAGTTTTCTCGGTTCCCTTCTCCGCGACTGGGGTCGGCGAGTTTTTCGAAACCTGGCACGATGGGCATGAAGGGTCCGACTCGGTCGAGTCGGTTTCCGGATCCGTCGTCGGCTCGCAGGTCGAATCGGTGGACGGAACGTCTTCGTTCGTGGAGCGCGAACAGCAGGAAGCCTTGGGTTTCGAAGGGTCGCGATCCCGAAGCCGCGTCGTTCGCCATCCATTGGAAGTGGTTGAATTTTGAACGAGAAACGGAGGAGGTTCTACCTGATTTCGCTGCGCCCAGGCCAAACGTTGGGATGGCGTGTAGCAGCAGCAATCACGCCAACATTGCTCCGCGCTGACGCAACCACACGCGTGGTGCTGGCAGGGAAACGGAGTTTCACCATCTTTTTTGGGAGCCGCACCGGCAGGAAGGGGAAGATTCAGCGCCACGACCAAATAACAGGCAAGCGTCAGGCTCGAACAGAGCCGACGAGGCAAACCAGCGTCCAGAAGGTATCGAAGCGGCCGAGGCATCTAGTCCGCGCCGTGGGATTGGAATTACCAACGGCAATTCTAACGAGACAAAACCTCGGCGGATAGAGCCGCCTTTCTGGATTTGGTGGATAGCGAACGACAAGAATTTCTAATAAGGTCTGACCAATGGGCTTTTCGTTCTCAGTTCTCCGTTGCTGGTTCACGGCGGACCGGTGGTTTCTCCACGGCAGGTAAATTGGATGCAGGCGGGTCGCCGTCACAAGGTCCCTCGATGGCGCTCAGGCTCGAAACAACTGCGAAGCGTCTGTGAACCATTCTTGGCCCACCTTGCTGTCGCGAATCAGATCACCGTGGTGCCGCGTTCGAAGCGGTCCGAGTGGTGACGCCGGCTTGCGGGATCAATGGTTCCACCATCACGTCATCGAAGTAAACCGTGCCGATTCCCGTGAGTGCCAAAACGACGCGGATCTCGCCACTGGCGGGAACTCGGCGATAAAACGTGACCTTTTTCCAGGGCGTGGGAGCGGACATGCGCACGGCGAAAGCTTCCCCAGCCGCGCTATCGAAGATAAGCGCTCCATCCGGCGAGGCGACAAGATATTCGGGGATGCGAATCCACCCGCTAATCTGCACCAACGTTCCCGGGGGAAGCTTTACCGTCGGGCTGGTGAGGGTCTGCATCGAACGTTCGAGACCCAACGGCGTGTATTTTCCAGGCCGAGGTTTCATCTGCAACATGGCACATTGCAGACCGCCCTGGTTGGGTCGAACGACGGTGGCGACGGTTCGGGTTGGCGTATTGGGGTCTGGTTCGGGTTGAGGCTTGGGGGCGGGCACGGAATCATTGCCAACGCGTTGCGCGGTCATTTCCACATTGTCGAGGTTCGGTTCATCCAACCGCCAGGCACTCTCGGCACGATTTTGCGCCAATTCGAAATCTCCGCCCGGAAGGACATTTTGACCCACGCGTGAGCGATCGATTTCATCTTTCATTTGCCAATGCTTGGGTAATGTGAAATACGAAGTCGTGTACGGATCGAGAGCAACGCTTTCCGCGCCGCGCACCGCCCGCTCCCATTGAGCGCGCATCATGATGCGTACCGGACGCAGCGCGCGTTCCGACTCGTTCGCCGCCTCGGCGAAATTCCGGTTTTCGTAGTGAACTTTCGCCGTGGTGAGGCGGTTTTGAGCTTCCTGCATGAGGCCGGCGTATTCGGGAATGCTTTGGCCGATTTCCGCGAGTTGCTTTTGGATTTTGAGTACCTTTTCCGTTTCATACACCGCAAGCTGGCGTGACCAATCGGCGAAGAGTTGGCGCTTCTGCCGAGCCTGCATCTGAAACGTGCCCACCAACTCATGGTCCGAGGTGAAAACGATGGCGGACGTCATGCCAAATTCAGGCAAAAAGACCTTCGTGCCTCCGACCACCCGTTCCGTTTTCAAGCTACGAACTTCGCTGGGCGTGACTTCCCACGCACGCGCACTTGGTGGGACCTGGGGCACCACGATCGACAAATTCCCCACCGCAGCTTGACCGGGCACGACTTGCGCATACTTCCCAAGCCAAACGGGAAGCACCAACACGCCCTTATCGGTTCGCATGACCGCGGCTTGGACATCTCCTGACGATGTCGGCACCCACTGGGCGTAATCGTCGGAAGTGACCAACATCGATTCGATCATGTCGATTTCTTGGTTCATCATGGCACACGTCAGCAAGCGATCTCGACCGGTATGGCTGTCCGCGAAAAACCGGTCGGACCAGTAGCCCAACCCGCGAAACCCGGACGCCAACGCGGTATAAGTCAAAAGCCTAATCTGCTCCGGTTGTGGACCGATGGGTTCCTGAAACGTGCCGGCCGTCGAACGATCGTACAGAATCTGCGCCATCTCCTCGGGAACGTGCGTTTGCACCCAGGTCCAGAAAAACGCACCTGGAGTCGCCAAGCGTCGGCGTTGTTCGAGCCATTCGCGGTATCGGGAAAGTTCGAGGGTCGTCATCAAAGGCCAACGGTGCACACCTGTCATGTTCAGTTGGCGTGAATAGAGATCAATCCCATCCCATACATCGGCGCCGATCGGTCGGCCTGGTTCGAGGCTGCGAACCTGCGACGCCAACTTCGCGACCTGAGGCGCCAACTCGGTCGAAAGGGTGTTGCCCATCAAAATGAAGGGAATCTCCGACCCGGAATAACGCGCCAGCGAGGCGGCAACCTGTTCCGGGGGAATCGGTTTGAGGTCTTCCGACACCACGCTCAGGTGCGGAATCACATACAAACCTTGTTCCGATGCCAGCTTCAATTCATTCGCGGAAACTCGAGGATGGAAGGAAACGGCGTTGAATCCCGCTTGTTTCCAGATGTCGATCGGCGTGTCTTGCCACTGGACGAAGCGAAAGATGGTGCCTTTTTTCGATTTCGGATCGCGAAATTGGGTCCCCGTGAACTCCAAGGACGAACCTCGTCGTGCGGGACCGGCGATCGAGACACCCGGGGTCGGTACGGTTTCACCCGCGACACGTGGCACCGTCTTGAACTTCGATTCGGGAATGACGGGCCCCGCTTCGACGTCGTCGATCCAAACGTCCGTGGGGCCCGGGCCTCCATAAACGTTCAACATCAGTGCATCGACATAGGCTTCGGTCACGTCCACGGAACGTTTGAGTTGTGCCTGAAGGAGTGCTTGTTGTTGCTTGAGTAGGAACATCGGTTTGCCGAGGTCCAGACGGCGCCATTCACCCGCGCGATTCAATTTATCGCCACGAAGGAAGGTGGTGATTTTCCCGCCCGGCGTGCTTGGGTCGGCTTCGCGCGGCAAGACCACGCGAGCCATCAACTGGATTCCCGGACGGTTCGCCTTCACCCAGACGCTGCCGCTGAATTCTTCACCCAGGGGAGCGTTGCCCAGGGGAAAAGTGTAATAAATAAAATTACCTGGTTTCACTTCCAGGGAAATGTGTTCCGACTTGTTGCCGCCGTGGGAAGTCGCGGTGGAGATCTCGTGTTTTTTCTCATCGAATTGGGCGTCGAAGCCGCTTTTTTCCCATAGGACACGATCGGATTCGAAGCCCTGCCGAAGAATTTGCTGCCCGTTCACCGAACCGGCCGAACTCCACTGGACGAACGCAACCAGCAGCAACGTGACGGGGATTCGTAACCGTCCAAGGGCGTGCGCGTATCGAAATGAAGGCATGGTTTCGTTCTCCGGCACCTTCGCCCCGTCCCTCGTCACACTGGTTTCATGGAAATTCCACGGCAGCGTGGGCGTTCCGTTGCCTTTTGAGGGACATGGCGTAAGCGGCCGGCTTGTACCAAAACAGCGCTTAACAGAAAAGGCGAGTCCTGTTGCCGAAAGTTAGCGCTTGCCCATTCTCGGCGAGCACGATAAGCTCGAAAAACCTACTAAAATAGGGGCATTTCGAAATTTCGGGTTTTTAGATTGATGATGGCATTCCGTTTGCTTTAACCTGGATCGTACTCAGCGCAAACAACGGTTCCCTTATAATCTCGGCTGGTTACCATGGCTCGACCAACTCCAACCCAATGGCGTGAAGACCGATTGCCCCAAGAACTCGTGCAACTGAAGGCGCACATTGACCAGCTACCTCTTCATCTTCGTGATAAGCTGGTCCCGTTGTGTGAACGCCTCAACCATATCACGCGCCTTCAAAATCGGCTGGTCCAAGTCGCACAAGACGCGGTCGACCAGCTTCAGATGGACGTGAAATACCTCACGTTCGACCTGGAAGCGACCCGACGTGAGCGCGACGATTTTCAACGTAAGCTTCAAGATTTCGACATCGACGTGGACGAGTGAACGTCGGACGAAGTGGAATGTCCGAACGGGCCGCGACCGTGCGCGGGACCAGGATCATTGAACTGCGTTCGAAGATCCATTCCGTCAAGGCCGTGGCTCGTTTTTTATGCGAGCGGCGATTGTTTCAACTTCCTAAAAATCCGCTCTAAACTCTCCATGGGTAAACCGATAACGTTGGTCGTGCTTCCCTGTTCGACCGAAACGTACGGGTCGCCTTTTTCTTGGATCGCGTAGGCACCGGAGCAGCCTTGCCAAATGCGCGTGGCTAGGTAAGCGGACAGTTCCGCGTCGGTCATGGCGCGGAAGAACACGATGCTCCGTTCCTGCCAAACGATCTGCAAATCGCCTGGCCTTTGCCAAAGTACGACGCCGGTCCACAATTCATGGGGCCGCCCGCCGAGTTTGGTGAGGATTTGGCGGGCATGGTTTTCATCATCGGGTTTGCCGATCACTTCGCCGTCGAGCCAACCCACGGTGTCCGCCGCCAACAACCAACCGTCGGCAATTGAAGGGGCAACCGCCGCCGCCTTCGCCCAGGCGACGGTATGTACGTACGTCCGCGGATCGGTGAACCCCACGCCGGTTGGTTCGTCGATGTTTGCTGGGCGAATGTCGAAGGTGTAGCCTGCGCGTTCAAGGAGGTACCGCCGGCCATGCGAGCCGCTCGCCAACGTCAAGCGGAAATCCGATTTTTCTGCCATACGTTGAGAATCTCCTGGAGGCTGGGCCATAATCGGTCGACGGTAAGCTCGGTCATACAATCCATGCGCTCGCATTCGCGCAGATAGCTTCCTTGGCAAGGAACCCGAGTTTGGATGCCACGCTGAAGTTGGCCATACGGGCCCGTTTTTTCGACGGTTGTGCAGGTAAACGGAGAAACAACGGGTTTGCCGAGTGCGACGGCCAAGTGCAATGGTCCGGAGTCATTCGCGATCATAACATCGCATCGCTGCAAAAGTGCCGCCAACTGCATCAGCGACGTCTTGCCGGTGAGATCGAAAACCGTTCCGTCGATCAGACTCGCCGACCGTGCGGCGAGCGCGACTTCGTCAGGAGCGCCGACAAAGATGGCGGTGCCTCCGAAATTCGTGAGTGCTCGATGGACCAAGCCCGCGAAATGCTCAGGAAGCCAACGCTTGGTTTTCCAACGCGCCCCCACGCCGACGGCAAGCCAAGGCCTGGGCCAACCGCGCAAAATTTCGCCCGCCCACCGTGGTGCTTCTGAATCCAATTCCAACTGAAAGGTGAGCGGACAGCGATCCGCATCCAGTGCTTCGACCACCTTCCAATATCGATCGACGGCATGGACGACGCCCGTGCCATCCTCCACGACCTGGGTATAACACCAACCCGCACCTTCGCGTGCCGACTTTAGGCCAACCCGCTGCTTGGCGCCCGTCGCGAGCGTGATGATTCCCGTACGTAATAATCCTTGAAGGTCAATCACGAGATCGAATTTCTCTCCGTACACTCGGCTTAGGAAACGGAGAAGGTTGAGCGGACCGTCGAGGAGCCCCGCGCGAAGAAAATTGCGGTCGAAGCGAATCACGTCATCTAAAGCAGGGTGATTTTCTAGTAGAGGAGCGTACGGACCGTTCACGACCCAGGCGAGGTAAGCTTCTGGAAACCGCTCTCGCAATGCCGAGGCCACGGGAAGCGCGTGCATGATGTCACCCAGCGCGCTGGGCTTGACGATCAATATCCGTCGCGGTTCCGTCATCCCTTTCTTGGGCTGATTGGCCATCGGTTCCTTCCTTTCACGATCAGCAATCCCGGGAAATCCACGAACCGGGACCCTCGAAAGCGAACTCCAAAGACGTTGCATACCAAGCGAACTGCGGCGGCTGTTGTCGCAGCGTCGCAAGGGGCCTCAAGTCAAGCGGTTCCGTTGGGCATGAATGCGTCCACGGAGAACGTAGAATGAACCATGAAGAACGGGCGGAAAATGAGCTGTTCGTTCTTCATGCTCCGTTCGCAGCCCTCCGTCGACTCTTTGTTAAATCCAATGCGCGTGCGCTTGGTGCTTACTGGGGTCCCGTGTCAGTGTCCCTTGCTAGCGCCCAGGCTTGAACTTTCTGCGAAACATTCAAGAACTTCTCGAATAGTCCAATTCATCCTTTCCCACGTTTGTGACCTAAACACTTCATGGATCGACGAAACGTGGGCCAATGCACTCCCCGAGCGAACGTTTCATCCGTGCGTTTCAACGGGTGCGGGTTCGCCAGCGGGGGGCGCGTCTTTTTCGCGAGCAATCCTGGGAAGCATTGGAACCATCAAGAGCAGAAGGGCGGCTCCCACCAGGTAAGGCAACATTCGGCTATCGGTGTACTTATAAAGCGGAATGCCGATCAAGGGACCCAATATCCTGGCCATGGCGGAACACGATTGGTTCACGCCCAGGATTTCGCCCTGGCGATGAAGTGGAGTTCGCCGCGATACGAGTGCTTGCGCAGACGGGGTGAGAAACGCAAAACCCACGACCGAGCACGTCAGGGCGACATAGAGCAGGGGAAACATCGGTTGACCCAGTGTAATCGCGAAGTAAGTGACCAAACCCAGGGTACCTACGCCCGTTCCCATGAGCACCATTCCCAGCCCCATCAAGGCAACTTCGGACATGCGTTTGGCGAGAGGTCGGTAGAGGCCTCCTTGCGTTAGCATGAGCACGAAACCCACATAGGCGAAGATCCAGTAGCTTCGGCCTTCCTCAAATTGGAACGCATCTTTGAGCAATAAGGCCAACGTGGTTTCGAACATGCCGAATCCGATGGTGGCCATGAAAAAGGTGAGGACGACCGGCGCGAGCGCGGGCGAGTTCAGCGCGTATCGGAAGGCGTCGAGGTCGATCCAGCTTTTGCGGGTGCTGCTTGCCTGATCGAAGCGTCGCGTTTCTGGAAGCAACCAAACGCCGAGCAAAAAAGCGATGAACGAAAGTCCAGCCGCGACGAAACCGATGGAACCGTAGTAATTGTTGGTTAGAGATAAACTTCCAAAGCCGATCAGTGGGCCGAACGTGAAGCCGATGCCAAAGGCGGCGCCAATCAGCGCCATGCCGTGCTTGCGTTTTTCGGGTTCCATGGTGTCCGCGATCACGGCCTGGGCGGTGGAAATGGTGGCTCCTGCGATGCCGGCGCCGATGCGTGAAACGAAAAAGAGCACGACTGCCAACAAGGCGTTCGTCGAGGGATCCAAGGAAGCAGCGAAACCAAAAAGGGAATACGACGCCACCGAGCCCATGAGCCCCACGAGAAGGATGGGGCGTCGGCCATTGCGATCCGAAAGTCGGCCCCACCCAGGCGCGAACAGAAACTGCATCAACGAGAACGACGCCATCAGTCCGCCGGTAATAAACCCTGAAATTCGTTCTGCGTCGGCGGGGTCCGAACCGCTGGACGCCAACATCGGTCGAACGAATTCATCGGCAATTCGGGGCAGAAGTGGCAGTATTAAGCCGAAGCCTAATAGGTCGATGAAGACGACCAAAAAGACGATCGAAAGCGCCGACCGACTGGGCCGAGCCGACGCAGAACTTGCCGCTTGAACATCCGCTGAAGGTGTGGGCATGGATTCCATCAATTGATTCTTCGAATTCACGTAGGGTCAGCGCACGTTCGTTCGTGGCTGGGCATTTTTTTAGGAGCCGGGCCGACATCCCTACCCGTTCGCTCGCATTGGGATCTTAGTGCTTTGTCACAGCCCAGATTTTGGCTCATGCGTTGCCGAGCCTGAGCGCCACGCGAGGGCTCAAGCGTCCCCTCGCTTGGCGCTCGGGCTCGGACGCTCCCAAAATCTTTCGGTGACAAAGCACCAGGCATACCGATCAAAAGATCGCCGACGAAAGATCGTTGGCCATCGTCGTCCTTTCATAC
>WBZS01001679.1_pt1 | contig 16499 bp, 15 predicted proteins | sample 5204201 | NCBI WGS metagenome assembly WBZS01 (sample SAMN12344357, study PRJNA552823) | activated sludge metagenome | biome: Activated sludge suspended growth; feature: Nitrification reactor; material: Wastewater; isolation source: activated sludge from nitrification reactor of wastewater...
CGATCGAAGCGATTCTCGGAGGGGCCACCCACGGCCACCGGCTGGCTGTCGATGTCAGTGATGCGTAGATCGTCTTGCTCTAGCAAGACGCGCATCAGGGCGGCGTAGCCAGCGCGTGAGATGACCATTGGGCCGTGGTGAGGGGCAGTCATAGTAACCTCCGTGGTCGCTAAGCTTACTCCGGTTCAAACGTTGACGCAACTGGCGGTGACGCCTATACTTCGCCCGTGCGCCGTTCGCCGTTGAGACGCGGCGCGTCACGGCGCGGTGTTCCCATCGCCGCTACCACGAATCGGTGTTAACTATCATGCTCCGTGTCCAGCCCTGGGGGCCGGTCACTCGGGTGAGTCTGAGCCGCAGCCTTGTCGGCCGACCGGTGTTCTGGGTCAGCGTGTACGTGGTGGATGGGTTGCTCATCGATAGCGGTCCCTACCGCACCCGCTGCGAGATCGTGGCTGTCGCCCGCGATCAGGGTGTGGAACAAGTGTACTGCACCCACCAGCACGAAGACCATACGGGCGGTAATCGCGCCCTATACGATGCCCTGGGCCTCACGCCGCAGGCCGGGCCGGCGACGGTGGCCTCTTTGCTGGCGCCGCCGCCCATCCATCTCTATCGTCAGTTTAGCTGGGGCCAGGCGCAGGGAGCGCCAGCGCGGGCGGTGAGTCACATCGCGACCGAGCGATACGCCTTTGCGGTGATGCCCACGCCCGGCCACAGCCCCGACCACACCGCGCTGGTCGAGCCGACGCAAGGCTGGGTCTTTGGCGGTGATCTTTTCATTCATGAGCGGGCCAAGTACCTGCGCGTCGATGAAGATCTCGCCACGCTCATCGAGTCGCTGCGCTGCGTGGCGGCTCTGCACCCCACCGTTTTGTTCTGCGGACATGCGGGCGTCGTTGAGGACCCGGCGGCGGCCATCGCGCGCAAGCTGGCGTACTGGGATGAGTTACGCGCCGAGATCCAGCGCCGCAAAGCGAGCGGGCAGTCCCTGGGCGCGATTCGGGACGCCTTGCTCGGCCCCGAGGGGATGATGACGCACGTATCGCGAGGCCATTTATCGAAGCTGAATATGATTCGCGCCCTCGACGCCCTGGCGACCCCCTGAGACGGATGCGATGCTTGTCCTGCTTCTGATCGGCGTGTTTGTGGCGGCCGCGGCGGCCTGGCCGCTCCTGCAACCACGGCGGCCCCGCGTCGCGCGCTGGCTACCCCCGGCGGCGGCTATGGTGGCGCTGGGTCTGGCTGGCCTTCTGGCCGAACAGGACAACCAGACGGTTGTGCTTTCGACGTGGACGACGGGGGCGTCGGGCGGCAGCCCCCTGGCGCTGGCGGCCGACCCGTTGGCGCTGCTCTTCGTGGGGATCATCGCGTTGGTCATCATCGCTGCCAGCCTGGCGGGGCCACTGGGTAGCGCGGGCGACGACCTCCTGCCGGTCGATATCGCGCTGTGGATGGCGGCGGCGGCGGTCGCGTTCAGCCTGGCCGGCAATACGGCGACATTGACCCTGGTATGGGTCCTGATGGATATGACCATCCTCTCCGCCCTGCGCTTCCTTCAGCCTGCCGCGCCACGCCCGGTGCGCATTCAGGCGCTGGCCTTCAACTACATCGGCGCGCTGCTCGTGTTCATGGCCGGAGTCACGGCCACCGGGTTTGGTGCGGATCTCGCCAATCAGGTGTGGATGGTGGGCACGATGGCTGGCTTGCCCGCCGCGCTCCTGACGGTTGCCGCCTGGCTGCGCCTGGGCGCGTACCCATTCCAGCGCAACATTCCCACCGGGGGGGCGAGCCGCGCCGCGACTCTGCTACGCTTCCTGCCCCTGACGGCGGGAGCCTATCTGGTGGCGCGGGCAGCCTCGGTGGCGGGTGGCGCGCCGATTGATGGCTGGGGCTGGTCCCTGGTCTTTGGGCTGGCGACAGTGGCCGCCGCTAGCATGGCCTGGCTGGCCTCGAGTCGTGGCGAGGCATTGGCGTGGCTGGCGGTCTACGCCGCATCCAGCCTCCTCCTGGGGCTGGCCTCGGGCCAGGTTGAGGTCGGCGCGCTGGCGCTCTTCGGCAGCGTAGGGCTGATTCTCGCGGTCGCCATGCTCTTCCTGGGCGAGCCGCTGCTAGGGACCGCGATGAGCGCGGCCCAACGCGGCTGGACTCAGGTCGCGCTCGTGGTAGGGCTACTGAGCGTGTGGGGCCTCCCCCTGACGGCCGGATTCCTGTATCGGTGGGGGACCCTGCGCGCCGACCTCGAAGCGAGCGCGCTTCTGGGGCTGGTCTTTACGGTCCTCGCCGCCGCCGTGGCCGCCGCTCCCTTGTGGCTCATCGCGCGCGACCTGTGGGGGATGCGGCGGGCGCGCGACGCTGCCGCCTCACCGGCGGCGCGGGATGCCCTGCTGGGCATCTCCTTGCTCGCGGTCGCCCTGGTCGCCATAGGCGTCGTGCCCGCGCTTATCGCGCCGGCGGCTGAAGTTGCCAGCGGCCCGGTGGGGTTGAGTGTCATCGCCGACGGTGTGCGCGGTACGCCGCCCAACATGGCTACGCTGATTGTTGGTCTGCTCCTGGGCGCGTGGCTGGCTGGCCTGGGGCTGAGTCTGGTTCGGGCACAGCTGCCGCCCGACTCGCGCACCGTCCGCGACCTGGGCGCGCTGCTGTCGATGGACTGGCTGTACCGGCGGCGTTGGCGGCCGGTACGGGTGGGCCTGGGCCTGTTTCAGACCCTGGCAAGCCTCGGTGCGGGTGAGCGCTACGTAGGGATGCTGGTCATCTTCGCCTTCATCCTGGCCCTGGCCCTCCTGGCGCAATCCTAATGGAAACCGTCCTCAGCCCGGCCCTGCTCTTCCTGGGCATCGTAGCCTGCACGGCGATCCTGGCTATCGCTGCCGACTGGCGCATCGCGGTGCTGGCCCTGTTGACGCAGTACCTGGTGGTTGGCGTCTTGTTGGCGCGCTTCGTCGCGCTGCAAGTGGCGGCTGTTAACATCATCGTGGGGGCCGTCGTGTGCGCCATTCTCTATGTGGCGGCGCGGGCTGCTGAGCACCACCCCGGCGGCGAAGGCTTTATCACGGACTCCGCCCGCCGCGCCCTGGTCTGGCCCCCCACCGTCAACGATCTCCTGTTTCGTGCGGCGGCGGTCGCGGTCATCGGGGCAGGCCTCCTTGGTACGGGGCTGAGTCAGGCGGGCTTTGAGGGGGCTAACATCACCCTCGCCCCGGCGGCCTGGCTGGCGGCAATGGGCCTGGTGTTGGTGGTACTCGGCCGCGCCACCTTCGCAGCGGGCCTGGGCTTGTTGACGTTGCAGAGCGGCTTCGAGGTTTTCTATAGCGGTCTCGATACCTCGCCCCTCGTCCTGGGGGGGCTGGCGATGGTGAGCCTGCTACTGGCCCTGGCGATCGCCTACGGGGTCGGTCGCGACCTGGACGAAGGCCCGTGAACAGCCTGGCCTTTGCCCTTACCCTCCCGATCCTGGCGGGCGGCGTGGCGTGGCTGACGCGCGGCGTTCACCGACTGGGTGGCGCGCTCGCCGTTGCCGTGGGTGTCATCGGCCTGCTGGCCTGCGCCTCTCTGCCCACCGAGCGCACCTTTCCCCTGGCCGTAGGCCTGGCGCTGGAGTGGTCGTCGGCCATCCGCCTGCTGGTGTTGACGCTTTGGGCGGTACTGGCGCTGTTCGGCGCGCTGGAGTTGGCGCGGCCGGGATGGAGCTTCGTCATGCCGGCCGTCCTGGTGGCGACAGGCTTGACGCTGTTCGCCCTCACCCTGCGCCCGCTCCCGCTGGCATTCCTTGCGATGCAGATTGGCGGCCTGCTCATTGTCTTCCCGGCCCTCGAGGGACCAGCGCGGCGGCCGTGGGGTACGCTGGGCTATCTGGTGGTGACCATCATGAGCGGGGCCATCGGTCTGATGGGCCTATCCCTGGCCGAATTCCACGCCCAAAACCCCGACGAGGCGACGGCGCGCCTGGCCGCCGCGCTCTTCGCCGTTGCTGCGGGCCTTAGCCTGGCCCTCATCCCCCTCCACTTCTGGCTGCCGCGCGTCACCGAGACGGCCCCTTTCCAGGTGACGGCCTGGCTAGGCATCGTCGGGCAGCTGGGCATCCTGGGCCTTGTGCTGCGCTTGCTGACCGAGTATGATTGGCTGCTGACTGTGACGCCCCTCATCTACACGTTCATCCTGGGCGGCCTGGCGAGCGTCATCCTGGGCGGTGCGTTGGCGCTGGCGGCTCCCACCCCACGCCACTGGTTCGCGTATGCCATGATTTTTAGTACGGGCATCGCGGTCGTCGGCTTTGGGTTGTTTGTCCAGCAGGGGGCAGGCGGGGCCGCGTTGGCGCTGGTGAACCGCACGCTCGCGATTCTGGTCGCTACGGCGGGCTTCCGCGCCGTTCCGAACCTGGCGACACACTGGGATGACCTGCGCGGCATGGGCCGTCACGTGCCGCCGGCCGGCGTGGCGTTGGGAGTGGCGGCGGCCGCCTTTGCGGCGTTCCCACCGCTGGCCGGCTTTCCGGCGGCGTGGCTCATCTACCGCGCTGCGTTTGACGCTGCCCCCGTCCTCGCCTATCTGCTGGCGCCGGGTATGGTCCTGATGGCCCTGAGCGTGTTTCGGCTGCTGGTGACTCTGGTGGAACCTGGTGAGGGGCACGCGCGCGAGACGCCGCTGGGCCTATCGATCCTGATTGGTGGGCTGACACTGGGGCTGATCGTCCTCGGCCTGTTCCCCCAACTGGCGCTGGGGCCGATCATGTCGGCCCTGGCGACGCTGCGGTTCCTGCCATAGGGCGGCTGTTTGACATCGGGCTAGGGCAGGCTTATAATAGCGCCGCTCGCGCCCAGGATACCTACCCGCACTGCCTCGTGCGCGACACCTGGGCGTGTCGTTGTCCTATTCATGGTTAGCCGCGACGGCCGATTCGGTACGTTCCGGACATTCTAATTCGATGAAGCAGGCGAGGAGAGTAGGATATGACGGGCCGCCCCGATGACACGCCCCCATGGGCCCAACCGGAGGATGAGACGTATTGGGACGCACTCCTGTCGCAGGGCGAGGTTGCTTTCGAGCAGCCCCCCCGTGACTGGAACGGCGAGGGGGGCCGACTCCTCGCCCATGATCGGATCAACGGCCTGGGCGCGCCGACCCGCGACCAATGGGCGGTGCTCAAGGCTCACTTCGATGAGGGCGCGATTCTCAAGGGGCGTGTCATCGGCTGCAACCGAGGCGGCCTGCTGGTTCGCTTGCCGGACGCCGTGGGCTTCGTTCCCGCCTCACAGCTCAATGACCTGCCCCGCCGTATGGAAGGCGAGGAGCTGCGGCTCGAGCTGGAACGGCGCATGGGCCAGGACCTTGACTTGAAGCTTATCGAGCTGGACCGCAACCGCAACCGCATCATCCTTTCAGAGCGCGCGGCCATCTGGACGGGCGGCGGTGTAGATGCGCGCCTGGCGCAATTGGAAGAAGGCCAGGACGTGAGCGGCCGCGTGCGCAGTATCTGCCACTTCGGCGCGTTCGTCGATCTGGCCGGTATCGATGGCCTCATCCATATCTCGGAGTTGTCCTGGCAGCGCGTCGCCCATCCTAGCGAGGTTGTCGCGGTCGGCCAGGATGTGGACGTGCTGGTCATGCACGTCGACCGCGGCCAGCGGCGCGTGGCATTGAGCCTGAAGCGGCTGCGGCCCGACCCCTGGGCGACGGTGGAGGCGCGCTACGTGCCCGGCCAACTGGTGAGCGGTGTCGTCACCAACGTCGTCGACTTCGGCGCATTCGTGCGCATCGAAGAGGGTCTGGAGGGTCTCATCCACATCTCGGAACTGGCCGATGGCAATTTCCTCCATCCCCGCAACGTGGTGGAGGAAGGCGACACGGTGACGCTGCGGGTGCTGAACATTGACCCGCACAACCGGCGGTTGGGGCTGAGCCTGCGCCAGGCCTACGTCGCGGAGCCGAAGCCCAACGGGATAGCGCCCTGAGCGGCTCCGCGTCGAGTTCAAGGCCGCACGGGCGGGAGGGGAGGGCGAGCCTGACAGGCGGCCCGCCTCCCGCCCGTATGATTGAATGAGGTTCCCGCATGGCCCGCCGCGCAAGGCGTCAGCCGCCTGAGACACCCCCGCCCCAGCGTCCCCTGGCCCCTGCAACGGACGACGAGGCCCCCGCGTGGCCCATCCGCCCCGCCGAGGCCGTCGGCGCGCTTCTGCTCATCCTCAGCGTCATCACTCTGCTCAGCCTCCTGGCGGTCAATCGCGGTAGCCTGACCGACCTGTGGGCGACTAACGTGCGACGGGCCTTCGGCTGGGCTGCCCTGCCGATGACAGCCCTACTGGGTGTGGCCGGGGTCTGGCTCCTGACGCAGCGCTGGCATGGCCGCGAGACACCCTGGTATCGAGTGATGTGGGCCGAGATCGCCCTGTTTGCCGCCGTTGCCTTGTTGGCCGTGGCGGGCGGCGGCTCGGCCACCGAGCGCGCCTACGCGGGACAGGGCGGCGGGCTGGTGGGCTACGGACTCTTTTGGGGCGTGGCCGATGTCATTACCCCCTGGCTGGCGATTCTGGCCTGGCTCGCTATCCTCCTGCTCGCCCTGGTCGGCGTGACCACACGCACCCCCCGCGAGATGCTGACCCGTGGACGGCAGGGGCTGACGGCCCTGCGCCTGCCCTTCGCCCCCGAACCATCCTCCGCCACGGCTGCCCTGCCCCGCAAGCCGCGCGTGATGGCTCCGCCCGCGATGGACGAGCCAGACGACGATGAGCCGCTGGCTGTGGCGGAGGCCAGGCCCACGCCGGGCGCGACGCGCGGCGGCAAGGGTAGCAAGGGTGGCAAGAAGCAGCCCACCGATACACCCGCGCCTGTCACGGCTACCACGGCCGTTTTGCCGATGCTGCCCCCGTTGGACATCCTCGACCGTGGCTCGCCCGTCCGCTACCGCGAGGACGAGGTGCGCGAGCGCAGCCAGATCATCGAGGAAACGCTGGCGGCCTTTGGGATTCCGGCGCGGGTTGTCTCGGTGAACCAGGGGCCGACCGTTACCCAGTACGGCATTGAGCCAGGCTTCATCGAGCGACGGCTGCCGGACGGGACAGTCGAGCGGCGCAAGATCAAGGTCAGCAAGATCATGTCGCTCCAGAATGATCTGGCGCTGGCTCTGGCTGCCCCCTCCTTGCGCCTGGAAGCGCCGGTGCCGGGCCGCAACGTCGTCGGTATCGAAGTGCCGAACGCCAATGCCTCGCGGGTCGCGCTGCGCAATCTGATGGAGTCGCCAGCTTACCAGAAGATGCCCTCGATGCTGCGCCTGGTCCTGGGCGAGACGGTGCGCGGCGCGCCGGCCGTCGCCGACCTGGCGAAGATGCCCCACCTGCTCATCGCGGGCGCAACGGGGTCAGGCAAGTCGGTGTGCATTAACGCCATCATCGCCTGCCTGCTCTTCAATAATACGCCGGAGACGCTCAGGCTGATGCTGGTCGATCCCAAGCGCGTCGAGTTGGTGGGCTTCAACGGCGTGCCCCACTTGCTGGCGCCGGTGGTGGTGGAGATGGACGAGGTTGTCGGCGCGCTGCGCTGGGCCATCAAGGAAATGGAGCGCCGCTACCAGGTGTTCGCGGCGTTGGGTGTGCGCAACATCGATGGCTACAACAAGCGAGTCGTTACCACCACGGGCCAGACGTTGCCCTATCTCGTCATCATCGTCGACGAGCTGGCCGACCTGATGATGGTGGCCGCCGAGGAGGCGGAGCGGCTGATCTGTCGCCTGGCGCAACTGGCCCGCGCCACCGGCATCCACCTCATTCTGGCGACGCAGCGCCCATCCACCGATGTGGTGACCGGCCTCATCAAGGCCAACTTCCCGGCCCGTATCGCCTTCGCTGTGGCGAGTTCCATCGACTCGCGGGTGATTCTCGACAGTGTCGGCGCAGAGAAGCTGCTGGGGCGCGGCGACATGCTGTTCATGGCCCCCGACGCCCCGGCCCCCGAGCGCCTGCAAGGCGCGTTTGTGACCGACCGCGAGCTAGACAAGCTGGTGAAGTACTGGCGGCGCGTCGGCGGGCCGACGTCCCCGCGCGCCGAAGCGGCCCCCTGGGAGGATTTCATCGGCGAGGACGACTCGGCCGACGAGAAGCTGATTGCTGAGGCCACGGCCCTGGTCCGCCAGCATCGCACGGCGTCGGTGTCCTTCCTCCAGCGTCGGCTGCGCATCGGCTACCCCCGCGCGGCGCGCCTGCTGGATGAGCTGGAGGAGCGCGGCGTGGTGATGGCCGCCGACAATGGGCGAAGCCGCATCGTGCTGGTGGAGGACGACGAGGATGATATGACCCGCCTCGACGACGATGCCGTAACGCGCGCGGGGCCGGCGGGTGACGTATGGGCCGAGAGTCGTGAGGACTGAGGCGCGGGGGGCGGCGGTGGCCGCGCTCGTGGCTGTCGTGCTTCTGGCGGTGGCGAGTCTGTGGCTAGCCGCGCCGCCCGCCGCCTCCGACTCGTTGGCCGCCCCTGTGACTACCCCCACCCCTTACCCGCTGTATCTGCCGTTGGTGGCGCGCCGCGTCGACAGCGTGCGGGCCACGGCCACCCCCGGCCTGCCGCCGCCCATCACGCCTACCCCGGTGACGGGCTACGTATGTGCCCTGCCGCCCGATGGCGCGCAGACATGCTGGGCCTCGGCCCGCTTCAGCCTGTCGCGCGGGCCGGGGCCGGTCTGCGGCGTGGACATGAGCATTGCCTACTATCTGGTGTCGGACCGGGTCAACCTGGAGGTGTACACCGGCCAGTACGTCCAGGCGCGCGGTATGACCGAGGAGGGGCCGCCCCAGTGCCCGCCATTGCTGCGGGTCGCCGAGATTCAGCCGTTGCCGTAACGGGCCAATTGGCAAACGCGCGGGGGACCAGGCTCTTGTCCTGGTCCCCCGCGCGTTCAACTATAGCCGCTTCAGGCGACGGGGCCTGGGGGAGGCGCTCAGTCTGGGTCGCGCTCGTCACCGTCGCGCGCCACAAGGACGTCGCACGGGGCTGAGCGGACGACCTGTTCAGTCACACCCTCCGCCGACCAGCCCAACAGGTCGATGTTGAGGTGGGGGGGCATGACGATCAGGTCGATATGGTGCGCGCGGGCGTGGGCCACAATGGTCTCGGCGACGGAATCATAGCCTGGCAGAACGGAGACGTGGGTCCCCACCCCCTGCTCGATGAGCCTGGCTCGCCATCGCGCCAGCATCGCCTCGGCATCCATTGCAGGAACTTCGTCCATGAAGGCCCCGGCCCAGGGATTCCCACCCATCGGCTCAGGGACGACCACCTGGGCGAGGATGACGTGGCTGTCGAAGGTGCTAGCCAGCTCCTCCACCTGCTCGATGGTCGACCCCGCGTGGAGGGGGTCGTCCAGGTAGACCAGAATGTTCTTGTACATCGCTCCCTCGACTTCTAGCCCGGTAGGAACAGATGTGCCACCGGTTTCCAGAGTATAGTCCAATAGACGGCTAGAGGGCAACAATGGTTCCACGTCCAGGATAGCACAATCGAGCGTGTCAGGCTAGGGCGGAGTTGGCAGGCCAGGTGTGAGAGACGTCATAGCTAATCGCGGTCAGTGCGGCGGCGACTCTTCTCGGCGTGGCGTTCGAGGGCGAGGTACACCAGGCGGTGGCACAGTTCGCGGTAGCTTACGCCACTGGCCGCCCACATCTTGGCGTACATGCTGATAGGGGTGAAACCGGGCAGGGTGTTGATCTCGCTTAGCCACAACTCGCCGGTGTCGCGGTCCATCAGGAAGTCGACGCGACTCAAGCCACTGGCGTCGACGGCGCGGTACGCTTCGATCGCCAGCCGCTGAATCTCATCCGCGACCGCCGGGGCGACCGGGGCCGGGATGATCGGCTCCGACTCGCCGTCCAGGTATTTGGCGGCGTAGTCGTACCACTCGTTGCTGGAAACAATCTCGCCGACCACGGACACGGCCACGTCGTCGTTGCCCAACACGCTGATCTCAATGTCGCGGGCGTTGATGCCCTGCTCGACCAGGACCTTGCGGTCGTAGCTGGCGGCCAGGTCCAGAGCGGCGGGCAGGGCAGCGGCCGCCTTGACCTTGCTGATGCCCACCGACGAGCCGAGGTTGGCCGGCTTGACGAAGACCGGGTAGTGAAGCGCATCCTCGATGAGAGCCACGACTCGCTCCGGGTCGCTCTCCCAGTCGCGGCGCAGGAAGGTCACATAGGGTAGCACGGGCAGGTTGGCGGCGCGGAACACGACCTTCATCATCGCCTTGTCCATCCCCACCGCCGAGGCGAGGACGCCGCAACCTACATAGGGTACATCAGCCAGTTCCAGCAAGCCCTGAACTGTACCATCCTCGCCATTCGTGCCGTGGAGGACGGGGAAGATGACATCGATGTCGGTGATGCGGGGCGACTCCCCCTCGTGGGGATGCAGGCGCAACAGGGCGCGGCCCCCTGACGGGTCGGGGGTGAGGGTGACTGCCTCGACGCTCTCATCGCCCTCCGACAGCGCCCGCCACGGGTCGCCACCCGCCAGCCAGCGGCCATCGCGGGTGATGCCGATAGGCACGACGTCAAACTCCCCCGTCAGGTTGTCCATGACAGCGCGGGCGGAGGCGAGGGATACGTCGTGCTCGGCTGAGCGGCCACCGAACAGAACCCCCACCCGCGGGCAGCGGCGCGGCGGGGTGGTCATGGCTGGTCCTCGACCGGCAGGCGTACGCCAGACTTGGGGTCGACCGCCCCGGACTCTATATCAGCCAGGAGGTGGTAGTAGTAGGTGACGCACTCGTCACAGACGTACGCATCGTGCACGCCGGGGAAGAGGCGAGCGACACGGTCCGAGGTCTTCTCGCAGAAGGAGCACTTCTTGTAGCTCTTGACGGGACCGCGTAATCGATCGACGGGGCTTTCGCGCATGACGCGCTCCTTTCAGGCTCAACCGACTTCTCGATTCTAGCGACAAACAGGCGCGGGGTCCAATCGTCCTGGCCGGGCCGGGCGTAGCGACGCTTCGCGGCCCCCAGGGTGACAGGGACTGTGCTATAATTCACGCCATGTTCGAACTCGTGTTTCTCGGTACCGCCGCCTCCGCCCCGTCGGCGTGGCGGAATCTGCCTTCCACCCTCGTCTTCCACGACGACAGGCGTTTCATCGTAGATGTGGGTGAAGGCACACAACGACAATTGCTGAAGAGCGGTGTCGGCTTCAAGCGCCTCAACACCGTGCTGCTCACCCACGGCCACCTGGACCACATTCTCGGCCTGGGCGGCCTCATCTCTACCTTCGCCCGCTGGGAGGCGATAGATGCCTTTGACATCTACGGCGGCAAGGCTACCCTGGAGCGCGTGCGCGACCTGATGAAGGTGGTCCTGCGCGGCGGCGAGGTGCGCGTCAAGATTAACCTGATCGAAATCGAACCGGGTGTGCTCCTGCGCGGCAAGGGGGTGACCGTCTCGGCCTTCCCCGTCAATCATCGCGGCGGTTCGTCCTTCGGCTTCAGCTTTGAGGAACCGGACCGGCGCCCTTTTCTGGTCGAGGCGGCCGAGGCATTGGGCGTACCGGCCGGCCCCGAGCGCCGTGACCTGGTGGCCGGGCGTTCGGTCACGCTGGCCTCTGGCATGACGGTGTATCCGGAGCAGGTCCTGGGGCCGGCGGTTCCCGGCGCGAAGGTCGTCTATATGGGCGACATTAGCCGCACGGACGGCCTCGTCGAGGCGGCGCGAGGGGCAGACGCCCTGGTTACTGAGGCGACCTACGCGAGCGCCGACGCTGACCTGGCCCGCGACTTCGGTCACATTACGGCCGCCCAGGCGGCCATGATCGCCAAGTCGGCCGGGGTCCGCTACCTGTATCTGAACCACATCTCGCGCCGCTACAGTGGCCGCGAGTTGGAGGCCGAGGCGCGCGCCATCTTCCCGCACTCGATGGTTGTCGATGACCTGGACCACTTCCGAGTGACGCGCGACGGCTCACCTCAGCGTGTAGCCCGATCCGACGAGGGGCGGTAGCCGCCGGACCATGGACGAGATTCCGCTAGAACTGGCCGTCTTGCTGGGCCTGATCCTGCTCAACGCGGTCTTCGCCCTATCGGAGATGGCAGTCGTGTCATCGCGGCGCGCCCGCTTGCAGCAGCGCGCCGCCGACGGCGACGCCGGGGCGACGGTTGCACTGGCCTTGAGCCAGTCGCCCCAACGGTTCCTGTCCACGGTGCAGATCGGCATCACGTTGGTCGGCATTGTGGCTGGCGCTTTTGGCGGCGCAACACTGACCCAGCAGCTCGCCCCCTTCATTGCGAGTGTGCCCGCGCTCGCACCCTATGCCACAGCCATCGCCGGCGGCCTCGTGGTCCTGGGCATCACCTACCTGTCGCTGGTCATCGGCGAGTTGGTTCCCAAGGCCATTGCCCTTCAGAACCCTGAGGCCATCGCCTCAGCCATTGCGCGTCCCATGCAGGCCGTCTCACGACTGGCGTCACCCTTCGTGTCGGTGCTGACCGTCTCCACCGATGCGGTGCTGCGTGTGCTGCGGGTACGGCCGCCCGAAGAGCCGCCTGTGACCGAGGAAGAGATCCGCATCATGATCGCGCAGGGCGCGGAGGCGGGTATCTTCGAGCCAGCCGAGCAGGATATGGTGGCCGGGGTGTTCCGGTTGGGCGACCAGAACGTGGAAGACCTGATGACGCCGCGCACACGCATCGTGTGGCTGGATGCCGCTGATCCGTTGCCAGACGTGTGGCAGACCATCGCGCAGGCTCCCTACTCGCACTTCCCGGTCTACGCCGACACTCCCGACAACGTCGTGGGCATCGTCTCAGTCAAGGACGTTGGGGCCAGGATGGTAGCCAGGGAGATGGTTGACCTGCCCGCGCTGGCGGCTCGGCCGCTGTTCGTCCCCGAAACGATGGGGGTACTGGCGCTGCTGGAGACCTTCAAGCAGTCGGGGCAGCATATCGCTCTGGTCATCGACGAATATGGGGGCATTCAGGGGCTGGTGACGGTCACGGATGTCCTGGAAGCCATCGTGGGTGACATGCCTCAACCGGGCGACACGGAGGCGCAGGTCGTGCGCCGCGAGGATGGCTCGTGGCTGGTAGATGGGATGACGCCCGTCGATGAGTTGCGCGAGGTGATTCCCATCGGCCCTCTGCCGGGCGAGGAGCGCGGCGACTTTGTGACAGTGGCAGGCTTTGCCCTGAGCCGGTTGGGACGTATCCCGCGCTCTGGTGACTATTTTACCTGGAACGGCTATCGCTTCGAGATCGTTGATATGGACGGCCAGCGGGTAGACAAGCTGTTGATTGCTTCGCCGCCCGGCGGGGCCTGACCCAAGGCTGAGAGGCGCATGTCGTTCGTTACCCATCTGCGCTGCCCGCGCTGCGGGCGGACTTACAGCGCCGACGAGGCGCATAATGTGTGTGAGTGCGGCGCGCCGCTGCTGGTCGAGTACGACCTGGCGGCCATGCGCCGCCTGTCTCCCGCCGACCTGTGGCCGGCGTCGAGGGGCATGTGGCGTTATGCGCCCTTCCTGCCCGTCAAGGACCCCTCCAACATCGTCACCCTCGGTGAGGGCGGCACGCCCACCTTGCGCGCCCCCCGCGCGGGCGCGGCGGCGCGCATCGATAACTTGTGGATCAAGGACGAGGGCCTGAACCCGACGGGATCGTTCAAGGCGCGGGGCGCGGCGGCGGGCGTCAGCAAGGCCAAAGAGTTGGGCATCGCCGCCGTCGCCATGCCGACGGCGGGCAACGCGGGTGGGGCGTGGGCGGCCTACGGCGCGCGCGCGGGCATCCAGGTCCATATCGCCATGCCCCAGGATGCGCCGGACATCAACAAGCAGGAGGTGCGGCGCTACGGCGGCCACCTGACCCTGGTCGACGGCCTCATCTCCGACGCGGGGAAGCTCATCGCGGCCGAGGCGAAGGCGCACGGCTGGTTCGACGTGGCGACGCTCAAGGAGCCGTACCGCATCGAGGGCAAAAAGACGATGGGGCTGGAGCTGGCCGAGGCGTGGGGCTGGACGACGCTGCCCGATGTGGTGGTCTACCCGGCCGGCGGCGGCGTGGGCATCATCGGCATCTGGAAGGCGATCACCGAGTTGCGCGCCATCGGCTGGACCGCCGCGCCCATGCCGCGCTTTGTCGTCGTGCAGGCGGCGGGCTGCGCACCGCTGGTGAAGGCGTGGGACGAGGGCAAGGACGTCTCCGAGTTCTGGCAGGGCGCGGCGACCGTCGCCAGTGGGCTGCGCGTGCCCAAGGCGCTGGGCGACTTCCTGGTGCTCCAGGCGCTGCGGGAGAGCGGCGGCGCGGCCATCGCCATCCCCGACGCGGAGATTCTGCGCTTCGGCGCGCTGCTGGCCGAGACTGAGGGCCTGTGGGCCGCGCCCGAAGGGGCGGCGACGCTGGCCGCTGCCGCCGAGCTGCGCGGCCGTGGTTGGATTCGCGACGGCGAGAGCGTCGTCCTCATCAACACCGGCAGCGGGCTGAAGTACCCGGAGGTGTAATACTAAACGTGGATGGATCAGCGGCGAATGGTCGCGCATCCAAACACGGTTGGCATAAGGGAGTCGCGCGCGGGTCAGGGTGTCGACAGGGGTAGGTCAACGGGCCTACCCCTGTCGCCTTTCCGTCGTAGCCGGTTGACTGACAAGATGTTGGCCCATATAATGATGGGCGTTGGACGGCCCAGGAGTCCAACACGGCAGAAGACGGGGTGGAAGCTGGAGAAGCAATGCCCTCCTCGGTGCGCATTCGACTGGTTCTCGCTCTTGAGACGGACCTCGCGCTATCGGGCGTGCAGTCTTCGCTGGCCCAGACCCGCTCGATTGACATCGTCGGCGAGGCGCGCGACGGCGCGCTGGCTATGGCAGTCGCCCGTCAGCGGTCGGCCGACGTGCTCCTGCTCAGTTGCGCCCTGGCTGGCATGCTGGCATCCGACCAGATGGCCCCGGTGGGCGAGATGGATCAGACGACTCGCCTTCTCATTCTGGGCGCGCCCGACGATGAGGCGTGTTTGCGAGCCATGCTGGCCCTGGGTGCGGCCGGCTATGTGGCGACCACCGAGTCGGCGCGGGCGGTGGTCGCGGCGGTGCGCGCCGTGGCGCGGGGACAGCCGTACTTCAGCCTGGCGATTCAGAAGCGCCTGGCCAAGTTGGCGGCCCAGGCCGTGGCCGAGCCTGGTGAACTCGATAAGGTTGGGCTGACAGACTCGGAACGGGCCATACTGGACGGCCTGGCGCGGGGATGGGACGATGCTCGAGTTGCCGAGACGCTCAGCATAGCGGAGCGGACGGTCCGCTATCATCTACGCAAGATCAAGGACAAAGTAGGCATCGAGAACCGCACAGAACTGGTCGTGTGGGCGATTGGGCAAGGGTTAGGGAAAGACGCCTGAGACAGTAGGAGCGCGTATAGCGCACGTGGGTTTGCCCTTCTGGTAAACCTACGTTGCCATTTTCGGCCATGACATTGCTTACAATGGTAACAAAATGTTGCCCAAGCTGGCAACGTAGATTGCCGCGTTGAATGACCCCAAGACGAGCGCCATGTGCTATGGTGAGACTGTGACGGCCGACACCCGGCCGGGCCAGCCGCCGCAGGAGGGTAGCCATTGGCAAGACGAATCCCGGCGCACGGGGGGAATCGACCAGGTTGGTTCGCTCTGGCGAACCGCCCCCTATGTAACGGAGGACCATTCCATGCGTAACGTGCGAATGCTAGTGCTGGCCGTCATTGTGGCCCTGGTGGGCGGCCTGCTACTCCAAATCGCGCTGGCTCAGCCGGCGAGCGCGAACACTAACGCGAAGGCCTACTATCAGGTTCGCCACAAAGATACAGGTGGCAATGCTGTGCGTGTCAGCGACGGCTATACAGTCGAATATCGCCTCTTCGACTCGACAGTGCCGCCCTTTGGGGCCTGGCAGACGACCTGGACGAGCAGAACAGGAACCGGCGTAGTCGACGGAACGTGCACCTCTGGCTCAACCTCCGATAAATGGAAGTACGAGACCCTGGCCTTCGACGACTCCATTTACACAGCGGTCGAGTGGCGCGTGACAATGACCGCTGGCTACGCTGGTACTCGGTGCAGCGATAGCGCCAACAAATCCTACGCGTCGACGGAGACACTCACCAGTCAAACCTACTCTGGAGGGACGGCAACCAGTAACGCCTACAACTACCAGTAGCCGACAATCGAAAGGTGTGACGCAGAGAGGGGGCTGACAACCAGCCCCCTCTCTCCTTTCGTTACCTCATCTTCCCTCTCCCGCCAGAAGGTATGGAAGGTAGAGGTATTGACGGGGTTCAGGTGTTTTCGTGGCGGTCTCAGTTGGCGTGGCCGTACCCGTTGGCGTCGCCGTGGCAGGCGACCCGTCAGGTGTGGGTGTGAAGCTGGCGGTCTGGGTGGCGGTGGTCGTGGTCGTCGCGGACGACGTACATGCTGCCGTGACGGGCGAGCCACTGCATCTGCTCCCACAGCGTCGGGCTCGCCAGGAAGGCGGCGCGGAGCCGCGCCATGCAGTCCTGTTCCTCGGGCGAGA
>WBZS01001680.1_pt1 | contig 16496 bp, 11 predicted proteins | sample 5204201 | NCBI WGS metagenome assembly WBZS01 (sample SAMN12344357, study PRJNA552823) | activated sludge metagenome | biome: Activated sludge suspended growth; feature: Nitrification reactor; material: Wastewater; isolation source: activated sludge from nitrification reactor of wastewater...
CGTGCCGCAATCCGCCACTCGACCTGGGCGAGGTGCTCGTCAGCGATGATCTCGGGTCGTTTCGCCACCCCTTGGTAGCCGGCGTCGGCGTACACGACCTGGTCATCGGCCCGGACCAGGTGGGTGATCTCGTCGAGGTCATGCACATTGGCGCCTGTCACGGTGATCGAGTGGACCAGGCCGGTCCCGGCATCCACCCCAGTGTGGGCCTTCATCCCGAAGTACCACTGGTTGCCCTTCTTCGTCTGACGCATCGCCGGGTCCCGCGTACCGGTGGCGTTCTTCGTCGACGACGGTGCGGCGATGATCGTGGCGTCCACGATGCTGCCACCCCGCATGACCAGACCGTCGGCTTCCAGGCGGGCGTTCAACGAGGCGAACATCGCCTCACCCAGCTTGTGCTTCTCCAACAGGTGCCGAAAGTGCAACAAGGTCGTAGCGTCGGGGACCTGCTGGCGGCCGAAGTCCAAACCCATGAACTGCCGCATCGCGAACGAGTCGTTGACCTGGTCTTCCACGCCCTCATCCGACAGGTGGAACCACACCTGCAACAAGTACATGCGCAGCATCGTCTCCAACGGCACCGCCCGCCGACCCCGCCTGTTGCGGTAGTAGTGCGGCTCGATCAGCGCCACCCAGTCCGCCCACGGCACCACCGCATCCATCCGATTCAGGAACGCTTCCCGCTTCGGAACCCGGCGACGCTGACCGTACTCAACCTCGGACAAACTCGGCTGCGACTCATCCACAACCAGCATTCTACCTAGCCAAAACCGTAATCGGCCGTCCCGACACGACAAGGCGGCCACTCAACCCGCTGAGACCGGGTCGCGCATTGATCAGCGTTTCCCTAGGTGTGTCCCACATGGGGACGTCGGGACATTGGGGAGGGACATTGACCTGTGGTGATGTCCGGTCTCACCGAAGGTTGCGGAGTCTCAACTCAGGTTGCGGAGGACCCTGCGGAGTCACAAATCACTTGCGAATCGGTGCTGGGCTCGGGGGGTGCCCGTGCGCGTTCGCGGTGACGACGGGGCGGGCAGCGACGACGAGGGACGAGGTCGAGTAGGTCGGCGCGGACGACGCGTGGCGCAGCGCTACCTGGGCGACGACGGAGGCTCCCCAAACCGCGAAGTGAAGTGAGACAGATCCGTGAACCTGTCTCATTCAAGATTGCGGTTCCCGGCGCAGCGACGGGCAGGCGTTCGCAAGGCACGATGAGACCGGCATGTGAGGTCGGTCGGCGGGCTGGTGTCACTACTCCAGGGAATGCCGCGGCCCGTTGCACGGTTGCGTGGGCATGACGACGATCGGTTTCATCGGTTCGGGACACATCGGCTCGCAGTTGGCTCGGCTCGCGGTGGCACAGGGCTACGACGTGGTGTTGAGCAACTCCCGGGGCCCGGAGTCACTGGCGGGATTGGTCGCCGAGCTGGGCCCGCACGCACGGGCCGCGACCCCTGCCGAGGCGGCTGAGGCCGCTGACCTGGCCGTGGTGACCGTGCCGCTGCGGGCGATCGGCAGCATCCCGGTGGAGTCCCTGGCCGGGAAGGTGGTCATCGACACCAACAACTACTACCCGCAGCGGGACGGCCAGATCGCCGAGCTCGACTCCGAGTCGACGACCACCGCCGAGCTGCTGCAGCGACACCTGCCGACCTCGAAGGTGGTCAAGGCCTTCAACCACATCTACGCCGCCCAACTCACCACCGACAGCGTCCCCGCGGGGACGCCGGGACGCCGGGCCCTCGCGGTCATCGGCGATGATCCGGACGCCGTCGCCACCGTCGGTCGCCTGGTCGACTCGTTCGGGTTCGACGCCCTGGAGGTGACGCCGCTGGCGGAGGGGTGGCGGATCCAGCGGGACACCCCCGGCTACGGGCCCCGCCTCACCCTGGGTGGCCTCCGAGACGCCCTCGGCCAGGCGAGGCGGTACCGCGACATGTGAGTCGGCGCGAACTCCGCGACGTCCGGGGCCCAACGCTGCACCTCCATCCGGGTCCCAGCCGGTGCGCCGACAGCGGAGCAGCGAGGTCGGGCAGCGCTACGCGTGAACGAACGTCGGAGCGGGTGGTTACCTTGACCCATGTGTCGTCCAGGATCGGTTCCGAACTCGGGACGCTCGGCGACCGCCTCGAGGCCATGAAGCCGAAGCTTGTCGAGCGTCCCGTGCATCCCGCCCGCCACGTGTGGATCAAGACGGCGTCCGGACGCCAAGCCGGCCTCCTGGTCGCCTGGGTACCCGCCACCGACGGCAAGTGGTGGGGCAAGGTCGCCGTCGCTGACGAACCCGGCGAGGCCAGCCTCCAACTCCTCGACAGCAGACTGCTCTCCCCCGCCTTGCCCGAACCCCAAGCCGACTGACTTCCTGCCAGCAGCACGAGTAGGACGGTCGGTGGGAGCTCCGCGACGGCCCGGCCCACAACTCAACGAATATTGGGCTCGGCCAGGTGTCCGTGGAGGGGCCTTGGAGTTACTTCTGGATAGTGAGAGGACTCACACCCAGGAGCGACACCATGACCGACACGAAGACCGGAGAGCAGTCGATCCGGCGAGCAGCACGGCAAGCGGCGGTCGCCGCCCAGACTCGCCGTCGCGCGAAGACCGCCGAGCGGGACAAGCGGCTCGACGCCGCCGCCCTCGCCCTGATCGTCACGCTGAAGGAACGTGACGCACTCGAACACCGCGCCGGCGCCACGATCCGCGCGATGCTCGCCGACGGGCTCACCCTCACCGACGTCGTCACCTGGACCGACGGCGAGACCACCCTCAAGGAAGCCGCCCGCCTCGCCGAGCTGGCCGCCACCGGAGAGGCCCGGTCATGACCACCACAGTCCACGTCGAGAGCCTGCTCTACGGGGGACGCACGCTGGTCGGCTGCACCGAGGACGACGAACGCATCGCCGGCTGGCCCGAGGTCGCCCACGAGGCGATCCGCGCCATCAACCACCTCACCGGCCACTCCCCCCTCCCCACGCCGACCGCCTACCGGATCCTCGGCGACCTGAAGGGCGTCGGCCACCTACTCCCCCAGGCGCTCGAGCAACTGTGCCGCGGCCTGCATGCCTCGTTGGCCGTCTTCGACGTCTACGACCACCGCTGCGAACCGGCTGAATCCGTCACGGAAGCCGTCGCACTGCTCTCCCGGGCGGCGCGCAAGGCCGCCGACCTAGGACAGCTCCTCGAGGACGCCCAAGCCGCCATCAGCGAGCAGGGCTACCACCTCGACCACGAACAGGCAGACTCCCCGCAGCTGCCCGGCAGCTGGTGACAGCGCGATGGACGCTGGCACGATCACCCGACCCGCGCCGGATCTCCGGGGAGGGATCCTCAAGGCCGCCGTGGTGGTCCCCGACCTGATCATCAGTGGCCTCATCACCTTCGTCCTGCTCGCCGCCCTCCCGCCGGACATCGCCCTCGGCTTCATCGCCGGCCTGCTCGTCATGTCGATGGTCGTGGCGTCCGGTCGCGCCGAGGGGGTCGCCGTCCGGATCCTCCACGCCGCCCGCCGGCCGACTCCCGTTGAGGCGCGGCGGCTCGCCGGCCCGGTGCGCCTCGTCGCGGTCCGGAGCGGCCTCGGGGACCTCCGCGTCCTGCTCGGCCACGGCTGCGAGCCAGTGACCGCGGCCGGACGCCGTCACGTGATCCTGCACCGCGACGTCATGGACGCCCACCGCGCCGGCCGCGTCACCGACGCGGAGGTGGCCGCGCTCATCGCCCACGGCATCGGACGCCTGTGCCTCGGTCGGCCCCGCTTCGACCTGTTGGTCAAGCTCTGGACGCTGCCGTGGGACTTCATTCGAGGCTTCTTCGCCGGCGTCGGGCGTGTGCTCTCGTGGGTGCCGCTCGGACGCCTCGCGTGGCAGACCAGGTTCGTCGTCGGGACCATCGCGGTCGTCCTCGAGGCTCATGCCGGCCGCTGGCCGTCCCCGATCATCATTGCCTGCTTCATCGGCCTCAGCTACCTGATGCCGCGGGCTCGCCGCGCCTGGCAGCGCCACGTCACTTTGGCGGCAGACACCGAGGCCGCCGAGCTCGGTTGTGCCGGAAGGGCCCCGCACGCATGCTGTCCGCTCAATCACTCACGGGTGGGTGCGGTCCCGTGACGCCCAGCTGAGCCATCAGGTCGTGCGCGATGGCAGGCGCGACCACCAGCGGACCGTGTCGAACCAGACCGACGTGGCTTCCGTCTTGGATCGACGTGAGGGGGCCAAGCAGCGGACTCAGGTGCTGGTGACGCCAGCGCGTGGGTCCGCTGCCCGCATTGATGGCCTTGACGAGGTTGGGCCGGTCCCAGAGGACCAAGGCCCACCCTTTACCGGTCTCACTGACTGCCCACACGCCCACTGGCAAGGCATTCTCCGGCACAAGGCCGGCTGCAGACCGAGCCACCCGGTCGGGATCGCTGAACGTTCCGGAGACGAGCAGAAGCCTGCGGCCGGGCCGCGCTACGGAATGCCCATCCGACTCCAGGGCAGAGACGACGTCCGAGTAGGGGTCTTCCTCCAGCCACTCTTCGATGTTCCCCATGACTTGCTGGGGATCGAGTGGCATCCCGGAAGGCCGCCTGAGCAACGCGCTGTACTCCTCCACCAAGTCGGTTCGGGCGTCCAGAACCCAGTACGACAGGTCGTCCCGGAGCTGGACGAACCGCATGGAGTTCTCGTCACGTCTGCTGGCGTCCACACGGTCGCGCATCATGGTGAGGGCAACCACTCCGAGGCTGGCGACACGCTCATCTAGTTCCTTCACGTGCCGCGTGTCACGCCGTGCTAGCGCTCTCAGCATGGTGGCGACGATGCGGTGGGGCTCTGGATCGCCGGCGTCCCAGTCCCCCGCAGACCACCAGACCAGGGTCAGTCGCAGAACTATCAAACTCGAAGCCACGGGGACGGCATTGATCAACTCGGCCCACTTGGCGATCCGGCGCCGCCTGGCTCCCCGAACGTCGACATGGTCGCCGGTGTGATCGGGTCGTTCTACCCGCGCGACCTCGCCAACGTCCGGGTCAGCATCGACCGCTTCCGCCGTGTCGTCGGGCAGGCCCGCCTCCCCATCTTCCACCAGGGTGTCTTCCCAAGCGAGATGTTCGCCGTCGAGGACGCTTGGAGGCGCGGGCATGCCGAGCCCAAACGCGGCCAGGTGACGCCCATGGTGGGCCGTCGCTTGGTCCTGGCACCACAGCCAATCGCTGGCGTCGGTGTCCTTCGCGGACTCCGGCTGTCCGGGAAGGCCATCCGGATTCGGGGCGGCTCGGGGAGCCTTCGATGCCGAGAGGTCACCGGCGAGATCCGCCAAGTCGTTTGCGAGGGCCGCGACGATGGCCAAGTCGCTGTCGAATAGGTCGGCGGGGGTAGCGCTGGCAGTGCGGGACTTGACACCCACGACACGACGCCTGAGCACGCTGGCCGCGTCAGTGACGAAAACGAGAGCGCCCACGGCCTTTGCTCCATCGGCACCGGCAGTGCGCAGTCTGACACGGCTGTTTGCCGGCACGGGATCTGTCAATGGCACGGTAGGCGTGGAGGTGCCTGCGGGCACCTCCGCAAGCATCGACCACACGTCAGGCGACTCGCCTCGGAGCGACAGCTCAAGAACTACCCCCGATGAGTTCAGAGGGTGATTGAGCGTCAGCCTGAGATGCTCGTCAGCGACTATCGCCGACAAGAGGATGGGCTGGGATACCCCATCCCTGGAGCCTTGTTCCTCAGGGCTGGGGATTCTGACGTGGGGCACGTCGGCGAGACCCACAGGAGCGCTCGGTGGGAAGAGCGATTCAGCCACCGGGGAGAGGATCGCAATCTCCGTGTTGCCGCTGCCGCGGGGGGCGCAGAGCGCCGCATACGACAGGTTGGGGCTGCCGGTGAGCGCGAACGTCTGGCCGCCGCTGGTGGTCCACTCGATGAGTTTGCCGTGTCGGTAGCGTGGCCTCACCAGCCCTCTCATCTCGGCGTCCTCGACAATCGTCCAGTCGATCTGGGCGTCTCGAAGGACCCGCTCTAGGGCGCTGGGGTTGAGCACAGTCCAGCCCGGCTGAACCATGACTGTCACGCGGCGAGGCTGTAGTGAGTCGACGAGCGCAGCGACCCCCCGTGCTGACTCGTCATGGAATGGCGCGTAAAGCCTCAGGTCGTCCGCCTTCGTACTCGGCAGTTGGCCAACGATTGCTCCACTGGTGCTCGACAGGATCCTGTGACCCGAGTCGACCACCTTGGCGCAACCTCCCAACAAGGCTCGAAGTTGCCGGGACGCCCGGGTCAGCGATTCTGCTGCGAGGCCGTCAAGCCCCTCCCCGGCGATGTCGTCCAGAACGTCAGCGACCTCGGCCATCACTGCGGGTGCCTCGGTGAGATCGCCCCGCAGGATGGTCCAGGTCTCGGCGTTGTGCTGCCAGCCGCCCATGGTCACGTTCCCTGAACCCAAGGCGACAAGCGCCCTCTTCGAGCCAACCAGCAAGGCCAGTTTGGGGTGAAAGGCGCCTGAGCGAGTGACCAACCCGATGTGGTACTCCCTGCCAGCGTGCTTGGTCGCATAGGGATCCGGGTTCCACACGGAACCGTCTGCGAGCAGACAAACCCGGGCGCCCGCGCTGAGGCATGCCCCCAAGATGCGTGCTTCGAAGAAGCCTGGGTCGGCGTTGAAGGTCAAGAACACGGCTTCGGTGGCCTGGTGGTCTCCGTGCGCTTCCTCGGCAAGCAGGAAGGGAAGGGGGTTCGCTGCCTGCTGGATCCTGTCCCCGTTCATGCGAGCAACGCCTCCCCTCGTTCGGTGGGACGCCAGACCAGCGATCCTTCCGTGCGTTCCGCCGAGCAGAGTCCAACACCCACCATCACGGAGGCCAGTTGATCCCACCTCAGGCTGACAGCCCCTCCGCTCTCGCCGCTATCGCGGAACACCAATCCATCACGGACGAACACGCGAGCTGGCACCCGGAACGTTCCGGACTTCCGGGAGAAGGAGGCTTTCATCAAGGCAACCCGCTGCGAGCGGGCGACGAGAATGCCCACCAGCCAGCGCGCGAAGTCATGGAGAGGGCGGTCTTCCCAATCTGTGACCCTGCCCGCAGCCCACGATGGGGTCAGCTCCTGCATCGCTTCGCTGGGATCCTGGAAGTACGCGGCGACCCGATCGGGGAGCCGCCCCACTCGTGCTGCGCCGAGAAGCACCAAAGCAAGAGCGCGGTCAAGGACATTCCGGTTCGTGACTGCGGGATCGATCTCAGCCGGAAGCAGCAAGTCTCCTTCGCCCACGTCGGGGAGCGACTCGTGGTACGAACGGACAGTCCCAGCTGGCAGGGCGTCAGCCAGAAGGTCCCCCAGACTGGCGATGGTGGCCAACCCCGCAATTGAGTTCACCAGCTCCGCCCACATGTCCCGCCAAGCGAGCACCGAACGGTTCCGTAGGACAACTCCTCGCCAAGCGTCCGTGATGTCGAGTCCTGCGCACACCGGGTCGTCTATCAGTGATGGATCGTATGCAAGGATCGGCCAGCCATCTCGGGTGACCGACCGCACCTCGTGGAGCTGAAGGAGGCGAAGGATCAATCGAATGGTGGCAGACCTCCGCCCGCCATTCGATCGGGGGTCCGCGTTCATCGGAACCAAGAGCGCTCGCAGCAGTCGGCCGTCCGCTGCGTCCGCGCACCCGCACATGCAGCACTCTGGGTGAGCCTCAAGGGCCCCAGCCTCGACGACGTCCAAGCGCGACAGATCGAGCACTGGACCGAGCGCCTCCCTGACCTCCCCCAGCGCCAGGCCCTCGCCCGGTGCGAGGTTTGAACCCTCCCAGCGGGTCAGTCCCAACAACGCCTCCGAGCCCCGGTACGGCCCCCAGAAACCCCAGGTGGACTGCGCGTACACGCCCGGCGTCGACAGGTGGGCGACATCCAACGAGCCGGAACCCAGCGCGGATCGAATCGGATCTGCCCCATGGGGCGCGGACAGTCCGGGATGGGCACCGTGTGTCAACGTGATGCCGGCCAGAACCACCTCCGCGCGACGCAGGAGGTCCTGAGCCTCGACCGCCACCAGGCCGCGGCGCTGGGCCTCGTCGGCGACAAGCGCGTGGAGTGTGAAGTAGCGGGCGTTGGGCGTCACCGTCGTCACTCCCGGGAGGAGACGAGCCACTTGGGCGATGGCATGCCGCTCGACGGACAAGGGGTAACGGCCGGCGTGACGTGACTCGAGCCCACCCCAGAACGGTCCAACCACGCCCGACGTGCTACTCATCTATCCCCCATGCGACGCGACGGTCCACTCGGACGCGCAACCCCACCCGTGGGCTCACGTTCAGGTGGCGAACGAGCTGCCGTCCAGTGAGGTCGAATCTAACCCACGGGCAAGCTGCTCAGACCCGTCGACAGGGTCAGTCGGCTTCCGCCGGGTTCAGCGGCTCACAAGCTCGTAGAGGGCGCCTTCGACGTCCTGAAGCTGGCGCTCAACGGTCTCGGTGAGCGCGCGGGAGTCCACCCGTATGCCCAGTTCGATATTCCGTTGCTCTGCGCTCAATGAGAAGTTGGCGCTGGTGACGATCAGGAACTGGTGGTCGACAGCAACGAACTTGGCGTGGTTGCGGACTGGCTTCCCGTCGAGCTCGCGGGTCTTGAAGACCTGGGCGCCAGCGAGTTGCTCGGCGACCTCCTGGCTGGTGGGTGACCCCGGCCAAGGGTTACCGTCGGCGGCCTCTGTGTCGAGGTAGACGCGGACATCGACGGTGCCGCGAGCCGCAACCTCGCGAAGGGCTTCCCACAACGATGACGACTTCTGGAAGTTGAACGTCGAGCAGGTCACGGTGTGACGGGCCGCCAGCACGAGGTCCTTGGTGTACGCCGTGAGCGCGCCGTAGTCGGCGAGGTGCCCGGGCAGGGTCCACACCGGTGAGATCGCGGTGGTCCGGGCGGTGGCGGCACCTTGAATGGCGCGGAGCACCGGAAGGACGACGCCGATGTTGCCGGGCACCACCGCGGCGGCCTCCAGAGCGGCCCGCACCTCGGGACGCCGGCCGGCCGCGACGCCCTGCAGTGCTTGCGTCAGCGTGTCCCCGTCAGCGAGGCGGGCGACCAGGGTCGCTGCCTCGCTGCCGGTGAGGAGGCCTCCGAGTTGGACCAGCGGATCGGTCACCTCGGCACCGGGAAGAAGCCGAGGTCGGCGTAGGGGCCAGGCAGCTCGAGCAGGAAGCGGCGGTCGAGGAATCGGTTGGCGCGCTCGCACGAGGTTTCGGAGGCCATGGTGCAGCAGTGGCAGGCGGCGCCGTGGAGGAAGTCCTCCGGGGCGTGTGGCGTCCGGTGGGCGCACACCGGGTCCGACGAGCAGCGGAACGCTCGCTTGAGCGCGGCGTTGATCAGGCGCCGCAGCCGCTCGGGTTCACTGAGTTGGACCAGCCCACCCAGCGTGCCGTCACTGTCGGAGGACGTGGTGAGCAGCAGGACGCCGGCGGCGGGCGGGTGCTGGTCGGTGGCCTGCCAGGCGTAGATGCGCTCCGAGATGCTGGCCGCGCCGTAGCCAGACGACATGGCCATCTCGCGGAACAGCACGTGGGCGAACGTGTGCAGCAGCCAGTACCGCGGCGGCCGCAGCCGGCTGTCGGGGTCGACCACGGTCGCCGTCTGCGACATGCGGTTGGCGAAGTTGCGGCGGTGCGCCGCCTTGTGGGCCTGCCACAGCCCGGACGCCTCGACCGTGGCCTCCCAGGTGGCCACGGCGTCCTCGGCGAGCTCGAGGAAGATGCCCTCGCCCCGGTTCTCGGTGGCGACCACCCAGGTGGGTGCCGCCAAGGACAGCGGCGCCTGCCGGGTGGGCAGGTCGTCGATACGGTCCATCTCGTCGATGCGGGTGAAGCCGAGCAGCGCGGTGGCCTCACGCAGCTTCTCGACAGCCAGCACCCGGCTGATCCCGGGCGGCAGGTGCGGGTCCAGAGCCCTGTTGCGCACGGTGAGGCCGCTGACGGGGTCCTCGTGGTGGTCGCCGGCGGCGTCGAGCTTGAGGTAGTTCCACTCCGGCACCATCAGGTCGATCGGCGACCAGTCGGCGGGTTCGGCTGCGACCGGCGGGGGCGGTGCCAGGGCCGCGGCGACGGCATCGGCGAGGGCCGCATCCGACACCCCGGTAAGGTCGATCCGACCCTCAGCGACGTCGCGGAGCGTGTCGAGGTCGTTGCCGTACTTGGCCACCTTGTCTCCCAAGGCGGCCTTGAGTCGGTCGGCGAGGTTCTGCTTGCGTTCGCCGGCGTCCATGGGCATGACGATCACCCGTTGCAGGATCGGGAACCACAGGTTCGACGCGCCGATCAACATCAAGTGGGTCCCGGCGTCGCAGCCACCGGTGGCGTAGGCGTCCAGGTGCGGGTGGCGGCCGCGGCACGCGGGCAGCTTGGCCTTCCCGGCAGCCCCTTGGGCCTCGTTCATGCCGCGCTTCGCCCCGCAGGAGGCGCACTCGATCGTCGCCGACGCGCCACGGCTGATGGTGCTTTCCAACATCCTCAGGTGCGGCGCCTCGGCCTGCGAACAGGCCTTGCCGTGGTGGACCCACAGGTCGTAAGGGAACTCGTCGAGGTGCCCGTTCGTGCACGCCAGCAAGTAGCGGGCTGGCAACGCCAACGAACGCTTCTTGCCCCCACCTTTGGCGGTCCTGCTGAACCCCGGGCAGCCGACGTGCTCGAACCGGGCCTCGTCGGGACGGTACGGGTGGGTGTTCCGGTACTCGAACGTGGTCAGCGGCGCCAGCCGGTTGCAGCCCGTGCACCGCAACCACTGCGGGAACACGATCGACGGGACGCCGAGGTCGCGGCCCTCGTCTCCGAACGAGCTGGTCTCGGGTTGGTGGGGGAAGGGACGCAACTCGGTGACCTGCTGGCCCAGCTGCTTGCGGACGGCGTCCAACAGTTTCGGGGCGTGCACGTGCGGGGTGCCGTCGCGGCGGGCCCAGATCTTCTCCCAGGCGTCCAGACCGCTCGGCATCACGGTGAAGTGGGGCAGGTCCATGATGGCGCCCGGCCCGTAGGTGAACACCAGCGACGAAGGGCGTCCGCTGCCGACCTTGGCGTAGTTCTTCTTCACCCCGCCCGCGTTCTTGAGCTGCTCGGCGTCGCCGAGGGGGTCGAGCTGGTTGGGTCCGGCAAGCCAGGTCGTCATGTCAGTCGTCCTCCTCGGCCGGGAACACCCAAGCCGGCTGGTTGTCCGGGGCCCTCACGAACAGTCGTTGCGGGTCCGGAGACACCAGCAGGTTGATCTCCGGCTGCACTTCACGCATCGAGTTCGGCACCACGAACGGTGCGCCGGCGAGCAGGTCGCGACGCGTGGACGCCTCGGCGCCGATCATCAAAGGACCCTCCCCGGCCCCCTTCCGCACCTTCTCGTACACCAGGGCCTTCGACTCGGCCAGCAGGTCCGTGCGCCGCTTCCGCCACTGGGCAACCCGGTTCTCCAGCCGGGCATGCACGCGCTGCGCCGCCTCATCGTCGGACGCCGCCCGCCCCCGCTGCGTGAGCCGCTCGACCAGGTCGGCCAACAGCGCCGCCTCGGCCTCGACCTTCGCCGCGCCCTTCTCCGGGGACAGCCCGTCCGGCTTGGCGGCCGCCACCACCCGGGCGGCGCTCACCAACACGCCGTCCAGGCCACGTTCGATGGAAGTCACCGAGTACGGGGTCACCGACAGCGCCTCGACCTGGGCGTAGAACGTCTCGTGGTAGTGCCGGAACTGCTCGAAGTGCGCCAGGTCACGCGGCCGCGCCCAGTTCCCCAACGTCACCACCAGACCCGGCCCGTCAGCCGACCGCCCCACCCGTGAGGACGCCTGGATGTACTCGGCGGTGTTCTTCGGCTGCCCCACCATCAGCATCAAACCCAGCCGGGGCACGTCCACACCCACCTGCAGCATCGAGGTGGCCAGCACCGCGTCGAACGGCGCCTGAGACCGCTCCGGCACTGACTCGCCGGCCGCCCGGGCCTTGGACCGCGCCACTCGGGCCGCGCTGGTGTCGAAGTCGGCGTCGAACGGCACCGCCATCTGGTCCAGGGTGGTGGTGATGGCCGAACTCGACACCCGGGACGTCAGCTCGGCGGTGTTCAGGGTTCCGATCGTGCCGAACCGGCGCGGCAGCTTGGACCACACCCGGCCACGGCCGAGCGCGGTCTGCACGTCGTCCTGCATGAAGCGGGCCATGCCCGCCAACTCCCGGGTGGCGTTGAAGTACGCCACCAACGTCAGGTAGGGATCAGCCGACGCCGGATCGCGGTCCAGCAGCAACTGCCCGGCCGCCATCAACACCTCGGCGATCCGAATCTCGGCGGCCGTCAACCGCACCCCCGACGCGCACACCCCGACGTACCGGCGTCCGGGATGCTCCCGCGAGATCGGTAACTCGGTCGAGAACCACGTGTCGGCGGCATCCAACACCTGCGGCGGGAAGATCTCGGTGCGGCGTCCGTACAGGCTGCGCACCTGCTCGGCCGCGTTCCGCACGGTCGCCGACGACGCCACCACCAGGGGCGACACCGGCTTACCATCGGCGGTCGTCCACGACGTCAACGTGTCGATCGCCGCCTCGAACAGCCCCACCGTGGTGCCCAACGCCCCCGTGATGAGGTGCAGCTCGTCCTGGATCACCAGATCGAGAGGCCGCAGCCGCCCGGTGGGCCGCGCGCTGGCGGCGGGAGAGCCCGGTTTGGCCGGGTGCTTCGAGCCGTCCTTGATGTCGCACCCGGGGTAGTCGGGGTGGACGTAGCCGTGGCGGTCGCAGCGTTTCGACACGTAGCCGAACAGGGACGCCGCCTCACCCTCCCGCGCCAACCGGGCGAACTTGTCGACCGTGGCGATCACGAACGCCGGCGCCAGCCGGTAGATCTCCTCATCGACGGTCAGGATCGGCAGCCCCTCGGCCACCAGCCCGCCCGCCGCGAACGGGCAGTCGCCGAACGGATCCCCACACCGCACGTACACCCGGCCCACCACCGTGTCGACCCGCACCTGATGCTTCGTGATCGGCGTGCCACACCACGGGCACCGCTTCACCTGCAGCACGGTCAGGCCGTGGTCGTAGTGGCTGTCCATCGAGGCCCGCAGCTGCTCGTCGGCTTCCTTCACGCGCTTCGGGGACACGTTGGTGCCCACCCACAACCCGATCCGGAACGGCTCGTCGCCCCACACCTGCGGCTGCTCCAGGCGGGCCAGCTCGGCCGCGCACACCATCGTGGACGCCCGCTGGAACTGCTGGGCCGTCAACAGCCGCAGCGTGTACCGCATCAGCACCGTCAACCCGGCCCGCCCGTCCAGCGGCCCGTCGGCCGAGTCGACCACGCCTTGGCGACGCCGGATCGCGAAAGCGAACGCCGCCAACCCCAGATAAGCCTCGGTCTTGCCGCCACCGGTGGGGAAGAACAACAACTCCACCCGCGCCAGCGCCGGATCGGAGCGGTACTTGTGCGTCGGGTCACACAACGCCGGCAACTGCATCAGCACGAACGCCAACTGGAACATGCGCCACGAGTGCGCCCGCGCACCGACGGCGTCCACCGCCGCCGCGGCGTCCTCGACGCTCAGCGCGGCGTCCTGGCTGCGGCGCAACACGATCTCGGAATGGACGCGCTGATCGGCCATCACCCGGTTCATGAACCGGAAACACCGCAACGCCTCCGCGTCCCCCAGCAGGAACTCGATGCCGTCGGCCAACCGGTCCGCCACCCGCCGCGCCTCCACCAACGCCTCGTCGGCCTGGGTGCGCAGATGCTGCGGCAGCCCGGCAGCGACCAACGCCTGCGCGTCAAGCCACGCCCGATAGCCCGACACGATCGGCTCCAACCCGGCCCGCAACTCCTCGACCGGCGCCGCCGCCAGTCGCCGCATGTCCGTGATGACCTCGTCGTTGGACCGTGCCTGCGTCTGTGGGGTCTCGGTGACCGGCAGCCACGTCGTCCACACCTTCGACGCCCGCCGCTCACCCTCGGCCACCTGCCACGCCACCGAACACGTCCGCCCGATCGCGAACTCCAACCGGTTCCGGTACTGCAACCGCAGCCGATCCAACTCGCCGTCGTCGCCGTTGGGATGCGGGTCGAGGGCGTCGCGGACCGGCAGGAACACGGCCCCGCCTTCGGCCTCCACGTACAAGGTGGCCTGGAACAACCACTGATGCACACCGATCCGACCCACCACGTCCGCGTCGTTGCACAACGCCACCTCCACCAACACCCGATCGGTGTCAGGGAAGGCATCCACCCGCAACACGGCGTCGCCCTGCAACGCGAACGTCCTGGTCTCGCCGGGCACCAGCTCGGCCACCGGCACCACCACGGGCACGTCCACCGGCGTCCGGACGAACTCGCGCCGTGGGCGTCCACCCTCGGACCCCTCCGCCTCGGCGTTGCGCGCGTGGTACTCGCCCCACGAGGCCCGGACGGTGAATGACTCCAGGTCCTTCGGCACCTGGAACCGCAACCCCATGGACGCCGGGATCATCAACCCCCGCTTGGGGGCGACGTCCTCGTCACCGTCGGGATCCGGGGCCTCCGCCTCGTCGGCCCCGGGGTCGGCCGACGCCTCATCGTCGTCCGCGGACGCCCCCGCCTCCGGCGCCAACCGCTGGGGCGCGATCCGCCCCACGATGTACGCCGTGTCCGGCGACACCGGCAAGACCTCGTCATCGCCGTACAGTGGACCCACCAACTCGCGACGCAGGACCTCTGTCAGGTTCTCCCGCGACGTCCATGCAGAACCGTCAGGCACCCTGTGCAACTCGTAGGCGGCGGGCGCCTCGGTCTGGACCGTCATCGCGTCTATCTCCTTGTCGGGGCGATGTCCACCCTACCTATGTCGCGCTGCGACCTTGCGGCGCGACGGTCAGATAAACTCTGATGGGCTACTCCCTTCCGAGCCCCCTCAGCAGAGAGGCACCCAAACTAACCGTGATCGCCGGCGCCAGCCACATTCCGAGCCACGAGGGGCTCTGCCCGTCTGCGGGCGCTGGCGACAAGGTGACGAAGAAGGCTCCTGGCAGAGCACTGGCAGCAGTGGGGGTCTTGTGACAAGGGCATCGACAGAATCGTGGGGGTACTCGCCAGATCTTGCACGAGTGACTTGCCTGCCCCTGGGTCGTGACACGCGGACACTGCTGGTGGGAGCGGCGCTCGTGGACCCGCAGGTGAACACATCGAGCCGGTTCATCAGCGCGCGAGAAGCCAGCCTGCCCAAGGGGGTGTTTTGGCACCTGAGCGATGGGGCGGGCCGGGTGCTCATCGTTTCAGACGGGTTTGGCGAACTGGGGTTCGAGGCTCCGACGCGCGAGGAGCGGGTCGAAGATGCGCTGGCATGGCTTGATCACTGGTGGCCTCAGTCCGTCGAGATCGCTGCCCCCAGATTCTCGAGGGGGGAGGTGTGCGTCCACGTTCCTACGAACAGTACCGTTCCGGTGATGGAGCGAGTCCCGCAAGTCTCGGGGTGGGGGTACCGCGTCTTTCTTCAGAACGCCATTCAAACGGTTTCGGAACATGCCCTGCGTCCGACACGATCCTCCAGCTCTCTCGAACGCTGGCTGGACGAACCACCGCTGAGCGCAGACGATTTCGGCGTCGTTTTGACACAGGCGAAGATCCAGAACGGGCTCACTGACACCCTGTTTTCTTACGGCGCCTCCAAGACGATGTTTCGTGCATACCAGTTCAAACCGGTCTTGCGCTATCTCGACTCCCACGCCGACCGCATCCTGATTGCCGACGAGGTGGGGTTGGGCAAGACCATCTCGGCAGGTCTGCTCTGGACGGAGTTGCACGCACGTGGGCTGGCTAGACGAACCCTGGTGGTGTGTCCATCCTCCTTGCTGGACAAGTGGATGCGCGAGATGGACGAGCGCTTCAACCTGCCCCTGGAGGAGCTGACCAAGGAGCGTCTGGACACGCTCGCCGCAGATCTCTACGCCGGGCGATATCCGGCGACGTTCGCGTACATCTGCTCCTTGGAGCGACTTCGCGCCTACAAGCCTTTTGAGGATCCTGAGCTGCCGCTCGACTGCGATCTCGTCATCGTGGACGAGGCTCATCAGTTGCGCAATCCTGAGACCGCGAGCTTCCGCCTGGGCCTGCGGCTCAGCGACTGGACGCGGAGCCTAGTCATGCTCAGCGCCACCCCTCTCAACTTGGGACGCAGAGATCTGCTCAGCCTGACACGGCTGCTCCTGCCGGGAGAGGTGGAGCAACAAGAGGATCTGGAGCAACGGCTCGACCACCACCCGGCTCTCAACCGCCTTCGGGCCTCACTGCTTGATCCGACCGTGGGGAATGGCCAGCGGAGGGCTTGGTTAGACCAGATCCACAACGCCCGCTTGGGTAGGGCGTTGGCGATGCGTCCCGCTTTCAGCGATCTCGAGACCGTCCTCGCGAAGCCTGAGCCCTGATCCACCGACCGTGATTTCTGGTGGTTGCTCGCGTCGTTTCTGACGCCATTGTGGGGTGTGGGCGTGGGGGTTCTGCCGGTCTGTCCGGCTTTTCCACTGGGGTCCTCGGGTTGGGC
>WBZS01001681.1_pt1 | contig 16478 bp, 14 predicted proteins | sample 5204201 | NCBI WGS metagenome assembly WBZS01 (sample SAMN12344357, study PRJNA552823) | activated sludge metagenome | biome: Activated sludge suspended growth; feature: Nitrification reactor; material: Wastewater; isolation source: activated sludge from nitrification reactor of wastewater...
TGGCCAGGGCTGCGCACGCAGGCCATGCTGCTTCGCGGCGTGGGCTTGGGAATCCTGTCGGCCCTGCTGGCCACCGCGCTGGGCGCTGCGGTCGCCGTCGCGCTGCTGCTGCCGATGGCCCGGCGCTGGCGCATCGTGCTGGGCACGCTGCTCGCGGCTTCGTTCTGCTTCGGCTCGGTGGTGCATTTGATGGCCTGGCGCACGCTGTTCCCCGGCGTCAACGGTGGCAGCGGCGGCTGGGCTTTGGCGGTGCTGACCCTGGGCGGGCGCTACGCCCCGCTGTGCGCCGCCTTGTTCGCCGCCGGCCTGATGAGCCTGGACCGCGCCGAACTGGAGGCCGCCCTTTTCACCGGCGGCGCACCCGCGCTGTGGGCCGTGGCCAAGGGCCGCCTGTTGCGGCTGGCCGGCATGTGCTTGGCAGCAGTGGGCGCGTTGACCTTCAGCGAGACCGAATTGCCGCCGCTGCTGGGGGTTCACATCTACGCCCAGGAGTTCATGAGCCTGGTGGCCCTGGAAGCCTCGCCCGGCGCTGCCGCGGCACAAGGCTGGCCGCTGATGGCTGTGGCGCTGGCCTGCGGCGGCCTGCTGGCTGGCTTGCCGCGCCTGCGCGCCGGCAGCGGCAGCGGCCAGGCCACCGGGTGGCTGGCGGCCTGGGTGTTTCCGCCGGCCTTGCTGCGGCGCACGGCCTGGCCGCTGGCGCTGACGCTCGCCCTCTTGCCGCTGGCCATGCTGGCCGTGGGCACATGGCAGGCCACCGGCCGCTGGCAAGCCGTGCCTTGGCCCATGCTGCAGCAGACCTTGTTCAACACGTTGTGGGTGGCAGCCGCCGCGTCGGCCGCAGCCTGCTTGTGGAGTTGGGCCTTGGCCGCCTGGGCGGTGCGTGCCGGCCGCTTTGCCACGTCGGCCTTGCACGTGCTGCTGCCGACGCTGATGCTTTGGCCTTCGTCGCTCACTGGCCTGGCCGTGCTGGCGCTGGCCGGCAGTGCCTTCTCGCCCTTGCTGGACATGTTCGACGCCGCTGGGCTGGTGACGGCCCATGCGCTGCGCATCCTGCCCTTCACCGCGTGGTTGATGCTGGCCATGCGCGAGGCAGAGCCCCAGGCACCGCGCGAGCAACTGGCCATGCTCGGAGCCGGCGTCTGGGGCGCACTGCGCCATGTGCATGCGCCAGCCGTGCTGCCCCGGCTCGCGGCCGCCTTCCTGCTGGGCCTGGGTCTGTCGCTGGCCGAGTTGACGGCCACGGTGCTGACGGTGCCGCCGGGCATGGAAACCGTGATCCTGCGCCTGTACAACTTGCTGCACTATGGCGACCAGCGCGGCGTGATGACACTGGCGCTGCTGCAAGGGCTGGCGGTGGCCGCGCTGGTCGGCATGGCGCTGGCAGGCGCCGCGGCCTGGGAGACAAGGCGACATGCTGGAGATTGACGAGGTCAGCGTCACGCGAGCGGGCTTTTGCCTGCAGGTGCAGGGCCTGCGCGCCTTACCGGCGGGACGCGTGACGGTGATTGGCCCGTCGGGCGGCGGCAAATCGACCTGGATGCGCGCGGTGGCCGGCCTGGAGCCCACCGCGCAGGTGCGCGGCCTGCGCTGGAACGGTCAGACGCTGGACGGCGCCGCGCCGCACCGACGGCCGTTCGGCTGGATGGCGCAGGATCTTGGCCTGTGGCCGCACATGCGTGCCGACCAGCACGTGGCCTTCGCCCGCAGCCGTGGCGGCAAGGTCGCACCCAGCGAAGGCGATATGGACGTGCTGAAACAGGTCGGGCTGGCGCACCGCGCCCACGCCCGCCCTGGCCAACTTTCCGGCGGCGAGCGCCAGCGCCTGGCCTTCGCCCGCGTGCTGGCGGGCGCCCAGGCCTGGGCGTTGCTGGACGAGCCTTTCTCGCAGCTTGACCCCGTCATCGCCCACGACCTGGGGCACGCCTTCGTTGCGTTGGCGCAGGCCCGTGGCCTGGGGGTCATCCAGGTCAGCCACCACGTCAGGCAACCGGCCGAAACCGAGACCTTCTGGGTCATCGAGGAGGGTCGGCTCTCGCAGGCCGGCCGCTGGTCGGAGTTGAAGGCAGCCCCAAAAAGCCCATGGATCACACGCTTCGTCGAATTGCAGGGCTGAGCCTGGTGCTGGCCGCTGCACCGCCGGCCTTCGCCCAGGACGCACCGCTGCAGACCTGGCACCCCTGGCAGCTGGATTCGGTGCTGGTGGTGTGGGCGCTGGCGCAGGGATCGGCAGCGCTACCGGCCTATGAGTCCATCGTTCGCGGCACGCCGATCCCGCGCGAGCGGGCCATCGACACGCCCGATTCGCCCTATCGGCGCACCGGCCAGCGAACGGCCTTCGAAGAGGCCATCAGGCACCACAAACTCGCCCACGCCTGCGTGCCCAGGTTGCGAGACGCCGTGCGCGTCGTGGAACTGGCGCCGTGGCGCAAGCCCGAGTTTCCGGCGGTGGAAGAGTTCGAGGCGCGGGTGCTGAAGGCCATTCCGACACAGCCGATGCGCGGTGGTCTCGACGCCGCGCTGGCAGAAGTGGATCGTTACTGCAGGGAGGCAAGACCGTGATTAATCTGGCTGCATGCGCTGGTCGATGGTGCCGCGCATCGGCGCTCGTCGGGATGGCCGTCGTGGCGGCTGTGGCCCATGCGCAGCCTTCGGCCAGCCTGCCGCCCGGCATGAGCTTCGTGGCGCAGGATGCCGCGGGCAGTTGGGGCCTGTACCGGGTGGACGAGCGCCGCCATGCCGTGCGCGTGCCCACGCAGGCCGAACCGCGTCAGGCCTGCGTCACGCCCGACGGGGGCAAGGCCGTCTACGCCGCGGCCGACGGCACGGTGCGGCTGCTGGCCGTGCCCGGCGCCCAGGAATCGGTGCTGGTGCGCGCCAGTCTGCAGCGCAGCTACACGCAGCCCTGCCTGTCGGCCGATGGCCGCGATGTGGTGCTGGTGGAGATGATGGATGGCAAGAGCCTGGAGACCGACATCCTGCGCTTCACCAGCGGCGCGTCTGAGCCAGCCCGCATCGCGCGCCAGCCCGGTGCCCAGCACGACCCGTTCATCCACCAAGGGCGCTGGCTGGTATACGCCAGCGTCGGCTGCTCGGACGGCTGCGAGGAACTGCTGGTCGAGATCTGGCTGCGCGATCTTGTCGCAGGCAAGGCACGGCAGCTGACGCTGTTGAACGCTTTGTCGCAGGGCCCGGTAACCGACGGCAATCGCGTGGTATTCAGCAGCAATGCAACAGGCAGCCATCAGATCTGGCAGGTGAACCTGGATGGCAGCGCGCTGCGCCGGCTTACCGACGGCCTGGCGCAGGCAGTTTCGCCAGCGATTTGCGGTGGGTCGGTGTACTTTGTGCGCGCCAGCCCTTCGAACGCCACGCTGGCCAGGCTGGCCAATGACGGCAGCGTTGTCGAGTTGCCGGTGGCCGGTTTGAAGTCCTTTCGAGGCTTGAGGTGTCTGCAATGAACAGGGTTCAATTTCTGGGTGCTGGCGTATTGGCACTGCCGTTGCTGGCATGGGGACAGGTTTCTTTGCTGAAAATGAGCGCCACGGAGTTGGCCGCCGGCGGCCAGGTCACCTACACCGTGCGCGCCACGCAGGCGGGCCAGTTGAGCCTGGAACTGCTGACCGGTGACGGCGACGTGGTACGCAAGCTCGCGGTGCCGAATGCACGCGCCGGCGAGTACGAATTAACCTGGGATGGCAAGGATGAGCGCGGGCGGGCCGTGCCCGACGAGGCCTACTGCGCACGCGCGGTGCTCGAAGCGGACGACAAGCGCACGACCGACGACCCCTGCGCGCGCACAGGCGGCGAGGTGATCAAGGGCATTCAGCCTGCGCTGGCGCCGAGTGGCGACATCGCCTACACACTGGACCGGCCGGCACGTGTGCTGATCCGCGTCGGCGTGAAGAACGGGGCAATGTTTCGGTCGCTCTCGGTCTGGCGACCCCGTCCGGCGGGCCGCAATCTGCAGCGCTGGAACGGCTTCGACGACAGCGGCCTGGCTGACTTACGCAACGACCGCCTGGCACTGCTGGTCACGGCGTTTAGACTGCCCGACTTCACAGTCATCACCACCGGCCAGGACGGCCTGGAGTACCGAAGCTGGCGCGCCCAACAGGGTTGGCCAGAGCGGCCGGATGCCCCGGTGGCGGACGCAACAGCGCAGCCGCTTGAGCGCAATGGTGAACGCATCGCCAGACAGCACTACATGGCGCGCTACAAAGATCGCGAGCCACGCATCACGGTGACCTTGCTCAACGGTGCCGGCCAACCCTTGGCCGATGGCGAGCGCGTACCCGACGATGTGCGTGTGTCGGTGGATCTGCATCCTGAAGACCGCTGGCTGTTGCAGGAACAGCTCTACGAGGTCGCCTTCTTCGTCGACGGTGACTTCGTCTCCGAGGAGGAGAACGGCTATGTTCCCATCGGGTGGATCTGGAACACCGCGACGATGAAATCGGGACGCCATCTGTTGACCGTGAATCTCACCGGATTCACCGGCCGTGTGGGAACCAAAACCATCGTCACAAACAAGTGACGGCAGCGCCGCGGGTTTTCGGTTGACTGTGGCCACGTGCCGCGAATGCAGCTGCGCGAAGCAAAGGCAGCGGCAGAAATGCGGTGCGTCGAACGCCCTCACATGCCACTCACATGCCCACTGGCAAAGCCCCCCCGTCACCATTTGCCCGAGTGGCACGCGCCGTGTCGGCTCTTGCGCTTTCGTGCATATGGGTGTTGACAGCCCTTCTTGGTGCCTGCGAGCGGAGAACCCAGCCGACCCCGCCGGCCACGGCCGCGAGCCAGCCGCCGAACACCGTGCTTTCGGCTCCCCAGGTGTTCAAAGTTGCGACGGACGCGAGCTATCCGCCATTCGAAAGCCTGAACGAAAGGGGCGACATCGTCGGCTTTGACGTCGAGATCATGACGGCCGTCGCCGAGAAAGCGGGCATCGGCATCAAGTTCGTGAATACGCCTTGGGTGGACCTTCCCGACGCAATCGGGCGAGGTGATGCTGACATCGTGATCTCAGCGATGACCATTACCCCTGAACGGCAGAAGTTCCTCGACTTCACCAACCCTTATTTCGGCGCTGAGCAACTGATGGCGGTGCGAAGCGGCAGCAAAGCGACGAAGTTAGGTGACCTGAAGACGCTGAGAGTGGGGGTTCAGGCGGGCACCATCGGGGACGATGCCATGCAGAGTCTGCGCGCCGCATCGGCCGTGCGTGTCAAGCGATTTGAAACGGCGAGGATGGCACTCGATGACCTACTGGCCGGCGGCGTAGACGCTGTGGTGAGCGACAGCGGGCCGATTCTGTACTACGTCGTCACGCATCCGGGCCGCGAATTTCGGACGGCTGTCATCCGGGAACTCGGGATCCGGCCATACGGTATTGCGGTAAAAAAGGGCAATACCGGACTGCTCGACGGACTCAATCAAGGATTGAGCGAATTGAGACGAGACGGGACATACGACTTAATCTACGGAAAATATTTTCCACAGCCGACCGCACCTACAAACGCCTCGGCTGAACTGCTTCCAGTCGCGACGCCATCGTCAGCGTCAATGAGGCCAGGACCGTAGGCGCGGCCTGGTTGGAAATTGCCGCGGTCAATCCCGCCAGTCCACCCAGCCGCCCCAGGCGGTGAGCAGCACGATCAGCCCGAAGGCGATGCGGTACCAGGCGAAGGCTTCGAAGCTGTGCGTCGACACGTAGCGCAGCAGCCAGCGCACGCACAGCCAGGCGGCGATGAACGAAAAGACCAGGCCGACCGCAAACAGCGGCAGGTCGGCGGCGACCAGGCTGTGGCGCACCTTCAGCAGGCTGTAGGCGCCGGCGCCGATCAGTGTCGGGATGGCCAGGAAGAAGGTGTATTCGGTCGCCGCCTTGCGCGACAGGCCGAACAGCATGCCGCCGATGATGGTCGCGCCCGAGCGGCTGGTGCCGGGCACGAAGGCCAGGCACTGCACCAGGCCGACTTTCAGTGCGTCGAGCGCGGTCATGTCGTCGACCTCGACCACGCGCGGCGGCGCATGGCGGCGGCGCTCGGCCCACAAAATGATCAGGCCGCCAGCGATGAAGGTGCTGGCCACCACCAGCGGGTTGAACAGTGCGGCCTGCACCTTCTTGCCAAACGTCAGCCCGATCACCACCGCCGGCAAAAAGCCGATCAACACGTTGCTGACGAAGCGCCGCGCGTCCCCGCTGCGGCCCATCGCCGCCAGTGTGTCGGTCAGACGTTGCCAGTACAGCAGCACGATGGCCAGGATGGCGCCGGTCTGGATGGAGATCTCGAAGGCCTTGACCTTTTCCGGCGTCAGCGGCCCACCTTCAAAGCGCAGCAGCGTACCGGCCAGGATCAGGTGGCCGGTCGACGAGACCGGCAGGAACTCGGTCAAGCCCTCGACGATGCCCATCACCGCGGCCTTGACCATCAGCAGCAAATCCACGCGTCACCTCCGCGGCAAAGCCGGCGATGATAGCCAGCGGGTTCTGCGCCGCCGGGGTACCGAGCACGCGGCCGAACGTGGTGTGCGCTCAGCGCGCTCAGCGCACCGAGCGACTGGCGGCGCTGGCCGGTGCGACCGTCAACTCGACACCGTGCGAGGTGATGTTCACCTCGGTCGGCGCCAGCCCGGCCTGGCGCAGGCGCGCGGCCCGGGGCGCGTCGACGGTGTAGATCACCATGTCTTCCAGCACGCGCTCGGCAAGCATGCGCGCCACGCGGTTGGCCAGGCCGCCGGCGGCGTCGGCCGCGGCGCCGGCCGGCCCGTCCATCACCAGCGACTGCACCTGCACGTCGCGCAGGCGCAGCGACATGTCCGACGGCTCGATACGCAGCGCGCTGTCGAATGCCAGTTGGCCGCCAAAGCGTTTGCCAAGCAGCCGCTCGCGCATCGCCAGCGTCACCGCCAGCGCCAGCCGCCGGCGCTCGGGCAGCAGCGTCAGCCTGGGCGCGCTGGCGTTGACGTCGGCGACCTCCATCACCCGTTGCGAGAGTGGAAAGCGCCGCGCCAGCAGGGTGTTGAGCTCGGCCTCGCTCAGCGTCACGGTGCCCGGGCCGCCGACCGCGACGCAGCCCAGCAGCGCCGAGCCGGACAGCGTGGCGGTCAGGGTGGCGATGGCGCTGGTGCGCAGAAGCTGTCGTCGTTTCATCGCGCGGATTCTAAAAACCGGGCCGCCTGGCCCCACCCAGAGCCGCCGGCGCGGCGTATGCCGCCCAGGCGCGTCACCGGCGGGCTATATTACTGACTGACCGGTCATTAACCAATGATTGCCCCTGCCCCAAACGACAGCCCCGCCGGTGATGTGTCGCCGGCCGACGCCCGGCGTCGGCGCAAGGACGCGCGGCCGCAGGAGCTGTTGGCGGCGGCGCTGGCCTTGTTCGTTGAAAAAGGCTATGCCGCGACGCGCACCGAACAAGTCGCCCAGCGCGCCGGCGTGTCCAAGGGCACGCTGTACCTGTACTACCCAAGCAAGGAAGAGTTGCTGCAGGCGGTGATCTCGCACTACCTGTCGGCACCGATCGCCGCCGGCGCGGCGCAGGCCGCCGAGCACGCTGGCGGCAGCGCCGAGTTGCTCGGCACCTTGTTGGTCGACTGGTGGCAAACGCTTTACGACAGCCCGGCGGCGGGGGTGTTCAAGCTGGTGATCACCGAAGTCGGCAACTTTCCTGCGCTGGGCGCGCACTATGCGCGCGAGGTGGTCGAGCCGGCGCACGCGCTGCTGTCGCAGGTGATACGCCGCGGCATCGCCGACGGTGAATTTCGCGCGGTCGATGTCGACAGCACGGTGCAGTCGCTGGTGTTTCCGCTGGTCATGGTTTGCCTGCACCGGCATTCGCTGGGTACCTGTCCGATCGACTGGCATGTCGACGGACCGCAGTTCATCGCCCGCCATGTCGCGCTGGTGCTGCAAGGGCTGTGCGTGTCCGCGCCGGTCGGTCGCGGAGCCCACCGATGACGCGCCGCGCCGGCTGGATCGCGGCCGCGCTGGCGCTCCTGGTCGCCGCGCTGCTGGGCACGCGGCTATGGCAAGCGGCGCAGTCGCGCAAGGCCGACGCGGCGGCGGCCAGCGCGGCGGCCTCGGCACCGCCAACGCTCGAATTGGCCGCGGCCGACGTGCTGACCGTCGGCCACACCGAACTGACGCGCGGCATCGAGGTGTCGGGCGCCCTGCGCGCGGTGCGCAGTGCGTTTGTCAAGGCGCGCGTGGCGGCTGAAGTGAAAAGCGTCGCGGTGCGGGAAGGCGACACGGTGCGCGCCGGCCAGGTGGTGGCCCAGCTCGACACGGTGGAATTCGACTGGCGGCTGCGCCAGGCCGAGCAGCAGGCACTGGCGGCCAAGGCACAGCTCGACATCGCGCAGCGCCAGCTTGACAACAACAAGGCGCTGGTCGCGCAGGACTTTATTTCGCCAACCGCGCTGCAAAACTCCGAGTCCAACGCTGCCGGCGCGCGCTCGACGCTGAACGCCGCGCAGGCCGCGGTCGAGCTGGCGCGCAAGGCGCGCGCCGACGCAACGTTGACCGCGCCGATCAACGGCGCGGTCGCGCAGCGCCTGGCGCAGCCGGGCGAACGGGTGTCGGTTGACGCGCGGATTCTTGAGATCGTCGACCTGTCGGCGATGGAAGTCGAGGCCGCGGTGCCGCCGCAACAGTCGCCGCTGTTGCGCGTTGGCGCTGCCGCGTGGTTGACGGTGGACGGCGGCAGCGAGCCGGTGCCGGCGCGCGTGGTGCGCATCAACCCCAGCGCCCAGGCCGGCGCGCGCACCGTGCCGGCCTACCTGGCGCTGGCGCCGCACCCGTCGCTGCGCCAGGGCTTGTTCACGCGCGGCTGGATCGAGCTGGAGCGCAAGACCGTGCTGGCGCTGCCGCTGACCGCGGTGCGCATCGACCAGGCGCAGCCCTATGCGGTGACGCTGGTCGACGGCCGCGCACGGCAACGCAGCCTGTCGCTGGGGCTGCGCGGCATGGCCGGTGGCGTTGAAATGGTGGAAATCGTCAGCGGACTGGCCGCCGGTGACCGGGTGCTCGCCGCCAGCGCCGGCGTGGTGCCCGACGGTAGCTTGCTGCGCGTGGGCGCGTCGCCGCCCGCCGCAACGCCCGCCGCAACGCCTGCGCGCGCCGGCGCCGCGCTGGCCGCGTCCGGCGCTTCCGCCGCCGCCTCGACACACTGACTGACGCACTGACGCCGCGCCCGCCGCATGTGGTTTACCCGCGTCTCTATCGCCAACCCGGTGCTGGCGGTGATGGTCATGCTGGCCTTCGTCGTGCTCGGGCTGTTTTCGTACAACCGGCTGCAGGTCGACCAGTTTCCCGACATTGAATTTCCAATCGTCGTGGTGCAGATCGACTACCCCGGCGCGGCGCCGGAAGTGGTTGAAAACGAGGTCACGCGCAAGGTCGAGGAAGCGGTCAACACCCTGGCCGGCATCAACGCGCTGTACTCGCGCAGCTACGAAACCACCTCGGTGGTGATCGTGCAGTTCGACCTCAACATCGACGGCCGGCGTGCCGCCGACGATGTGCGCGAAAAACTGGCCATCATCAAGGCGGGCTTTCGCGACGAGGTCAAGGAACCCAAGGTGTCGCGCTTCGACCCGGCGGCGCGGCCGGTATTCAGCGTCGCGCTGACCTCGCCCGACGGCAGCCGCAGCGTGCAGCAGCTCACCACCTATGCCGACCAGGTATTGCGCAAGCGCTTTGAGAACGTGCGCGGCGTCGGCTCGGTGGCGCTGGTCGGCGGCTTGAAGCGCGAGATCAACGTCTACCTGAAGCCGCAGTCGCTGGAAGCCCATGGCGTGGGCGCCGACGCGGTGATGCAGGCGGTGCGCAGCGAAAACCAGAACCTGCCGGCCGGCGTGCTGCGCAGCCGCGAAGTCGAGCGCACGGTGCAGATCGAGGGCCGGGTGACGCGGCCGGACGATTTGCGCTCCATCGTCGTCGCACGGCGCGGCGCGGCTGGCGCCGCGACGCAGCCGGTGCGGCTGGGCCAACTGGCAGACATCGTTGACGGACCCGAAGAAGTCGAATCGCTGGCGCTGTACAACGGCCAGCGCACGTTGGCGCTGGAGGTGCAGAAAAACCAGGGCGACAACACCATCGCGGTGGTCGACGGCCTGCTGCGCGCGGTCGACGCAGCCCGTGCGCAACTGCCGCCCGGCATGGCGTTGCAGGTGGTGCGCGACAGCTCGCGCGCGATCCGCGTCTCGGTGGCCAACGTCAAGCGCACGCTGGTCGAAGGCGCGCTGCTGACGGTGGCCATCGTGTTCCTGTTCCTGAACAGTTGGCGCTCGACGGTGATCACCGGTCTGACGCTGCCGATCGCCATCATCGGCACCTTCCTGGTGATGTATGCGTCGGGCTTTTCGATCAACATGATCACGCTGATGGCGCTGAGCCTGTGCGTCGGCCTGTTGATCGACGACGCCATCGTCGTGCGCGAAAACATCGTGCGCCATGTGCAAATGGGCAAGCACGCGCACCGCGCCGCGCTCGACGGCACCCAGGAAATCGGCCTGGCGGTGCTGGCCACCACGCTGTCCATCGTCGCGGTGTTCCTGCCGATCGGCTTCATGGGCGGGATCATCGGCCGCTTTTTCCACCAGTTCGGCATCACCATCGCCGCCGCGGTGCTGATCTCGATGTTCGTCAGCTTCACGCTCGACCCGATGCTCAGTTCGGTCTGGCATGACCCGGCGATCGACCGCGAGGGCCAGCCCTTTGTCGCGCGCAACCTCTACGACCGCACGCTGGGCCGGCTGACGCACTGGGTCGACCGCAGCGCGCACCGGCTCGGCGAAGCCTATGTGCGCACGCTGGCCTGGGCGCTCAAGCACCAGGGCAAGACCATGGCGCTGGCGGCGGCGACCCTGGTCGCCGCGCTGGCCATGCTGCCGCTGCTGGGTACCGAGTTCGTGCCCAAGGCCGACTTCTCGGAAACCAGCATCAGCTTCTACACCCCGGCCGGAACGCCGATCGCGCTGACCGAGGCCCGGGTGCGCCAGGTCGACGCGGTGCTGCGCGCGCTGCCCGAGGTGCGGCACACGCTGGCCACGGTCAACACCGGGCAGGCCGCGGGGCGCAACTTTGTCAGCTTCTACGTCAAGCTGGTCGACCGCAAGGAGCGCCAACGCAGCGTGGACCAGCTCTCCGCACTGCTGCGCCAGCGCCTGGCGCAGATTGCCGGCATCACCGTGACCCACGTCGGCGTGATGGACGCGGTGGGTGGCGGCAAGCCGATTTCGCTGTCGCTGCAAGGCCCCGATCTGGCCGAGCTGCAACGGCTGACCGATTTGGCCATGCAGCGGCTGGCCAAGGTGCCCGGCCTGGTTGACCTGGACACCAGCATGAAGCCGCCGAAGCCGACCGTCTCGGTCAACGTGCGGCGCGATGCCGCGTCGGACCTGGGCCTGGGCGTGGGCGCCATCACCAACGCGTTGCGGGCACTGGTCGCCGGCCAGACTGTTGGCGACTGGCGCGCCGCCGACGACCAGACCTACGACGTCAAGGTGCGGCTGGCACCGGACGCCCGCGCCAACCCGGCCGACCTGCTGCAGCTTGGCCTGACCAGCGGCAGCAACGCCGATGGCACGCCGCGCCTGGTGCGGCTGGCGCAGGTGGTCGACATGCGGCCGAGCACCGGCGCGACGCAGATCAACCGCCGCGACTTGAACCGCGAAAGCGAGATCAACGGCAACACCGATGGCCGCTCGACCGGGCAGGTGTCAGACGACATCCGCCGCACGCTGGCCGGCGTGGCGCTGCCGCCGGGCTACAGCTGGCGTTTTGGCGGCAGCACCAAGGACATGCAGGAGAGTTTTTCCTACGCGCTGTCGGCGCTGGGGCTGGGCGTGGTCTTCATCTACATGATCCTGGCCGCGCAGTTCCGCAGCTATCTGCAGCCGCTGGCGCTGATGAGCTCGCTGCCGTTGACGCTGATCGGCGTGGTCGGCGCACTGCTGGTGTGGCGCTCCAGCCTGTCGATGTTCTCGGTCATTGGCGTCATCATGCTGATGGGGCTGGTGACCAAGAACGCCATCCTGCTGGTCGATTTCACGATCCGCTCGCGCCAGCCGCAAGTCGCCGCCGACGGCAGCCTGCACCCCGGCATGGAACGCAGCACGGCACTGCTGCACGCCGCGCGGGTGCGGCTGCGACCGATTTTGATGACCACGCTGGCGATGGTCTTTGGCATGCTGCCGCTGGCGCTGGCGCTGACCGAAGGCTCCGAGCAACGTGCGCCAATGGGCCAGGCGGTGATCGGCGGCGTGATCACCTCGTCGCTGTTGACCTTGGTGGTCGTGCCGGTGCTGTACTGCTGGATGGATGACCTGGGTCAGTGGGCGCGCCGGCGCTGGCGCCGCAAATCCGACCCGCGCCGGCTGGACGCACCGCCCGCAGCCTAAAATTTTGGGTTGACCGCGGCCGCAAGCCGCGCCGGCCCACCCTCCCCTCCCCCGCACCGCCTTCAGGAATGCCATGAACACCGAACAGGCCCGCTTCAACATGATCGAGCAGCAGATCCGGCCGTGGAACGTGCTTGACCACGGCGTGCTGTCGCTGCTGGCCATCGTCCGCCGCGAGGACTTTGTTCCCCCCGCCTACCGCGCGCTGGCCTTTGTCGACACCGAAATTCCGCTGGCCGCCGATTCGGCCGACGGCCAGTGCATGCTGACGCCCAAGATCGAGGCCCGGCTGCTGCAGGAAGCGCATGTGCAGCGCCATGAGCGGGTGCTGGAAATCGGCGCCGGGTCGGGTTTCATGGCGGCGCTGCTGGCGCACCGCGCGCAGTCGGTGGTCAGCCTGGAACGCGTGCCGGCGCTGGCCAGGCTGGCCGCGGCCAACTTGAAGCGCGCCGGCATCGCCAACGCCGCCGTGCGCGAGGCCGATGGCAGCGCCGGCTGGGCCAGCGAGGCGCCGTTTGACGTCATCATGCTGTCGGGCTCGGTCGACCTGGTGCCGGCGGCGCTGCTGGCGCAGCTGAAGGTCGGCGGCCGGCTGCTGGCCATCGTCGGCGACGAGCCGGTGATGCGCGTGCAACGCAGCACGCGCCTGGCCGACGGTGACGCCGCCACGGCCTGGCGCACCGAGTCGCTGTTCGACACCGTGGCGCCGCGCCTGGTCGGCTTTGAAGAAGCCAGCCGATTCCGCTTCTGATCGGCACGCCGGACGAGCGTCGCCGCGGTTCAATCACAAGGTTTCCAACATGCCCCGCCCGACGATGCCCTGCCGCCTGCGCGCGTTGACCCTCCTGCTCGGCTGTGCGCTGGCCGCCGCCGGCGCCGCGCAGGCGCAAAACCTGCTGACGCTGTACGAAATCGCGCGCAACGACGACGCCACGGTGCGCTCGGCACGGCTGCAGGCCGATGCCGCGGTGCTCAAGGCCGAGCAGTCGCGCGCGCTGCGGCGGCCGACGGTCAGCGCCAGCGGCAGCATTGCGCTGTCGTCCAGCGACACACCCTGGTCGACCGTGCTGACCAGCCGCAGCAGCCAGCAGACGATGGGCGTGCAGGCGCAGCAGCCGCTGTTCAACCGCGCCAACGAGCGCACGATTGACCAGGCCGAGCGCGCGATCGAGGCCGCGCTGAGCCAGATCAATGGCGTCGAGCAGGACTTCGCGGTCAAGCTGTCGCAGGGCTATTTCGACGTGCTGGCGGCGGTCGACGCGCTCGATACCGTGCGCGCCAGCAAGGCCGCGATCGCCGAGCAACTGGCCTCGGCCAAGCGCAATTTCGAAGTCGGCAACGCCACCATCACCGACACCCGCGAGGCCGAGGCCCGCTTTGACCTGGCCCGGGCCCAGGAAATCGCGGCGCAAAACGACCTCGACACCGCGCGGCTGGCGCTGGACCAGATCGTTGGCCGCAGCGGCAACCAACCGAATGCGCTGGCCGCGCCGATTTCGCTGCCCGCGGTCCAGCCCGACAACGCCGACGAGTGGGTGCGGCTGGCCGAAGACGCCAGCCCGACGCTGCGCCAACTGCGCCTGGCGCTGGAAGTGGCGATGCTGGAGACCGCCAAGGCGCGCGCCGGCCACCTGCCGACGGTGGCGCTGGCCGGTGGCCTGAGCGACACCCACACCTCGGCGCACGGCACCTCGCGCGGCGCCAGCGGGCCGACCGCCTACGGCCCGCTCGGCGGTACCGGTTTGGCCGCCAACGTCGCGCTGCAAGTGAATCTGCCGCTGTTTGCCGGTTATGCGATCGAAAACCGCATCAAGGAAACGCTGGTGCTTGAAGACAAGGCGCGCAGCGACCTCGAAGCCGCGCGGCGCAGCATCACCCAGGGCACGCGCAGCGCGTTTGCCGGCGTGCGTTCGCTGCAGGCGCGGGTCAAGGCGCTGGAGGCGGCCGAGGCCTCGAGCAAGCTGGCGCTGGAGGCGACCCAGCTCGGCTACCAGGTCGGCGTGCGCGTCAACCTCGACGTGCTGAACGCGCAAACCCAGCTCTACACCGCGCGGCGCGACCTGGCCAAGGCGCGCTACGACGCGCTGATGGCCAGCCTGAAGCTGCGCCAGGTGGCCGGCACGCTGCAGTTGGCCGACCTGGCGGCGGTCAACGCGCTGCTGGTGCGGTAGCCGCTCCGGCGCGGCAGGGCGCGGTCCAGGGCCCTCAGCGCGTTTTCATGTAGGCCGCAAACAAGCCCGCGTGCAGGTCGCGCAGCTTTTGCCGCTGGGCCATCAGCGCATGGTGGCGCGCGTCGTGCTCCAGATGCAGCAGCGACACCATCAGCCGCAGCCCCTGCTCGGGCGCGCGGTGCTGGCCAGGCTGGGCCTGTGCCAGCCGCGGCGCCAGCGCCGGCTGCTCGGTCAGCAGCCAGGCCGGAAACCAGGCCAGGTCGGCGTCGCCATCGGTTGCGCCGTCGGCGCTGTCGGAAAGCGGCTGTGGCGGCAGTGCCTGGCCGTTGTCCGCGGCGTCAAATTCGGCGTCAAAGCGGCGTTTGAGCCGCAGCAACCGCGGCTCCTGCCAGCGCTTGAGCAGCAGCGCAAAGCGCCCCGGCGCCATCCAGGCCAGCTCGGCCAGCAGCGGCCACACCGCATCCAGGCCCTGGCTGTGGCCTTGCGCCTGCGCCATCCAGGCCAGCGGCGTTGGCTGGCGCCGCCACGACGCAATGCCCTGCACCGCCTGCACCACCGCCAGCCAGTCGCCGCAGCGCAGCCACAGCGCGGCGGCATGGTCTTCGGGCGACGACGGGTCAAAGTCCAGCGCCGCGGCGCGGCCGGCCAGGTCGCGCCACAGCGTGCGCATCCAGGCCGCGGTGCTGTCGGCGTCCCAGGTGGCGCGCGCGGCTGGCTCGACCTGCAGTTCCAGCACCAGCCGTTCGGCGCGCAGCGCGGCGTGGTCGGCCAGCGGCGCGCTGGGGCCTTGCAAGGCGTCGATCAGCACCTGTAGCGGGGCCAACGCGGGGTCCGCGGCGTACTGCGCGGCCAGCCGGTGACGGGCGCGGCGGGCATGGTCGGGATCACGCCGCTCCAGCGCGACGATGACGTCGTTGCGCAGATGGCTGACGTGGCTGTCGTCAAACAGGTCGAACTGCTGCATCACGGGCGCGGAAGTCGGGGGCCAAGTGCGGTCGGCACCGCCGCGGTGGATGCGCGCCGCGCAGCCGGTGCCGCGGCGATTGTCCGTGCAAGCAGAAGGCGGCCGCGCACGCGGCGGGCCCACCACTGCGCCCGCCAGGCCACATGCCGGCGGCACCTGGCCGGGCCGCGGCTGCCGCTTTCGTCAGTCCAGCCGCGGGAACGCCGCGCTGGCGCTGAACGGCGTGGCCTCGCCAAGCAGGTTCAGCTCGCTGAGCAAGGTCGGCCGGCGCTTGCCCTTGCGCCTGAACAGCTTGTTTTGCGCCTCGACCGGCAAGTCGGTCATGCGCAGCACGTTGGCGCGGATCAAGGCGTCGATCAGGTCTTCCAGCACCCGGATGAAGCCGGCGTCGAGCGAGGCAAAGCCGTCCTCGCTCATCGCGCCGAAAAAGCCACGCAACTGGACATCGTCGTCGGCGACGTATTCCAGCGCGCCATCTTCAGGATCGCGGTGCAGGCTGCGGATGCTGCCGTCGGGTGCGCGTCGGACGTAGGGCATGGCCGACGACTCTATCCATGCCCTGCAAAACGAAGGCGCGCAATAGCGCGGCTTTCGCCACCTATTCGGTCGGCAGCTGGCTGCTGGCGGCCAGCGCAACCGCACGCCGGGCAGCCGCATTGCGTGCCACGTGCAGGATTTTTCCGACAACTCGTCGCACCGCGCGCTGACACGCACGACAACCCGACCGGCGCACCATGCGTTCATGTAGTCACCGCGCCACCCACCACCCGCCGCCAGGTTTCAACCCATGCCTTGGGCGGATAGCGGCGGTGCCCAAGCTGTTTAGGCTGAAGTTCCCCCCTCGAAATCCCGAATTCCCCCGTTCCATCAACCACTTGCGATGGATTTCGGGTTTGGTTTTCTGACTACGGTCGGATAGCCTGGATCAGCGCCAAGGT
>WBZS01001683.1_pt1 | contig 16462 bp, 58 predicted proteins | sample 5204201 | NCBI WGS metagenome assembly WBZS01 (sample SAMN12344357, study PRJNA552823) | activated sludge metagenome | biome: Activated sludge suspended growth; feature: Nitrification reactor; material: Wastewater; isolation source: activated sludge from nitrification reactor of wastewater...
AGTATGGGGTATAACAAAGAACACATGGAAAGCGTTGCCAAAAAACCGATCACGATCAATGTGCCGCTGGTCGCACTCATCCTGACCGCCTTGTTGATCTATGGCATTCAGGACGGTTGCGTGGTCGCGTTGAGCTTCTTCGTGCTGGTCGGCGAACTTCGGACCTTCAAGGAAGAGCCTTCCTTTAGCAAATGGCTGAAAGGCTTCATCATCGCGGTCACTTCCCTTGTGTGCTTGGCCTTGACCATCAAAATGCTGATCGGTCTTTATTCCTCCCTGTTCAGCGCGTAGTATGGGAGCAACAAACCCCCAAGCGATGAACCGCCTGAAACACCCCTTCCCCTTCTCCTTCGATGGCCATGGCGTGAACGATGCCAATGGAAAGCGTCTCCTGAACGTGGCCGTGGAAAAGTACACCGATGGGAAGTTCCGCAACGATCAAGCGGACATCCTCGGACGCTTGGGCGCGAATGCCCCCAACATGGTGCGTGCCCTGAGCCAGACGAAGGATCACCTCGCCGAATTGATCCGCAAGGATCCCAATGCAGGTACGGGCGGGATCAAGAGCGAGCACTATGCCCTCTATGCCCTCGTCTCCGCTGTGCTGGATGATACGGACGTGAACGTGGACCACGCGCCCGCATCGGTGGATGAGCAGAAAGCCGCGCAGGGATGACGTTTATTCTGGTCGCACCAACGCGTAGTATAAGGACATGAAACTCTTCACCTACGTTCACATCATCCTGACGGGCATCGGCCAGTACGCGGGCATGATCATGGACAATCCAGCGACCATCCTCCTGCTGGTGGCTTACATCGTGAAGCGTTCCTGAGCGTTTATTTCTGAGCCACCAACGCGTAGTATAGGGACATGAGCAACACAAACCCCCGCCCATACCAGTTGATGGGCTATGTTTTCCCGATCGGCGTTGTTGGCCTGTGCTGCATGAGCAAGGCCGAAGTGAAGAAGGCGGAAGCGAACACTCAGGAGTTCACGCCGATCCAATGGAACGTGCGCATCGGTGATGGTGAAATCATATGTGGCGACTGTGGGATCACGGTCTTGCAGCAGGCATGAAGTAGCGGCTCTTTGAAATGTTGTGAACAGATGGATGTGGGAAACTTTGCGGTAACGCAAAGGCGGAACACAACCCGACCGTGATCAGTGCGGCCCCACATCCATCTTCCGCTTTTATTTCCTAGAGTTATACGCGTAGTATGGGATATGACTTAGAGGAATAGGGCCTAGTCTAATCAAGGCCTTAAATAGCGGTAGGAGGGCCTTAGGGCTAATTAGGGACCTAAGGGGCTTTAGGGGCCTAAATAGGGCCTTAATTAGGCGTATCGATAATAAGCCCTAAAAGAGGGGTCTGGATAAAAGGTGCCCCAGGTGCATCCGAATTTTTCTCCCCAATTTTTCAGTTCTGATTTCAACCCATGTTCTATTCCAACAGGGTTGCCCTTTCTCCTATCAAAGTGTCTCCCGCCGATTTTTCAGTTCTGATTTCAACCCATGTTCTATTCCAATGGGATTGACCTTTCTCCTTCGGAAGACCACCCCCATCGACTTGGGGGTCGGCAACTTCCGTTCAATTCCTATAGAATGGTCATTGCAAAAAATCGCAGCCTGGATTTTCTGACCTTCAAAAGGGTGGCGACCATCCAAGGTAGAGATATATCGACCGAAGGAAGTCTTTCGGCTCCATGTCCATCGTTTCCGAACCACGGACCAAACGTATGTATTCCCTGATACGACACACCTCGTTGATGTGGATCAAGGCAGGATGCTGTCTCATGTCCTCGTTCAGGAACCACGTGGAATAGCCGATGCGTTGCATGATTTCCGCGTTGGACTTGACCATGTCGGGCCACGGACAAGGCAACAGGAGAAGATCGATCGGTTTCATTGGATGCCCTTAAGCTGTTCATGAACTTCCTGATTCGGAACAACGCATGACGAAGCGACCACATGCATGTGGTCCAGCACCATGTCCTCATCCAGTTCATTGATCCCCATGTCATAAATGCAGAACAGGATGCTCTTGTGATCGCACGGAAGGCTGGCCTTGGCGATGTGCCGAATGATCCTCCATATGTTCATTACAGAAGAGTGGCGCGGACGCGTTCATGCAGGTCGGCCGCGAAGTTCATCAGGTCTTGGAAGCGGAAGCGATAGAAGGGATAGGAGAAGTCGTTGGAATGCCATTGATCTCCGATCGCCTCGTTAAAGGCCCGCTTGACCGCAAATTCGATGGTCAGGACATGGATGGGTTTCATCTATTTCCGAATTTCCTGCTTTCCAGCGTGATAGGCAAAGCGATCCCCATCTGGGTGTTCACTTCATGGCGCATGGAGAAGACCATCATGCGAACGGGCATGGTCCGAGCGACAATACCATCAGCGGTGGGACGCAAGCGACGGATCTCGTCGAAAAGATCCAACATTTCCTTTTCTATGATGGAGCGCAGGTTGTTCATGGTCATAAAGAAATGTTCGCGACCGATCGTATGTCCGCCATGAAAACGAAATGTCCTGAACCCGACCATTTGCCTTGTGCCGTTCGCCACCGATCGAACGGCGTCAAAGCGATATCGCGGAAGGGCAGGTTGTATGCGCAGAATGCTTTGAAAACTGTCATCCAGCCCTTGGTCGATCAGCGTGTACATGTTCATGGCCATTCTTCTGTTATGATCATAACGCTCAAGGGACCGAAGTGGGCCGTGCGCACGGCGATCCTGAAGGGACGGATCCAACGGTTGACCAGATGCGGGAGCGTGATGGGCTGGGTCCTCTCCACGTTGATGCGGATGTTGTCGCGCGGGCTTCGACCAAGAAGGTTGCCGTAGATGTTCTTCATGGCCATGGCTCCGAGTAGGTGTTCAGGCTGTCTAGGATATCCCCTTGTATGGTTCTGAGATTGAACCTGAAGGAGCGAAGCAGGTTGTCCATGAGGGATACCTCCCAAAGGAATTATAGACCGTCATGCGCATGTTGGGGCGCACGCTCTGCTCAAGGAGTTTGCCGTCGATGTTCATGACAGGTCCGTCATGCTTATGTAGGCGTTACGAATGCGGTCTTTCAGGGACGTCATGATCATGTCCACCTCGTAGAGGTTGGCCTTCGCTTCCCATGCGGCGGTGCGCAGCAGGATGCGGATCTTCCTTTCTTTCAAGACATCATGGATGTTCATTCCCTGATATGATCAAGTAGCATGTCCGTCGTATCGTGATGGGCGGCGCGTATCGCGGCCCTGAAGGGACGGAACACATGGGTGACAGCGGAGGATAGGTCGATATCCATGATCGCATGCACGCCACGATACAGTTGGCGTCGTGCGCTCTCCTTTAGGAGCAGGTCGTGGAGGTTTTTCATGTCACAAGGCTAAAATGTCGCATTTGTACGATCAGGGGCAGGAAGGACCCAAGATCGTTGTTCACCTCTTCGCGCACGGCTCGGATATTCCAGCGTACAGGACCGATGGTGTTGGACGCCTGAGTGACTGGAACGCAGGTCGTCTTGAACTGTTTGTTGATATCCCTGAAATAAGAATAGAGAACGCTCTGTAGGGAAAGGGCGATGTTCTTCATTCGTTCACCACCATTAGGTCGATCACCGCTCCGTTCATGTGGAACTTTGTATGGCCGCTCAGAAAGAATTGCCTGCTCGCCTGTTCATAGTTGGGAAAGACCACGGGGAGCTTGACAAAGAAAACGGTTTGGAGCAGGGTGAGCTTCGCATGATGGATGAACGGGTTTTCCCTCGGTTCATAGCCAAGCACCGAACGGACGGTATGACGGGAGATGTCCCGCAGCGGATGGTCGAAGGCGCTGGCGATCCTGTCGTGAAGGTTCATGATCGGATGGCAAATGCAGGGTCGATCTTCGAGAGCACAGCTTCTTTGGTCGCACGAACGCTGGAATAGATGTCATTCATCGCTTGATAGGTCTGCGTAGCGCTGTTTCTGCTGTACTTGTGGATGGCCGTGCTGACGGTCTTGAAACTGGTGGTCATTTCCCCGTGGATGAGGGTCGCGAGGTTCTTCATAGTTCGATGATGAGCGGTTCGGTGAAGATGGGGAACAGAAAGCCCATCTCATCGCCCACGCCGTTGATGACATTGTTGATGCTGGTGCGCAACGATAGGAGGCTTGATGTAACGCAATGTGGGTCCAACCCTTTCATGTCGATGGTACGACTGATGCGATTGAAATGTTCAAACAAGCTGTCGTTGATATGGAAATACATGTCCTTCATCGAATGATGCGACCTTGGGCGTTGTGGGGATTGCTTATCCTGCCCGCTTGGGCATAGCGGCCAGCACTCATCTGGAAACGCCCTCGGATGTAGGGCTCCCACAGGACGACCAAAGCGTGGGCATTGTCGTAGCGGGCATTGCGCTCCGATCCGAAAAGCCGAAGGACCGCAGAATGGGACACGCTGCGCATGAGCGGATCGAGGCCATTATCGATATGTCTGAAGATGTTCACGTCAGGGGGAACAGGATGTGATGGGCTTGGTCGTAGCACCCGAACCCCATGTCCACGCGGCTCTGGATGATGGGCGTCCAAATGACCAGCCTGGCATGGAATTCCCGATCGTATAGCAGGGACCCAGAGCCGAAAAGTTCCATCGTGGTGCGCCTCGACATGTCACGTATGCCTTGGTCGAAGAAAGCGTCGATGTGTTTGCGGATGTTCATCTTCTTAAGAATTCTTGTGCAGGACGATGGGCAGCCATGATGGGATCGAGCGCGGGGTGCTGGCCCATGTCCACCAATTCGTTCTTGAGGAACACATACCATGACCTGTAACCCAGATGGCGCATGATGGCCTCGGTGCTCCGAAGAGAAGCATGAGGGTGGGGCCAGAACTTGGCAGCGCGAAGAAAGAGGTTGATGTTGGCCGTGCTCATTCGATCTGACGCATGAGTGAAGTGCGGGGCTGGCATGCATCGATCAACTGGATGAGCCTGAAGTGCGGTGTGAGCTTTTTGTTTCCTGGCAGGATACATCTGTTGTAACCCATGGCGCTCAATTTGTAACTGAGGGTGGCGAAGCTGAATGTGCCAGTGGGGGAATGTTCGGCCCAGAAGATGATACCATGGAGTTGTCTGGAAATGTTCATGGGGTGCGAAGGATCTGATCGATTGTGTCCCGATGGATGTCGTTCACGTTGTCGCTGAATATGATGAAGACCACGTAATGATGCGACCACGGCCTTAGGCGATCGAAGTCGTTGAACGGCCCCAGCAATTCCTGCTTGTATTCCAGCAATCTCTCGTATATCATCGCATCAGGGCTTGAACGTCGCGTTGGATGAAGATGAGGCGCTCTCCAAAGTGGAAATGAAGGTCATAGCAGGAGTGATATGGCCCACGGATGCAGTAATGCGTTTCGTACTTGAGCCAGCACAGCTTATCGTACATCATCTGACAGCGATCCCCATAAAGATAGCCATTGTCGGCTCACACGACTGTTCCACTCCAAGGAGCGTGGGGTCATGTGCCATTTCGTTGCTCTGGGGGCCGAGGAAAAACGTATTGTATCCGATGCGCAGCATGACGCTCCAGTTGCTCTTGAAGCGCGTAGGCCATTGGTCGTTGATCCAAAGCTTATGGGCGTATATGTCATGGCTCAGGTTCTTCATCAGGAAAACAGTCTCCATGGACCAGAGCAGATGATATGGATCGGAGCGCGAGCCTCAACCAACGTTTCCAGTTGGGGCATTTTTCGGACCAAGACCTCTTCACAGAACATGTACTGTATCACATACCCCATTCGCTCGACGTGTTCCGCCTGCTCCATCACCCTGAATGGAATGAACTCGAACTTCAAGAGCTTCAGAGATATGTTGTTCATGAGCCGAATCGGATGATGTCGATCGGAGCGCAGGCATTGACGATGGGGGCAAGGAGCGGCGTCCGCCTGATGATGGTGGACTTCAGCGAGAGGTATTCCATGTGATATCCCATACGATTGACCACATCGATGTGTTCGATCACTTCGTAAGGGTAGACCTTAAGGTTCCACAATCTGGCGTTCAGGCTTGCCATATCTGATATGTGTAGTGGGAATGGACGCTACGATCAAAGGGAAGAGTACGGGCGTGACGTGGGTCGCATGGTTCCCAACCACACGCATCTGCATTCCATATCCCAGAAGACTGACCGATCCGTAGGTAAATATAGGGGCTGAGGTCCATGTCCCACAAGAGGTCGTCCAAATTTTTCATCGCCGCGAGAATTGACTTTTCGTACTGTTATGAGCTTCCACGAAAACATCCGTTCCATGCGCATAAAAAAGGTCCCAGAACCGTACGGGCAATATGTTGGAGCAACGTGCTTCGATGTCCGCCTTCATGATGCTGCGGTATCGGGCCATGGTCTGGATGTTCTTCCTCAAGTCGAGGCGATGATGTGTCAATTCATCATTCATTGTTGTGACCATTGTGATGGCAGGGCGGCTTGTAGCAACGAAGGCAATGAAGGGAAGACGGCGGCTCCCTTGGTGCCCATGATGTAGATCTCCAGCCCATATCCGAAATGGCGAGGCTGAGGCTTCAGGCGGTGGTCGTATAAATACGGATAAGGCCTGAAGTCCATTTTGATCAGCAGGGTGTTGATGCTATTCATCGGTATGTGGAAAATGCTGTTCTGGACGAAGTATGTAGGCGGATGTCTTGCAGGGCTACGGAGCCTGTTGAGAAGTATCTCTCGTAGATGCTCATGGAACGTCCACCAAAGTACGCTGAAGTGTATTGGAGGTATTCGCCCATGAATTCACGCCTGAGAGCAGAAAGTGTGTTGCTAATGTTCATATCAGAAGTTATTGTTCAAAACGACGGATCTGTTCTGCGATGGCATTGTGGACGTGTATTGTTATGATGATATCCATTTTCTGACGTACGATCTGCGGAAAAGTGGGATCGACCGAGTGAAGCCAGACGGAGTTCAGCTTGGTCTCTGTCATGCGGCTGAAATGGTCTACAAAGGTCACCATGATGTCTTTTACAATCGGATAGATGCGATCGTTCATGGATCAAGAAGGATAATAGTCCAGCGTCAGGTCGGTCACAGGTGTGTGCGCTTGCAGGTAGGAACCCTCCCGCATGGACCAGCGTCGATATTGCATGGTGCGCATTCCCAAGCTGGCCTGGGCAGGACCGAAGACCTGACCAATTGCGCCCATGATCGTGAAGAGGATCAGCCGATGGGTGGGGTAGGCGAAGTCGGCGAAGACCGCGTGCAGATGGACGTGGATGGAGGTCATTGGCGAAGACGGGAAAGGATGTTGCTCCTGATCTCATGGAAGGGTTCGATGAATTGGCGGAATAGGTTGATGTCCGTTCGTCCCATAGTTCTGAATTTCCAGTTCTCTTCTTTGAGGGCTTCAAGTCGCGTGTTCATCAGTTGTTCGGTAGTTCATGGGCGATCTGCATGACAATGGCGTCCCTTACGTTCCACATGGAGTTGTTCTCTCCGTACCAGTTGATCTCCAGCAGAAAGCCGTCCATGCCATGGGATGCGGCGATGAACATATCCTTTTCGGATGCAAGCATTCTTTCCAAGTGTGGAGCGTACTGGCGTTTTGCGATCAGGTATTTCATGCAGGAGGCACTTCTAAGCGTAGCAGGTTCAAGCTGTTCCTGAAGATAGCGTTATCGTAGGACCAGTGGCGCATGGAGAACAGATGAGAGAAGAGGAACATGACGTCATAGAGCGGACCTTTGGAGGTCATGTATACGGTGGAGCGCACTTTGTTGTTGTGGAACGACTGGGAGGCCGCCTGATGGGCGATGGCCACGGACATGGAGGCCATGGCGTGGTCGATGTTCTCGTAGATGGGATTCAATCTTCTGGTCATGTGTCGATGAAAATATCGCCGCTCTCTGCGTACCATAAATTATGACGTATGAAGGAAATGACGTTCCGTTCCAATTCGTTGAAGCAAACGAACAATTGGGAAATGTAGTAGTGTGCTCTGGGAGAACTAGATCTGTGCATGTCGGGGTCGTAGATCATCGGCTGGAGCGCCTTGGTCACCTGATCGCCGATGTTGAGGGGCGGATGCAGACCGATCGGATATTCATCCTGAGGGAAAAACATCATGGACGTCTATTTGTGGTTTCACGCGTGACGTTGTGTATCGGGGTCACGGGCTTGATCATGTCCCAATAATACTTATACAGGCGATGCGTGGAATAGATGAGCTTGTATTTCTGCTCAAGAAGACGCTCGTGATCGATGGGTTTCATGGACGCGATAAATGCCAGATGCGGTGAAGGTGGAATAACGGATGTGGGACATGCTGAGTATCCGCAATTCGGACCGTGTCGTACGTTCAAGGAACAGCGCTGTTTCAGGTGTCATATGCACGACCACTGGCATACCAGTGAATGACTCGCGGATGATGTTGTAAAGGTTCTTCATGGATGACGTATGATAACGGCATGGAGTCTGTCGCGTATGGAAATGGGACGGGATGAACGGTCCACGCCTTCCATGAGCCACAAGAAGGCGGCCCATCTGGGAAGATGGTCGTACAGGTCGCGTCTGATATGAACGCGATCCAAGTAGATCGGTTTGTAGATCGGTTTCATGGCCGTTGATGGATCGATCGCAGCATTTCCTGAACAGAGTGCCATACTGCGTTCAGGTACCAGATGGTGTTCATGGGCATGGGGTTGGTGAACGAATGCCAACCCAGATCGAAACGGTTAAAGATGACGGGTTTCATCGGCGCAGGCTGAGCAGGATGAAGTATTTAAGGTCTGGGAGGACGTGATCGGATATCGTTCGGTCCATGATCCATGGAAGGTTTTTGTAGTTCATGTTCAAAAACCCCACGGATGACATGAGGTTCTGCCTGACCAGAGTGATCGAGTAGCGATTGAGCGGGCTCATCGAAGGGATAGCTGGACCTCGTGCATGATCCTTCCCCTGTTCTCGTGTGGTTCCTTGATCAATTGGTTCATCATCCATGTGGTGGTAGCGATGTTCTTGTGTCTTATGTCAAGGCCGTACCAGAACGTTCTGGAATGATCCAGCAGGTTGGAGTAGAGGTTCATGGCTCCTTGATGTGAGCGGCTTGGATGAAGGTGTTGTCTGGATAGATGAACAGATGATCGAACATCCACGTCAGGATGTTGTATTTCACGGAATGAGGCGGAACAGTGCGAACGAGGTCAACACGCATTTGGTTGAGCATTTTCCTGTCGATCCGTTTCATGGCTCAGGATATTTGATGTGGGCCGCGCCGTACGCCCTGTCTTGTTGAAGAGCGAAGATCGGTCCGAAGTGTTCGGGGATCCATGGTGCATGCTCATGCGGAAAAATGCTGAGCATGGAGAATCGCATTCCGCTCAACTTGTATCTGAGGGATCGGTCGTTCATGTTCTTTGTTGGCTGATGAGTTCACCATTCCTGTGGAAGAAGCTGCCTACATGCGCCTGCTCGTAGTTGGCCACATAGCGCTGGAAGGTCCATTGGTAGCCGAAGCCCCAGTTGAGCATGGCTTCGTACAGATGCGACTTTGAGCAGGAATGGTAGAGATGCGGCGTGTCGGGGTTCCTGAACAGAACGATGCCGTTCGCGAGGCTGCGAGGCATGAGCCAGAATGCTCCGCTGATGCGATCCTTAAGGTTGACCATGCGGGTAATGCAAGTGGGAGTATATCCGAGGCAAAGGAAGGTGCATGTGGGGAGGAAGACGACGGCTGTACATGGCCCTGTATAGTGGCGTCTTGTAGGTCAGGCCCCAGATGCTTGACGCGTGCTTTAATGGCTCTAGCGCGACAGCCTCAGCCAGTTCGCGGGCCATGAGGTCAAGCCCAGCGTGAATGTCATGCCAAGGAATAGGCTTCATCGAGAGCGGGGATGGCGGTGCCAATCGGAAGGGATGTGCGCATGCTCGTAGACCATGATGTCCATGACCCCAAGGCCACAAAGGACCATCGCCTCGTAAAGCGGCATCTTCGAACGTGTGTGTCCGTAGATGCGTGCCAAGGGTGGTGGCGTGCGCAGGATGGAGACCGCATTGGCAAGGCCGCAGGAGAGGTCGCTCATCCCATCGTATATGGTATCGTACAGGTTCATCGGTAGATGAATACGCCAGTGGGACGGGGCAGTGACATTCCAAAGATATGTACCCGATGGGAGCAGGCCGCGTCGTAGGATGCGATGTTCATCAGCCATGAAAATGCCCGCATCACTTCGCGAAGGCGACAATGCGCGTGCTTTGAAGAATATGAGTCTCCAAAGTAGCTGAGATAGGAATGGAAGTCGCTTCTTGTACCATGGTCAAGTGGCACATCCGACAAGGAGCGGGCGAAATTCTCCATGGCGACCTGAAGGTCGTTCTCAAGATTCTTCATGTCTCCGCTGCTTTATACATGTGGTATTCCTGATTTTTCACGTAATAATCCAATCCCAGCCAACTGTGGTATGTCCACCCAATGCCCATCTGGTTCTTCACGCGTGTATGAACATTCTCCAGAAGCGGCATCATTCTTCCGATCGTTCTGGACCTATGAGGTTTCAGAACGATCTGCCGCATGGCCGTTTGTATCATGGAATAATTCACATCTTCCATCACGAAGTCCCTTATGTTATGGAAGATGTTCATAGCGGATTGAGCAGGTAATGCAGATGCCGCGTTAAATGATAGCCCAGATCGTTCAGGACGCGGCCGTGTGCCTGCGTGATGTGTTCATCCATGTAACGACAGGTATTCGCTCTGGCGTAGTCGTACAGGAGAACGCTCCGAGTGAAGGGTCGGGCCAGGTCTGGGGCGCAGCGCAGCATCACATCGTTCTCCAGCGTCATGCAGATGTTCTTCATGGGACGATGAACATGGAATTGTGCGGGATCCATCCGCTGGTCACACTGATCTCCGTACGACGCACCATGGCATTGTCGATGATGGAGGTCAGCATCATCGCTCGGAATTCGCCCATGGCATCAAGCAAGCGATAGCGCATGGTGTAGCAACTGTGGGTTCTGGCATGGCTACGGGACCATTGGGAGAATTCATCCCCTGTATCGAGGGCATCGAACGCTATGTTGGACATGTCCTGCGCCATGTCGAAGAGGGATTCACCGATGTCCTCGGCGATGTTGTTCTGCTTCATGCGAGTTCGTTCTTTTTGACATGGGCGTTCAAGTAGTGTTCATAGTTCATTTCGAAACAATTGCATGAAGAGCGAAAGATGCATGAGGAGCGGCGGATCTCATAGCTGTTCGCATGCAGTTGGAGCGCTTCGCGCATGTATTCTCCGTAGAGGGAGATCCACACGTAGCGCCTGATACCCCACATGGAGTCGCTCAGGGTCTTATCCAGTTTGCCGCGCAGGTTCTTCATGACAGATACATCTTCCTGATGATCGTAAGAAGGGAGCCAAGACCTCCGAGCTTCGTTCCAACCGCTTCGTGTGCGGAACGAAAACCGACCTGAACTGGCAAAAGAATGGAAGCCACAGGGACGATTTCATTAAACGACATGAATGTGCGTATGCCATAGAAAGGCTCGTGCAGCTTCTTGTCGATGATGTGATACAGGTTCTTCATGAGAAGTTGATATAGGTCCGATGCGACAGGTCGAAATGAACGATGCCTCGTATCCGTACGGGCGATATGAAATGGTCTATGCTGAATCCGCAGTTGATGTATTGGGGCTCACAATGGATGCGGACGCCGTAAATGGAGGTTGTGATGTTCTTCATTCTATTTGTTGGATAACGGGATTGCATGCATGGCGCCATGGGTTGATGCCGCCAATGAAAAATCTGTTCAGGATGATCCACGATGCGTTGTTCAAGTTATCGAATCTGAACATGTCGTTCACCATTTTGTCCAACGAAGGGTATAGGTTCTTCATGAGGTCAATTGTTGAACAACACGCATGTGAGTGGTATGACATGGATATATTCCATCTGAGAAGAACCAGTTCAGGACGATCCACGCCGTATCGTCCATAGGTTGGAACTGAAGCATGCCGTCGCATGTGTCACTCAGCGGTGCGTGTAGGTTATTCATGACATCAAATGGAATTCCACGTCATAATGGAGGTTGTGGTAGATGTCCGAGCGCATGAGCACGAACAAGTGTTGTGCTTTGAAGAGCGAGCCAAGGCTGCCCACCACCATGTGGCCTCGGAGTTCGGCGAAAAATCCGCGATGGTTCCTCATGGTTCGATCTGTTGCATTTGTTCCACCACCCTTGTGGGTATCAACCAAAGAATATCAGCCGCGTTGGTGAAGTGCTTGTCGAAGATGTTCCAATCCACGATGAAGATGAGCGGGCCTTCCAGCATGTCATGCCTGATGCCACTCAAAGGTTTGTTGCATTTTTTCATGGAAGTATCGATCTGACCCTACGTTCATAGCATTCTTGGTCCAGCAGGGTTGCGATGGCCGTTGGGTCTGAATTCGCCTGTGGGACGCGGTATCCTATGGCCGAATACATGTATCCTGTGCAGACAGGCGGCGTCATATCGCCCGATCCCCATCATGCCGACAAAGTTGAACATCGATTCCCTCAGGCGATATTGGATCGTCCTTGCAGTGTAGTCGTAATTACGGACATACGAAAGATCCCAACGGACGATCACCGCATTGGACATGGTGCGTGCCATATCCTCCAGAGCCGATTTGATCCTGAATTCGATGTTGTTCGTATACTTCATCATGAAGTCAGTAGCGGTTCATCGAACATGGGAGTTATGGTTCGTTGAAATTGTGCAGACGTCTTGTGATCGCTATTCCCATGGCGTTCATCACCCGACCATGTGCATCACGGAGGTTGTCATCCATATGACGATAAGTGACGCTCTTGACCCAATGCAAGTGGACATCATCCCATGGATACAACCTGAACGGTGCGGCCATGGGAGGCGCGATCTGAAGCATGACCTTCCGTTCCAAGGTCAATTCGATGCTCTTCATAGGAAGAGATTCGGGTCTACCAGAATATTACCCCCTAAAGGGATCCATCCGAGACTTGTTGCCAAGTTCGGTCTGTCGATCTTAGCACTCTCTGGGGATGACACTTTCATAAACGTTAGGAATGGTCCTACGGCCGCTCTTAAACGGAAGCGTATGGTATGAAAACTTTGCCTTTGAGCGAATGTATACGCCCATAGAAGATGCTCTTTACTGTGGTTCAGCGTGTCGGCCACCTCAGCCATGGTATGAGCCATGTCGAAGAACGATTCGCCTATGTGTTTATTGAGGTTCTTCATCTTCCTGTTGACGTATGATGTTTCCATGGATCTCCATTATGGCAAGATCGAGCCTGTTCCTTGATCGGTCCAACATCCACAAGGCAGGCTCACGTTCCATAACATTATACCATTCGAACGGTATCACATGGGTATGGATGAAGTATTGGATCGGGAAGTTCATTTGGACATCCGAAAGATCACCTCACGTTTGATGGGTTCGAGCCGTCCATGTACGGGAGTGGAACACATGCGGTTCAGGATCGGAATGAGGACTGGCTCTCGTTCGTGTATGTGCCTCTGCTCTGGCAGAATGGGGTGTCGCAACTGACCACGATCGTAACTGAAGATGTTGTTCATGATCGAGCCGCTCCTACTAACTGCTCCCTGATCGCTTGTTGCGTCTCGACCAATGGACTTCGCACGTACGATGATGTGGTCCGAACAAGGCGCAGGAACAAGTTGCGGTCCAAACCAAGACCATGCACGATCCGAAGCAGATTGTCATCGACGTAATTGTGGATAACGGTCCTCATGCGAGTTGATGCATTTTGATGGTCGCGTCCTCGTAGCTGACGAACCGCATCTTTTCCCTCAAGATGTCGGCCGCATCACGCACGCGGAAGTACATGGTGAAACCTGCACGCGGAGGGATGTAGAGCGTGTCATCCTTTTTCCCGACCGCAGATATGGTTATCGACATTGAAGCAAGCGCGCTCATGATGCACTCGCTCATGTTCGTTTCTTTCTCCATGCGGGCATCCATACCTCAAGGTTCTTGATGGTGAAATAAGCTTCGTGATCCATGTTCACCAGCAGATGTCTGAAGGTGCGTACTTCATAGCTGGTTCCGCGCCGTTCTAGCCGTTCTTCCATGCGCTTCCCGTAGAGCGTCATCCAGAGGTACCGACGTATCTCCCACATGGGATAGCTGATCACGCGGTCCATATGGCTGTGTATGTTCTTCATCCGATGTGGGTGGAGTGATAACGAACGCTGAAAAACCCCAATTGGAACAGGATCGGCATGTGGATCTCGGTGACTATGGAACTGAATGCACTGTCTTGACTGAAGCGATGTGGTCTTGCCAGAGGCAATCGATGTGACATGTCGATCAGCACGTCATCCATGTGACCGTCATGGATGGTATCCTCGATGTTCTTCATGGACGGCGAAGAAGGATATCGTTCATGCGGTCCATGAGGGCCATGAAACAGCCGCTGATAAGAGCATTGGACCTCACTGTATTCAGATGGGTCATGTTCATGTTCCAGAACATGTTGTGAGCGATGAGGTTGCCGATGTTCTTCATTCGGCCAAAAAGGATGGGTACGACACGCAACCAATTCCTAGTTTTTCTTTGATGCTCAAATTAAATGCATCAAGAGGTTCGGTCACGAAGTGACAGGCTGTTTGCCTGATGTGCTTGATGGTCCATGTGTTATGGTCCATCTTGATGGGGGCGATGATATCAATGATGATGTCCGCGATACCGCAGTTGTTGATGAGCGATTCGATGTTCATCAGAAGAGGAATGAGTACCATGCTTCGGCGAAACCGATACGATGTAGGATGGATCGATGCAAGCTATGTGCGGCATCTTCCACGATATGGGAATGTGCGCCCACTTCTTTGTGATCCTTGAGTTTCGGATAATAACGAGAAAGGCGGCCAGACTTCGCTGCATCCTTAAGATGTTCCTCGATGTTCAAAGTTCGAAATTTCGCAGATGGCATTCGAACATGAAGTTGTTGATCGTTGTGTAGGCTTGCATGGCAAGGGAATGTATTTTCTTGTTCAATTGACTCACGATATCCAGGGGCACCGCATGTTGTCCTATGAACTGGCTGATCCTATTGTTGATGTTGTTCATGGTGTTGGAATTGCAGCGCCATGTCCCTGACCGCAGCGTAAGCGTTGTAGAGGACGGAATCCATGGTGCATTCTCCCCATAGGTTCGATTCGAACAGGTTGTAGTAAAGGTAAACAGATATGTTGTTGCGTACATTCCTCATGGGCGATGATGGATCTGTAACATGGGCTGCCTGATCGATAGGTATACCGCGAAAAGTGTGGCATGCGAGCTTAGATTGCCCCAGAAGGGCATTTCACAGAACACATCGCCGAACAGTTCAAGCTGGATCTTCTCGCGGATGTTGTTCATGTGCCTTCGTTCTTGAGCGCATCTTTCACGCTCTGATAGGCATCGCTCATCAATGCGATGCTGCCGAAGACCAAGAAGAAGAATGGATGCGTGGGCTGTGTGATGCCGATCAATGGGACGCTACGAGAAATGGGATAATAGAGGTCATCATCCAGCATTTCTTTTATGGTATCGTTCATGGGATGGCAATTTCTACTTGGTAATGGGATTCGCGTAATGAATGAAAGGGCGACAGGAAGCGATGATGAGTGTACGGGTTGTTCTTCCTGAAACTTTCGAATTGGAACATGGCTGGAGAATGGCGTATGGGATCGATCACATCCTTCACCATGTGATCAGAAATGGACTCTTCGATGTTCATGGTTTCAAAGCGTTGTTCACTTGCTCATGCCGTCTCCTTATCATAAAGAAAGGACCTACGAACGAACGATACATGTTTGTAGCGGCATCCCTGATGTCCTTGAGTGGTGATAAGGAGAGGGCGATGGTCACGGGTTCACGCACACCTCTTTGTACTCGGTTGGCGATGTACATATCGATGTTCCTGCTCCGAAAACAGGCTTGCTTGATCCGTTCGTTGGCGAAGAGCTTCATGGTTCCATGGCGTTCTCCACCTGTTCCTTCATCAGTCTCAACCTGAGCATGACAGGAGGGAAGGTGTTATTAAGGAAGTTGTTCTCAAAGTAGTTCGTGACCGACAGGGGCATCACCATTACCAACGGCTCAAAGATGTTAGCGCGCATAACGCTATCTATCCATATGCTCATCGGTTCGAAGAGCGTATCTTGATGGACCGAACGGCGTGGAGGTCGCTGAAGGCTGTGTACCATATGGCTTTGGTTCTGTTGTTCAAGGACATGAAGTAGGTCCGCATGATGGGCGGATGCCTGCCTTGCTCTTTCCATAGAATGTTGGGAACAGATGGTTCGGGAAGCTTCTGTTCAATGAAGCGCTTGATGGGAGCTTCAAGGTTCATAGGCGCCCTCTGAGGATGAATATGGCCATGTGGGTCCAGACCGCCTTGTACGCATGGCGGCAGGAATTGTTCAAGGTCCTGAAAATTTCATTCGCGGGTCTCGGCGCCCCC
>WBZS01001685.1_pt1 | contig 16454 bp, 12 predicted proteins | sample 5204201 | NCBI WGS metagenome assembly WBZS01 (sample SAMN12344357, study PRJNA552823) | activated sludge metagenome | biome: Activated sludge suspended growth; feature: Nitrification reactor; material: Wastewater; isolation source: activated sludge from nitrification reactor of wastewater...
GACGACCGCAACCAGCAGGACGACGAAAAGGGGGGTATGTGTCGGCAACGTTCCCGATCCTGCGGGTACGGACTTTTTCGCTGCCAGAGAACCGGCGATCGCCAGTACCGGTAGCATCACCCAGAAACGCCCAACGAGCATCGCAAGCCCTAATAGACCATTGTAGAACGGCGTATTCACTCCAAGTCCGGCAAACGCACTGCCGTTGTTGTTTCCCGCTGAGGAGAATGCATACAACACCTCACTGAAACCGTGCGGGCCGGGATTGAAGATCGTTGCACGGCCCATCGGCGAAACGACCGCGACCGCCGTCCCAACCAGTACCATCGCACATGGAAAGAGAATGGCCAGCGAAGCCATTTTCATCTCGAACGCACCGATTTTTTTACCGAGATACTCTGGCGTTCGTCCGACCATCAGGCCCGAAAGGAATACCGCCACGATGGCGAACATCAACATCCCATACAGGCCTGAGCCGACCCCACCAAAGATGACTTCCCCCAACTGCATCAACCACATTGGAACCAGCCCGCCCAAAGGAGTGAACGAGTCGTGCATCGAGTTGACTGACCCATTCGATGCGGCGGTAGTAGCCACCGCCCACAGCGACGAGTTGACCAATCCAAACCGAGTTTCCTTCCCTTCCATGTTTCCGCCCGATTGAAATTCAGTCACCGTTTGATCGGCACCCGCTATGGTGAGGATCGAGTTACCCGCCTGCTCCGAGATCGTCGTGACCAACAGTAGCGGGATAAAGATGACCAGCATTGCGGCCAGGATCGCCCAGCCCTGGCGGCGGTCACCGACCATTTCACCGAAAGCAAAGCACATGGCCGCAGGAATCAGTAGGATGGCCAGTAGTTGAAGGAAGTTGGAGAGCGGCGTGGGATTCTCCAGCGGATGCGCCGAATTCACATTGAAAAAGCCACCACCGTTCGTCCCAAGCTGCTTGATCGCAACTTGCGAGGCCGCCGGGCCGACAGCAATTTTCTGGGTGAGGGTTTCCTTTGCTTCCGCATCGACGGTCGGCTGAAGCAGTGTGACTTCGTGATAGGCATCAAAGGTCTGCACTACCCCCTGCGAAACGAGAACTACCGCTAACAACAGCGAAAGTGGAAGCAGGATGTAAAACGTACCCCGCACCAGATCGACCCAGAAGTTGCCGATAGTCGACATCGTGTGTCGCGTAAAACCTCGAATCAATGCTACCAGCACAGCCATTCCGGCAGCGGCAGAAACAAAATTCTGTACCGTCAGCGCAAGCATCTGGGTGAGATAGCTCAACGTGGACTCGCCGCCGTAACCTTGCCAGTTCGTGTTCGTCGTGAAGCTGACCGCAGTGTTGAACGAGGAGTCTGGTGAAACCGCCGAAAACGATTCCGGGTTGAGCGGCAACCAGTCTTGAGTTCGCTGCAATCCGTACACTGCGACAAAGCTTACGAGACTGACCGTCAGTACCGCCTCGGCGTATTGACGCCACGTCATCTCGCCGGATTGGTCGATGCCGCAAAAGCGATACAGCAGTCGCTCTGCTGGCCCGACAAAGCGTTCAAGAAGCGGTGCCGAACCGGAGTAGACCTTGGCAATGTACCAACCCAGGGGCTTCACACAGGCCAGCAGCACCCCCAAGTACAGTCCAATTTGCAATAGCCCATTGCTGGTCATGAAAATCTCTCCGGTGCGAGCAGGGCAATCGTCAGGTAAATCGCCAACACAACGGCCATGACGAAAGCAAGGATTACTGTCCAGTCCACGGTCAGTCCTCCACTCTCAGGTTGCCGACGAAATGCAACAGACCATTGGAGCCGATGAAAAATGCGACTCCGGCCACTATCCACATGATGTCCATGCCTGGGGTTCCTTCTCAAAATGGTTTATCTAGCGAATTAAACCCGATGTTGCATCAAAAGGGTGTCAAGACTTGCGATCGTGATATTAAATCTTTATCAAGATTCTCGGAGTCGTAAGATCGTGACGTTTGAGGTTTGAGAGTTTCCTCAGCAGCTCAGTGAGTCAGGTGGTTGTCCTGTTACCAATCGACCGAGCTGCCGGCTTCGCCTTGATCATGGCGACGGAATTTGACAACAAAGGAAACTACTTCGACGTAAGCCTACACTGGTCGTCGAACGCGGAAATAAGCCTGTAACGGATGAAACCAGTGTTGAAATCGGCGGTGGCATGCGAACGCACGGCTTGGCGGTTAAGCACCGCGGCTTGATTGATGGATTCCAAGCACAACACTGGACACTCGTCGTCTTTCGACACACACACAGTCGGCCCGGCGGTAGACGATTTTCGAAGAAACCCGTTTCGCTGAGCAATGTCTAGTGCCGAGCCAAAGAGCCTTGTTCATCGTGGGCCAGGTGAGCGCCGGCACCAATATGGCGGCCAGTCCGTCCAATCGACGCGCCACCCAAATCTCGCGCAAAAGAAAATACAAAAGAAAGGGGAAATGCGATGCTTCCCATTGATCCAACCAGAAACCTAATTTTCGGCTAAGCGCAAAAAAAAACCGCCGCAGTGATTTGCGGCGTTTTTTTGTTTTTCAAATTGCTTGCGCCAATTACTTGGCTTTTTCGAAACCTTTAGCAAATGCATCTTTGCCGAAGATCATCGCCACACGATCGGCTTCATCAGCCTTTTCAGCTTTGCCTTTGCAACCACCACAGCAGAAGGCAACTTTAGCTCCACCAACTTCAACCGCTTGGTCATCTTTGACCTTTCCACCCGACATTGGGCAGCCCTTTTGAACGAATTGGCCAGTTGAGACCAGTTGCATGTTTGCTTTAGAAACTTGAGCGGCATCATCAGTCGAGAAGCCCTTCGCACAATCATTACAGCAGAAGTAAACTTTGCCGCCGTTGAACTCAACAAAGGATTCAGCCTTAACGCCATGACCACTCATTGGGCAAGTCGCTTTCGAGAGTTTGTCGTCGGCGCCTGGTTTCGCGAAGCCTTTACCGAATGCTTCGTTTGAGAAAACGAGTTCAGCTTTGGCGTCGAGATCTTTCGCGTCGTCAACTTTCTTTTTGCAGTTTTCGCAGCAAAACCCGACCTTTACACCGCCAACATCCGACGTGTGTTTGTCATTGATCGCTTCACCCGAGATTGGGCATTTGGTTTGAGCGTATTGTTTCGTCAACGCCAATTGGTGATTGGCCTTGGTGGCAAACTTATCCTTGTCGGCGGAGAATTTCTTGACGCAATTCCCGCAGCAGAAATAAACTTTGCTATCCTTGTAGTCGACAGCATTTGCTTCTTTTGCACCTTTCGCAGGCATCAAGAAACACTTGACGTTTGTCAAGTCAACCTTCGCGCCGCCCTCTTGAACAACGGGACCATTATTGCCGCCGGCGACCAATAGTAGGCCTGAGGCCAAAACCAAAGAACAAAAAACTTTGCACAACATGTTCGATACTCCTGACAGAAACTGATAAATCGTCTGTTGATTATCCGCAAAAACAAATGCGGTCGTCAATCTACAGTTACGTAAAACACCAGTTCAAAAGCGATAAAGGCCGAAAGAAAATTTGTTTTTTTTCAGAAATCAGGCAATTGATTCGATGTTCGTCGCCATTTTTCTCGGCTCGTTTAGCAAAAAACAAAGTCCGAATCCAATAAATTGGAGACCAGACACCAAAATGAATGCAAATTCGTAACCTGTTCTATCAATTAGCGCGCCCACGATCAGCGATCCCAAAACTGCTGGGCCGGCAATAAACAGACTCAACAGGCTCAAGTATTTGGGATGCTGTTCGCGGTTGACCAATTCCAGGGTGTAGTTGTTAAAGGTACGAATTGCTACTGGCGTCAAACCCAACATCGCGAAGACCATGAAATACCAAAACGCGCCTGTTGATCCGAGTCCCGAAAGGAACAAAGACGCCAGTGGCACCAGGAACAATCCCCCCATCAGCAACTTGAGGGCCAGCCGATTCCCATAACGGTCAGCAATCCAACCGGCGGGCAAACTGAAGAAAGCAACCCCCAAGTTCTGGGCAACGATCCAGGGAACCAAGCTATCGAATCCGAGATTCAGGCGTTGTCGGCCCACTGCTTGATAGTGTGGAAACAAGGTCATCATCATTCCGAATAGGGCGGCTGCGATGGCCAAGACCCCAAAATTCTTGTCGTGACGCATCACCTGAATTGACTCGATCAGTTGTGTTCGCAGTGTCAACTGTTGTCGCGGTGGCAGGTCCTTGGACTCCTTGAAAAATACTGCAATCGCGCCGGCGGCAACAAACAGCAGACCGGCGAACAGAAAAATCGCACCAAAGTTCGGATCTTGCTCGGTCAGCCAAGTATTGAGCAAAACCCACGCGCAGCTGATGGCAATGAGGGAACCGATCACGCTGGAAAATTGCATGAGCCTGCCGCGCTGCACGACAGGAATTAATTTGCCGATCAAGGCTGAAAGGATGAGCTGGTTGACGCCCAAGCTGGAAAAAAAGATTGCATACAAAACGAGAATCACGGCAATCATCGTTGCCGACGAAACCAAATCGCGAAATTGCCATAGGAACGACAAAAGACAAAACACTGAGCCCATGGTCATCGAGGAAACGATGAGCCGATACTTTTTTCGCGGTGAATTGCGAATAGAATTTGCGACCAGCAATGGCGGAACGCTTTGTCCAAAACGATTCAGCATGGGCAACATTCCACGGAGCCAAGCCGAACCACCTACCATATCGAGTACGGCCGGCATCACGAGACTTTCGGTCTTGAAAATCCATCCCGTACGCATCAAAATCTGATGCCAGTTCATGACAAAAAAATTCAGGCCTATTTTCGTCCGGCTATCGTCATCAAGTTCATTGGTGTCTGATATCGGCAGTTCGCCATCATCTCGAATCGAGGCCAGCATTTCAGGGGCTGGTTTGCCCAGCGGCGCATCCATTCGGATTGGGCCTGGGCTATTTAGGTTGTTTTCCATTCGACAACAGTTTCACGTTAATCAAAAATCAGTGGATTAATCCGCCCCGGACCGACGTCACATTTCACGGCTCGTATTGACCTAGTACCAGTTCAAGATAACTTGAGCGAATTGGGTGTTCCAATCCAAGTAGTTGAGCGATCTCGAAAAGTTCCTTTTCTGCACCGTCGATATTAGCTTGTGCGCAAACGATCTCCAGCTCAAGAAAAGTCCCGAGTCCTTTTACCTCGTCCACAGCTGCTGTCACCTTCCAGGCTGGACGCGGAATGCGATAGCATTGGCGCCGTTTTTCAACCACTGCTACCGAGCGAAAGGACAATTGTTCTAGCAGCTCTCGAATTTCCTGGATCCCAACCTCTTCGGAGAACGCCAATTCGATTTCTCGGCGCATCTTGGCTGTATTACCGGACTTCGGACCCTTGTACGTCAGCATATGGCGAAAATTTACCGAGCGAATCCTGAAGGCCTCGTCGGTTTTCCGGAAATCGCGGACGGGATGCGATAAATACTCATCGGTATGCTCTTCGTTGTCCTGACAACTCGCTCCGAGTTCCAAAAGCCGACCGATCATTGTTTCGACATCGGCCACGCGAAACTTCGATTCCACCTCGAAGAGTTTTTGTGATTCGGCAACGGGAATCGATTCAGTTGTCATGGATGGGTCAGCTTTCTCTTAAGTTGCTCGGCGATCAATCGTGGTTGAGCCGCATCAATGACCGCTCCCTTGATCGTGATACGGCAGATTCCCGTTGATAAGATAGAATCCACATTATCCAAATTGATACCGCCGATGGCAAACGCGGGTAATGTAATCTCTTGAGCGACTTGTGCTGCAAACTCAATTCCCAGAGTTTTCTTGAACGCTTTGGTTTGACTGTGGAAGATTGGCCCGACGCCAATGTAGTTGGCTCCTTCGATTACTGCGGCCCGCGCCTGCTCGATTGAATGAGTTGATACACCGATTAATTTCGTGGGCCCGACAACGCGACGAGCAGCGGCGACCGGTAAGTCCTCTTGGCCGACATGAACTCCATCCGCGCCTGCTGCCATGGCCAGATCTGCACGGTCATTCATGATCCAGCGCACGTTCCGTGACCGACAGACCTCATTTAGGATTTTTCCACGCTCGAGCAGTTGCCGACTGGTGAGTTCTTTGTCTCGCAATTGGAAGATGTCGACGCCGGCGGAAATCAACTCTCCTACAAGTTCTGCGAACTCTATCGAACTGCCGCGTCCATCGACCAAGACGTACAAGCGAGATGACTTTAGATTGGTCAGGCTCATCACCGTAGTGAGGATAGCTTTCTCTAGCGTGTAGGACTCGTACCGCAAGAGCTCGATCGCTTGCGCGGCGTGGGGCAAGACCAATTTGGAATACTCTTCAATCGTGCGCAGAGCCTGTTGAACTCGCGAAAGGTTGGCTTGAACAACGCCGGTTGTCGATTCGCGCTGAAATTCTGTATCTGTCGAAATGTTGGTCCCCACATCATTCGCAGTATCTCGACTAGCGACGCGATGTTCGCCTTGGAACGATCGCGAGGCAACGAACAGTCGGTGACGCAGCGACTTCGTGCGTTCGGTAAGGTGAGAATCGTTGAGAATTAGTCGTGCGTAATCTTCGACGACTCGAAGTCCTTCGGCGGCCCGGTTGAGTGCCGCATCGATCACGCGTAACGGTCCAAGTCCGTGATCTTCGTTTTCAGGATAAGACATGCTGTCACTGCCAAACTGACACGGGGTGGAGAATTTCGAACGCCTCGAATGACATTCTAGGGCGTTGAGATCTTGAAAATAGCCTTTTTGGCCGAATTCGGAAGGTGTACAAAAATCGGTTTAGGGAAAGTTTGGGTTTTTCAACGGAAGCAACATTTGGCGAGGAGCGGTGAAATTGATTGAGATTGACGTAAGTTTCGCCTGCCCTGATACTTTGGGTGAAGAACGCGCGGGCTAAAAAAAGATTTTCCTCGTTGCGCAAAAATGGAATGTATTTTTGAAAAGGAATTCGGAGGAAAACCGATGCATGTCACTTCGTGGCTGCTGTGTCTCTGGCCTGGCCTGGCTCGTTCGTGGACGAGAGGCGATTGGCCTTCGTTGGCACTGGCTATCACATTTGCAGCGATGCTGAATTTGGCATTGGTCACCAGTTTCAAATGGCCCGAATTGCTAGGCGATGGCTTTCCGACTTTGATTTGGCCGATTTTAGCGGCCGTCTGGATTGTCTCAGCCATGATCTCTCATCACGATTTGTCCGCTCGCCAAAAAAAGCAACAAACTGCCGCCGATTTGTCACCTGTTCCAGACACCTTGTTTATTCAAGCCCAAAGGGAATACTTAAAAGGAAACTGGGCTGATGCGGAAACCCTGTTAAACCGCCGGTTACGGTTTCGGTCCCGCGACGTTGAATCCCGCCTGTTGTTGGCGACGCTACTGCGTCACCGTCATCGGTTTGCGGACGCGAGTGTGGAACTTGAGACACTTGCTCGGTTTGATGAATCGGAACCTTGGAAATTTGAACTTGATCGAGAGCGAAAATTGTTGCAGTTTGATCAACAACAACTTTCCGAAATCGAATCGGCACAGGAATTGCAATTGAACCAGAATCGATCTCTCGCGACGAACGGAATGCCCGAGGAGTCTCAAGCTCCCAGCATTCATCGAATCGACGCGGAGTCAAAATCACCAGAAACGGACAAGCGTGCAGCCTGACTTGCAGGACCATACTCGTCGCCGATCACAAACGTGCACTTTGCAAAAGGGTGCCAAGGAGACTATTCGAACATGTACGAAAGATTTACCGACCGAGCTCGCAAGGTGATGCAATTAGCAAACCAGGAAGCGCAGCGTTTTAACCACGAGTACATCGGAACCGAACACATGCTGCTCGGTTTGGTCAAGGAAGGCACTGGTGTTGCTGCCAACGTCTTGAAGAATTTGGATGTCGATCTACGAAAGATCCGTTTGGAAGTTGAGAAACTCGTTCAAAGCGGACCGGAAATGATCACAATCGGCAAGCTGCCGCAGACTCCGCGTGCCAAGAAGGTCATCGAGTACTCGATGGAAGAAGCTCGCAATTTGAATCACAACTTTGTCGGAACTGAACATCTGTTGCTGGGCTTGTTACGCGAACACGAAGGTGTAGCGGCTCAAGTCCTGATGAACCTCGGATTGAAACTCGAGGACGTCCGCGAAGAAGTATTGAACTTACTCGGTAATGGTCTGGAAGGTGGCGAAGGCGGCAGCGAACGCGGCGGACGCGAAGGCGTCGGGACGGGTGGAGAAGCCGCAACGGGCAAAGGCCGCTCGTCGAAAACGCCAGCTCTCGACAGTTTTGGTCGTGACCTCACCGAACTAGCGAAACAAGGTAAACTCGACCCGGTGATTGGGCGTCAAAATGAAATTGAGCGAGCGATTCAGGTGCTCTGCCGACGCACAAAGAATAACCCGGTGCTCTTAGGTGAAGCAGGCGTGGGCAAAACCGCAATCGTCGAAGGTTTCGCGCAGCGTGTGATCGATGGGGAAGTTCCGGAAATCCTGGCCGATAAACGAATTGTGGTTCTCGATCTCGCGATGATGGTCGCTGGCACTAAATACCGCGGTCAATTCGAAGAACGAATCAAAGCGGTCATGAACGAAGTGAAACGAAATCGAAACACAATTTTGTTCATCGACGAATTGCATACTTTGGTCGGTGCCGGTGGCGCAGAAGGAGCGATTGACGCCGCCAACGTTTTGAAGCCGGCTTTGGCCCGCGGCGAGATTCAATGCATCGGTGCAACCACCCTCGACGAGTACCGAAAATACATTGAAAAGGACAGCGCCCTTGCGCGGCGTTTCCAGGAAATCCTCGTTGAACCAACGTCGATTCCCGAAACGATCGCAATTCTCGGTGGTCTGCGAGCACGTTATGAAGAGCATCACCGTGTACAAATCACTGACGATGCGATCGCTGCAGCGGTCGACCTCTCCAGCCGGTACATCACTGGCCGATGTCTTCCTGACAAGGCAATCGACGTGATCGATGAGGCTGGCGCTCGTGTTCGTTTGCGAACGATGAGCAAACCACCTGACCTCAAAGAAATCGACGATGATATTGAACGCTTAAATAAAGAGAAGGAAGACGCAGTCGCCAATCAGGACTTTGAAAAGGCTGCTGCTCTTCGCGATCAATCCGACAAACTTCGCAAGAAGAAGGATCAGATCAAGAAAGATTGGCGAGAGAAATCGCAGGAAACCGATGGTATTGTCGACGAAGAGGTCATTGCCGAGGTCATTTCCAAAATGACCGGAATCCCGCTAACTCGTCTGTCCATTGAGGACTCCATGCGATTGATGCGGATGGAAGATGAGTTACACAAGGCTGTTATTAGCCAAGACGCGGCCGTTAAAGCAGTTGCGAAAGCGGTTCGCCGCAGCCGCAGCGGTCTCAAAGACCCCAAACGACCGATTGGTTCCTTCATGTTTGCCGGGCCCACGGGGGTCGGTAAAACGTTACTCGCCAAGGCTCTCGCGGAATTCATGTTTGGTGATCCCGACGCGATGGTGACGATCGACATGAGCGAGTACATGGAGAAACATAATCTCAGCCGTCTAATCGGTGCCCCTCCAGGTTACGTAGGATACGAGGAAGGGGGACAGCTCACGGAAAAGATCCGCCGCCGGCCTTACGCCGTGGTACTGCTGGATGAAATCGAAAAGGCTCATCCCGACATTTTCAACATGTTGCTCCAAGTAATGGAGGAAGGAAGATTGACGGATTCGTTCGGACGAAATGTTGACTTCCGCAATGTTATCTTGATCATGACCACTAACGTGGGAGCTCATTCGATCAAGAACGAATCGAGCTTCGGCTTGCCTGGAGCCGGCGAGGACGCCTCGTTCGAAAACATGAAAACTCGGGTTTTTGATGAGATCCAACGGGCCTTTCGACCTGAATTTCTCAATCGTTTATCCGATGAACCGATCATCTTCCGACACTTGGAAAAGAAAGATCTCAAACTCGTTATCGATTTGGAACTCACCAAAATCCGCAATCGTCTGGTCGAACGTGGTTACGCGCTCGAGCTAACCAATGATGCCAAAGAGTTCTTGATCAAGAAGGGAACGAATTTGGATTATGGTGCGCGACCACTTCGTCGGGCTCTCGAAAATTTCGTCGAGGATCCGCTTTCGGAGGAACTTTTGCAGAATTCGTTTGCCGGCAAGAACAAGATCAAGGTGGATGTAGTTCGAGACGAGGAAGGCAAATTCAAGCACCTCAAATTTGAAGGGGTCAACGAAAGTGACGCCCCTGCCCCAACGCCTGTCGCTGCTGGCCAGCCAACCGAATAATCGGGGCTGAAAAGGCAACAGAATCCAAATTAGGGCTCAGTAAACCCGCTGATCAGCAGCGGGTTTTTTTATTGAATTGTAGCGCCGACCAACCTATGGAATGCACTAAGTCGCACTCACTTTCTATGGCCGTAACACCGAATCCTCCCCTTGATTCAGGGACTTTCTTTGAGTCGCTATGATCCCCTCGTTTACAAACGGGAATAATCGGGCGATTGGAAAAAAATGCGATTCGCCGACCTTCCAAGACTTTGCCTTCTCTATCTTGACATGACAAGATACAGCCCTCTCAATTTGAGACGATCGCATAAGTTCAGGTTATTGCCGCTAGCAGTTTTGTTCGTGTTTGCAAATTGATTTGCAATCCCGGAGCATTTCTTGATGAGATTTTGAATTGAAACTTCGCGCGAGCTAAGTCATTCATCTACTTCTTGCTAATTGCAATGCGAAGACGAAAAACGTGAACACGACATTGAATTTCTCAATCGCGCGCGTAATTCAAGAAATTTTTTCCAACTTTTTTTCCCGAAGAGGTTTCAAAAGTTCAGGTGCAAAAAAAAGGAAAACATGACTCGACTGTGCAACTTGTTTTCTCACTGAACTCGATGTCCAGGCATACAACACATTCTTTTTTTTAAAATGAAGCACCGCGTCTCTGCGGAATTTGCGTTTGTAAAAAAACGTGATTCGCAAAACACCTCGACTTGCGGTGGTTGACAAAAAAACCTTTATTTTGCGGTGATTTTACGTGTTTTCGTCGATACGTTACCGTTACAAGTCGGTGGCACACAGTTTGTTTTTTTGTTGTGCATTCAAGAATCGCTGGAACGATCCACAATTTTTTGTGAATGAATTTTGTTCGAGCATAGTGCGACTGATGAACTTCAAAACATCATCGAACGTCCGCGAGACAACGTCTGTTGATCGTCAACGCATCGTTCATTCGCGCAGTCGCCAATAAAAAAACGATTTTTTTTTGAAAACAATATTGAATTTGATTTCGCAATCGCTTAAAAATGAAACAACGAAGGACGACTGATCCTCGTGAGTTTGAAATGTTCATCGTGGCCAATACTGATGAACGAGTTTCAGCTGACAATGAACCGGCCTTGCAAAAGGTCATTCATGGCTCAGTCTGCCATCCGACACGTGTTGTTTCGTGTTCGGTGTTAAGGTTGGTAAACAATCGAGATTTTTCTCGTTGGTTTACCGAAAATTTATCGGAGGACGATACTGTGGCTAAGAAAGCAGCAAAGAAAGCAGCTCCTAAAAAAGCAGCTAAGAAGGCAGCTCCTAAGAAGGCAGCAAAGAAGAAGAAGAAGTAGTTTCTTCTTTTCTTTCTGACGAAACAACGAGACAGGACTGCATAGCAGTCCTATTTTTTTGCGCCGACACAAAATTGAGTCCCAAATTCGGCGGGTTTTCAGCCAGCAACCGTTCTTCACGCATTCGGAGTTGCCGCCGCATCTCTCAATACCCGAAGCGACTTTGTATCTTTGTTCGGCGGATTCCTGTGCATCCAAAGTCGCGTCGACCCCAAACGCTTGGCGTTATTTCAGTCTGCCAAACCGGTGCTTTTTAACCGAGAACGGGCAACTGAAGTTTTACAGGAGAGCGAACGGCCTTTTGCGAAAGATGCCGAACTAACTGGAAGGCGATCTTTTCCAGATAAGGCGCGACCGATGGGTCGGCGAAATTGTTTGCGGAGTCGCCTGCATCACCACGCTCGCGCACGCCAATGTTAATGGGGATTTCTCCAAGAAACGGCAACCCGGCCTCTTCGGCATATTGCCGCGCGCCGCCCTTGCCGAAGATGTCGTACCGTTTTCCCGTGTCTGGGCAAATAAAACTGCTCATATTTTCGACCACGCCGACAACTGGAATTTTGACTTGTTGGAACATTGAAACAGCCTTGATCGCATCGATTAAGGCAACTTCTTGGGGAGTGCAGACGACAACCGCGCTACTGCCGGGAATAATTTGCGACAAAGTCAAAGCGATGTCACCAGTCCCCGGTGGCATATCGATAACCAAATAGTCCAGTTCTCCCCATGCGACATCTCGCAGAAAAGTTGTTACGGCAGAGTGCAGCATCGGACCTCGCCAAATAACGGCTTTATCCGGCGGCACCATGTAGCCAATTGACATTAACTTCATTCCGTCGTAGTCGAATGCTCCGATTTTGTCCCCTTGTTTCGAAGCCTGGCCGCGCACCCCGGTCAAGTGCGGAACGCTGGGCCCATAAACATCGGCGTCCAAAAGGCCGACTTTGCATCCCGCTCGTTTGAGAGCCAAAGCCAAGCACAAGGCCACGGTGCTTTTGCCAACGCCGCCCTTTCCCGAGCCTACGAGAATGACACTTTTTGCCATCAAATTGACTTGCCCCAGCGGCAGTGGCGGACGCACGTGATCGACAATTTCAACTTCCACTCGTCGGGTGTCCGGTAAATGTTCCCGACAGAGCGATTCGATCTTTTCCTTGATGTCGACAAACAACGGTGCGATGTAGCTCGTCAGAGCAATTGTCACCCTTACAGTTCCATCGGCCGCCGACACCTTGCGGACCTGATTGCCTTTGGCCAATTCCACGCCATTTTCGGGATCGGGAATTTTGCCGATCGCAGTTTGTAAAGACTCAATGTTCATGTCAACTCAGGTCAAAAAAAAGAATAGTTGTTGGAAAATAGACCTGGATTTGAATTGCCCACGTCTTTTTACTTAAGTGACGCTCGCCACGGGTATTGATGTTCTATCCGTTGTTCCAACGTCCAATCAACGGGAGGTGCCGCGTCAAAGAACCGCTGAGCCCGCGTATGCCATCGCGAATGCTCGACCAAACTGGTCAATACGCCGCAAAATCCAATTCGCTGCACCCAAGCAGTTAATTCGTCATCAAATCCATTACCGAGGAGCCAGCATGCGAATGTTCTGCGCCGTAACAGTGGTTGCATGCAAGACGCCAACTCGAATACCTGTTCGGGGTTTGTCGATAGTAAGGCAACTGTCGGAAGCGACAAATCCTTTTCGAACAATTCGGCGTAGCTCAAAAGACGTTCGCAGGGAACGGCGGGTACAAACGCAATTTGCCGAATGATCCCCGTCCATTTTCCAGCAGATTCCAGCACCAAAATCTGGCCCGGAAACCTTAAGAAATCTGCATTGGAGGCCGGCGGCGGAGACATTAATCTGCCTCGTCGAATTCAGGAGCCTCGGCGACTTCAAAATCAATTGGACCATCTGGAATTTTGATAGACAATTGTTCGCAGCGTCGCAACAGTTTGGCGCGGCTGATTCCGAGGTCCTTGGCAGCTTTCGACCGATTGTATTTTGCCCGCAGCAGCGCCCGTTCGATAAATTCATGCTCAATCGCGGCCAGCCGCGCCTCAAGGTCAATCGAATCAACCTCCGCTCTCCCTAATCGACTGTGTTTGATGCCAAAGCGTATTCGCTCGGGCAAGTCTTCCGGTAGGAAAGTCACATTGGCCAGCTCTGATTTTTCCAACGTGAAGAACCGTTCGATCGATTCGCGCATTTCCACAACGTTACCCGGCCACGTGTATTCCAATATGGCTTCGATTGTCACCATTGGAACGTTGGGCAGCGAGCGATTGTTTGTTGCCGCAACCTCCTCCAACAGGTAACGAAAAATCAACGGCAGATCGTCGCGGCGTCGAATTAAGGCGGGGAGTTCGATGGACAAGGCTGAGGCTCGTGCCAATAAACTGTTGGGGAAGGCGCACTCAGATGCGAATCGTTCGCTGGGAATTGACGAAGTGGCAATCAAGCCGATTCGGTTTTTGGGTAATTCGAGAAAGCCATCCAATTCCATGGCTGCCGCCGATTCCAATTGCTCAATGTCAATCAACAACAGCCAATCAACGCGTCTCACGTAGTCTCCCGTCACGGCAGTAGTTTGTTGCCGCGATAGTCGGCGAATCGATTCCTGAATTGAAATCTGATCCGCCAAAACGCAATTGATCGGTGTCAATGTCGCACGATTGGGTTGCGGAAATTGACGAAAGATGAACCTCGCGAGTTGTTCGCAGTCGGAACCCGGAGGCCCCGAAATCGTAAAATCGGTTTGGCCCAAGGTGGCAATCTCGATTTGACGCTTGATTTTTTTGGCTATCAAGCTTGTTCCGATTGAAAAAGCGGGAAGTTTGGTCGGAAGGCTCTCGTGAATGATTTGAGCGAGCTGAGCAACAAGGTTCTTGGAAGTCAGTGCGGCGATTTCGGAATCGTCGGACTTCAAGATGGTCACCATCCAGCCACTCGTCCCGTTTCCGTCATCCATTTTCTGTACGCGCGCCAAATGTCTCTCCAACGCGCGGTTTTCCGGGGCTAGAAAAACAACCTGGACGAAATCGGTATCCCCTTGATTTTCGGACAAGATAGCCAAACCGCGAACCAAAGCACCAATTGGGTCGATGCTAGCCGAACCGGTGCCGGTGCAACTGACCTGTTCGAGTTCTTCTTTGGCGACGCCTATACAATGTGCAAGCGAATCATTCGCGAACAAAATTTTTTGATTTTGATCGAGCAAATAAACGGGTTGTTGGGTCGATTCCAAGATGTAAAAAAAGTTGGATTTCGGATTTCGCGGACGAGGCATTGATTAGTTCCGACCGAATTCTTGACTACCGGATGTGCCGGGCCGAAACCAAGTTTCGCGCCCCCACACTTTTTCGCAACAGCTTTGTTATAACTTCAGTGTAGCTGATTTGGTCAAAATCCGGCGATTAAAGCTTCCCGATGTCAAAGTACATTCATAGATACGGTCGACACAGTCGGAACAAGCAGATCGCCAGGCTGGGGCCATTTCCCCCGATTTTTTCCAACGGTGATCGATGACCCGCGTCCCACTCGTTTCTAACACGCCCGTCCCCCCAGAAGACGATCCGAATCTGCGTCCCGCAGCGATCAGCCAAATGATCGGCCAGCGCGAAGTTATTGAGCGTTTACGCATTGCCATCGACGCAACCAAGCGGCGCGGCGAAACGCTGGGCCATATCCTGTTTGATGGTCCGCCTGGGTTGGGAAAGACGACCTTCGCACATTGCATCCCCAACGAACTAAATGTTCATATTGATTTTCTCAGTGGACCGACATTGAAGGCACCCAAGGACATTGTGCCGAGCTTGACCAACCTCCAAGCTAAACAGGTTCTCTTCATCGACGAGATTCATCGAATTCCCAAAGCGGTAGAAGAGTATCTCTATACGGCGATGGAGGACTTTCGCATCGACTTGATTTTGGGCGAAGGACTGAATGCTCGGACGCATAATTTCAAGCTCAAGCCGTTCACGCTGATCGGCGCTACCACCAGAGCCGGCATGTTGACCGGTCCATTACGAGACCGATTTCAAATTCGCGAGCACCTCGACTTTTACAGCTTGCAGGAACTCACCCAGTTGATCCAACGCAATGCACAAAAGCTTAAGGTTGAAATTGCCAACGACGCTGCGGAGTTCATTGGCTTGCGAAGTCGCGGGACTCCACGAATTGCGAACAATCGTCTGCGGTGGATTCGCGACTATGCCCAGAGTCGTGCGGACGGCACCATCAGTTTGCTGGTTGCACACGATGCGTTGAAGATGGCAGGGATCGATGACCTGGGACTCGATCGTCAGGACAGACGATACTTGGAAACCATCGTCCGCGTTTGTGGCGGGGGGCCGGTTGGCATAGAGTCAATTGCCGCAACGATGAATACCTCAAGCGATACATTGGAGGACGAAGTCGAACCCTTTCTGCTCCGCTCGGAGTTGATATTGCGGACGCCGCGCGGCCGAGTCGCAACGGTGAAAGGATTCCACCATTTGAACGTCGATCCACCCTCGGATGGTCAAGGCAAGTTGTTTGAATAAAGTGTTTGGCCAGGATTTGGCGCGGCAGCTGGATTGGCTTTGGGAAGAGAAAATAGAATCGTGCCCCCTCGATGAGAGGAAACCAGTTCCGTTAAACTGATTTGCTCGCATGAAAAGTTGGTTTCAGCATATTTGAGGTGTTGTTTTGGGCAAAATTGGATTTTTGTTTCCCGGTCAGGGAGCTCAAACAGTTGGGATGTGTCGTGACCAATTTGATGCAATTCCCGCAGTGCGGCAGCTCTTTGCCGATTCATCGAAAATCTTGGGCTACGATTTGGCCCAAGTATGTTTCGAAGGTCCCGCTGAAAAGTTGGATAGCA